>Ga0233425_10002890_pt1 | contig 32562 bp, 20 predicted proteins | sample Watercolumn_Towu_2_FD_181712 | JGI IMG/M metagenome (GOLD analysis project Ga0233425, IMG submission 181712) | Freshwater microbial communities from Lake Towuti, South Sulawesi, Indonesia - Watercolumn_Towuti2014_140_MG | ecosystem: Environmental > Aquatic > Freshwater > Lake | place... | reverse complement strand
GCGCGGGACCGCGCCGCCGGACTGCGCGCGGGGTGGTCGCAGGCGTCGTCGCGCTGGCATGTGCCGTGTCGCTCTTCGTCGTCGCGCGGTGCGTGACGGCGGCCGAGTCCATCGTGCCACCGGAGTCGAGTGCGGGGTCGCTCGCGGCGCTGCCCGCGCGCGGGCTCGCCGCCGCCATCGCCGAGGCGGGCCGCATCGAGGTGCCTGCCGCCGATCCCGCCGAGCCGCTCACCGTGAAGGCCACGCAGGCGGCGCGCTGGACGGAGGGATCCTACGACGTCTGGCATCTCACCGGTGGCGTGCGCATCGCGCAGGGCACGACCGAGACCACGGCCCACGAGGCGGTCGTGTGGATCGAACAGGCGGCGCCCGTCACCGACGACACGGTCGAGCCGGCGGCGCCGCGCGTGCGCAGCATGCTCGTGCGGATGGCCGGTGACGTGCGGGTGAGTTCCCGTCCGGCACCCGATGCGGAGCCCGCCACGGTGCGCGCGCCCATGTGGGCGGGACGATTCTGGACGCTCCGCGAACCGCGGCTCGACTTCGCGAGTGTCGTATCGACCGCCGGAACGCCGCCGCTCTACGACCGCCCCGCCGAGGCGGCAGGCAGCGCGGCGACCGGGGACGTGGCACCCGCCGGCTACGTCGAGGAGCCGATCGAGCGCACGCAGTTCAGCGAGTTCGGCGCGCCCGCCGCGCCGCCGGTCGTGGCAGCGGCACCCGGCCGTCGCCTCCGTGCGTTCCCACGGTCAAGCGTGCCGCTGGCGATCAAGTGGCTGCCGGGGCCGTCGGGCAACGAATGGATCGCGGTCATCACGTCGGGCGTGAACCTCGTCGTCGACGGCGTCGATCCCGCAGGGCCCCTCGACATCTCGGCCGACAGGCTCGTGATCTGGACGCGCGGCTCGGCGCAGCCCGACCTCGACGGCTCGGGAGCGCAGGCCGCCGACGTGCCGCTCGAACTCTACATGGAGGGCAATGTCGTCTTTCGCCAGGGGCAGCGGGTCGTCGAGGCGGCCAACATGTTCTACGACGTGCCGCGGTCGAGCGGCGTGATCACGGGCGCCACGGTGCTCACGCCGGTGGACAACTACTCCGGCGCCGTACGACTGCGGGCCGACGTGCTTCGTCAGGTCGATCGCAGCCGGTTCGTGGCCCAGCAGACGGGCCTGACGTCGAGCCGGCTCGGGGTGCCGACATGGGAGTTCCGCTCCCGCGAACTCGAGTTCACCGACGAGCAGGTGCCGTTGTCCGGACCGACCGGCCAGCCCGCGATCGATCCCGCCACGGGAGAGCCGGCGGTCGAGCACCAGCAGTTCATCACCAGCCGCGGCAACACGGTCACGCTCGGCGGTGTCCCGGTGCTCTGGTGGCCGGTGCTCGCGACGAACGCCAAGAAGCCGACGTTCTACATCAACAACGCACAGCTCAAGTTCGACCGCATCTTCGGCACGCAGGTGCTCACGAGCTGGGACGCGTTCCAGGTGTTCGGTTGGCGGCGGCCGCCCGACGGTGTCGACTGGAACTTCGACGTCGACTGGCTGAGCTACCGCGGCGTGGGCGGCGGCACGTCGCTGCTCTACAACCGTCCGTCGTTCCTCGGGCTGGGCACGCCCGCCAGCGGCGACCTCGACGCCTGGTTCATCGGCGACGTGGGCCGGGACAACCTCGGCCTGTACCGTCGCGACTTCACCTATCCCGGCTTTCCCAGCCGCACCTTCCGTGGCCGCTCGTTCTGGCGGCACCGCCAGGACCTCGGGGGCACGACCGACAGCCTCCTCGGCGGCTGGCAGTTCCGCGGCACGGCCGGATGGATCAGCGACATGAACTTCCTCGAGGAGTACTACGAGGCGGAGTGGGAGGAGGGCTACGAGCAACGGACGTGGGCCGATCTCCGACGGCCGGTGGAGAACCGCGAGTTGCGGCTGCTCTCGAGCGTGCGCGTGAACCCGTTTCTGACCCAGACCGAGTGGTGGCCGCGGCTCGATCACTACTACATGGGCCAGCCGCTGCTCCGCGACGCGCTCACGTGGTACGAGCACTCGGGCATCGCCTACGCGCGGCAGAGCGTGCCGCAGACGCCGACCGTGGGACAGGGCCGCAACGTCTGGACGCTCCTGCCGTACGAGGCGAACGTGCTCGGTGAGCGCGTCTCGACCCGCCAGGAGCTCGACCTTCCCTTCCAGGCCGGAGCGGTGAAGCTCGTGCCCTACGCCCTCGGCGAACTCGCCCACTGGGGCGAAGGGCTCGACGGGTCGCCGATCGACCGAGCCTACGGCCAGGTGGGCATCCGCTCGAGCCTTCCGATGTGGACCGCCGACAACACGATCGAGAGCCAGTTGTGGAATGTCCACGGCATCGCGCACAAGGTCGTGTTCGAAGCGGAGTTCTCCTACGCCAACGCCACCCAGAACATCGACCAGTTTCCGCTCTACGATCAGATCGACGACGACGCCATCAACCAGTACCGCCGCAACATCCCCTACTGGGACTTCAACGCCCCGCCGGGGGCCGGCTTTCCCACGCCGCTCGGCCCTCCATTCATCTTCGGCCCCGACAACAAGTACGATCCGCGGACCTATGCCGTGCGCCGCGGCATGGGCAGCTGGGTGACCGGTCCCACGGAGATCGTCAACGACCTCACCGCCTTCCGCCTGGCGGCCCGGCAGCGCTGGCAGACGAAGCGAGGCCCCATCGGCAACCGCCGCATCATCGACTGGATCACGTTCGACGTGGACGGCGAACTCTTCCCGACCACGAGCCAGAACTTCGGCCAGATGATGGGCCTCTGGCAGTACGACTTCCGCTGGCACGTCGGCGACCGCACGGCGATCCTCTCCACGGCCGACGTCGACTTCTTCAGCGGCGGCCAGCAGCTCTACACCTTCGGCGCGCTGCTCAACCGCACGCCGCGCGGGAGCTTCTACATCGGCTTCAACCAGTTCGGCGGGCCGATCAGCGCCTCGGTGCTCACCGGCTCCTACACCTACCGCATGAGCCCGAAGTGGGCGAGTTCGTTCGGCTCGGCGATCAACCTCACCGGCAACAACATCGGCCAGAACTTCCAGCTCGTGCGGATCGGCGAGTCGTTCCTGATGACGTTCGGCTTCAACGTCGACTACAGCCGCAACAACGTCGGCGTGACGTTCAACCTCGAGCCGCGGTTCCTCTCGCGGACGCAGTTCGCCAGCCGCTCCGGCATCGACCTGCCGGTGGCCGGCGCCTACGGGCTCGAGTAGCCGCGGCCGCGGCGCTCGGTCTCACCGCGCCACGCGGCCCACCCGGCGTAGATCGCCCCGAGCAGCGCGTAGCCGAGGGCCAGGTCGAGGGGGCCGCGGCCCGCGGCCTCCGGCGGCAGGTCGCCCACCTCCCAGGGCAGGAACATGCGCCCGTCGGGAAATGGCGAGTGGATCACGCCCACGAGCGAGAAGGCGGCGGCGGCCAGGCACCAGCCGGCGGCGCGGCGCAGGCGGCCGTCGAGCAGGGCGGTGAGCATCCCCGCCCACACCAGGCTCGTGACGATGAATCCTGCCGAGATGATCTGCAGCGAGAACAGTTCCCGAGCGAGCACCGCATCGGGCTTCGCCCCGGCGGCCATGAACTTGTCCACTTCGATCTTCGCCAGCGACGCCAGCGCCGGCACGCACGCCAGCGCCACCGCCGGATAGTGCTTCTGCGGTGTGGCGTGGAAGCTCTGGGCCGTGATCTCCAGGCCCACGAACACCAGGATGGGCACGAGCGCCGGCTGCGGAATGATCTGGTAGAGGTAGGCGAACGTGCCCGTGAGTCCCGCCACGCCGATGAACGCCGCCGTCGCCAGCGTGTAGGCCGCGCGGCCCCCCATCGCCTTGTAGGCCGGATGCCCGATGTAGGGTGTGGTCTGGATGACGCCACCGCAGGCCCCCGCGATGACCGTGGCCACCGCCTCGACGGCGATCACGCGGCCGGTGTCGTACTCGTCGCCAGCCGCCGCCGCGCTCTCCGTGCAGTCGATGCCCCCGACCACGGTGGCCAGGGCGAACGGGATCACGATCGGCAGATACTTCACCGTGTCGGGCCAGGCGGCGAGCCACTCGAAGCGGAGGGCCGAGAGCCACTCCACCGGCCACAGCGCCGCGGCGGCGTCGATCGAGGCGTGTCCACCGGTCTCGGGGATCCAGCCGAGCGTTCCGCCGAGGACGTGGATCAGGCCACCTGCGACGACCGCTGCGAGCGCCCCGGGAACACGGAAGGGCAGCGACAGGTGCGACGTGAGGGTCGCGAGGATGACGCCGAGTGACACGAGCCCCACCATCGGTGAGGCGAAGATCTCGAGCACCGGCAGGAAGGTGATCAGCGCCAGGGCGATCGCCGTCAGGCTCCCGAGGAGGGCGGCCCGGGGGACCAACCGGCGGACGGGGCCGGCCACGAACGCGCACGCCATCTTGAAGACCCCGCTGGCCACGATCGAGCACATCCCGATGTGCCAGGCGTGGCGAGCCGCGGCCTCGCGGTCCATGCCACCGGCGACCGCCGCGGCGAACGCCGGCCCGATGACGAAGAACACCATCCCGAACGTGCTCGGCGTGTCGAGCCCGAGGGGCATCGCCGTCACGTCACTCCGGCCGGCGCGGCGTGCGAGCCGAAAGGCCATCCATGTGAAGAGGATGTCGCCCACCACCACGCCGGCCGCCGTTCCCGGCACGAGGTGCGAGAGAGCGAACTGGGCCGGATAGTCGAAGACCGTGGCGAGCAGCGAAACCGTCAGAACCAGAACCGCGACGTTGTCGATGGAGAGGCCGAAAAAGGCGTTGAGGTCGCCCGGGGCGGCCCAGCGGTAGGGGACGGCGCGTGTCATGTCGTCGCGGAATGTCGGTACCGTCGCGACAAAAGTCAAACGGGCATGGGCAGTCGCCACGTCCGGGTGCGGTCAGATGGCGGTCGCCGTGGCTATACTCGATGCTGGAAAAGACCGCCCGGGAGCCTCGTCTCGACACCTCGCGGAGCCCGGTGATGGATCGGCCGGAAACCGGGGTCGGGCCTGTCGAGGGGGACCGCCGAACCTTCGGCCCACGGCCGACGTAACAACGATGGATTTGCACGATTCACGCACGGGCGGCCGTCACGACGGTCCTCCTCCCGCGAGCGGGGGCGGGGCCGGTGCGGGCGGGCTTTCCGATGAGGAGTTGCTCCGCCGCTGTCGCGCGAATGGCGACTCGGGAGCCTTCGAGTCGCTCGTGCATCGGTACGAACAGGAGTTGTTCAGTTATCTCCGCCGCTACCTCGGCAGTGCGGAGATGGCGGAGGACGTGTTTCAGGCGACGTTTCTGCAGGTTCACCTCAAAAGGGAGCAGTTCGAGGAAGGCCGCCGGTTCCGGCCCTGGCTCTACACGATCGCCACCAACCAGGCCATCGACGCGCAGCGACGCAATCGCCGCCATCGCATGGTCAGCCTCGACCACCGCACCGGTGGCGAGGACGACGTGGGTTCGCTCGTGGAGATGCTCGCCGGCGACGGTCAGACGGCCGACGACCTGATGCAGGCGGCGGAGGCCAGGCAGTGGGTCCGCTCGGCCGTCGACGATCTTCCCGAGTCGCTCAAGAGTGCACTGATGCTCGTCTACCACCAGGGCATGAAGTATCGCGAGGCGGCCGACGTGCTGGGCATCCCCGTCGGCACGGTGAAGAGCCGACTGCACGCCGCGATCCTCAAACTCAACGAATCATGGCGGCGGAGTGGACGTGCGGTGCCCGATGCCGATGGAGTCCGTAATGACCGCTGATCAACGCGTCGTGTACGCGGGAGACATCGCGTGAGGTTCTGCCATGCGTGAAGAGGAACTCGTCGGCTACTGTCTCGGTGCCCTCGAGGAGGGCGAGTCGCGGCTCGTGGATGCGGCGCTCGCCGATCCGGCGAGTGGCCCGCCCCTGCGGCGTGATCTTGAACTGATCAAGCGGGCGATCGGGCCGCTCGCGCGAGAGTCGGGGGCGTTCGCCGCCCCACCCGGCCTCGCATCCCGCACGCTGGCGTTCGTCGCCGCCCAGACGGCCTCGGAGGCCGGGCCGCGGCCGACGATCCACCCTGCGCCGTCCCGGCACGGGGAGGAGGCGGAGTGGCAGGGATCGTCGGCGCGGCAGTGGCTCGACCGTGTGATCATCGCGGCATCCGCGCTCGCCGCCTGCATCCTCGTGGCGCCGCTGCTTCTCGAATCGATCGCCGACGCCCGTGCCCGTCGGGCGCAGCGCAACCTCCAGTCCCTCGCCGGGTCGCTCCAGGGCTACGCCGAGTCACACCGCTTCTATCCCACGCCGCCCGGAGACGGCCCGCTCTCCCGCGCCGGGCTCTACGCCCCGACGCTCGTCTCGGAGCGGCGGCTCGTGGCCGACGACGGCACGGTGCTCTGCCCCGATTCGGACCTGGCCCGTCGCGGCACCTACCGCGTGCCCTCGCTCGACGAACTGCGGGCGGTCGTCGGCACGCGGAAGTTCGACGACCTCGTGAAGACCATGGGCGGCGACTACGGCTACACGCTCGGCCACCGCGACGCCGCCGGTGTGCTCCAGCCCAACCGCAACCTGCGGCGGGCCCACCATCCGCTCCTCGCAGACGCCCCCGACGACAGTGGCGAACGCAGCGACAACCATCCCGACGGCACGCACTTCGTGCTCTTCGAGGATGGCCACGTCGAGAGGCGTCGTTCCGACGACCTCCACGACGACGACCACCTCTACCGGAACCACGACGGTGAGACACGGGCCGGCAAGGATTCCGAGGACGCCGTCATCGGCGACTCGCATCACCAGCCGTAGGGTTCAGCCGCGGGCGATGGCGGCGCGTGCCGCGTCGGCCACGGCGTCGGCCGTGATTCCGAAGTGCTTGTAGAGCGAGGGGGCCGGAGCCGAGGCCCCGAAGCCCTTCATGCCCACGAACATCCCGCGGGTGCCGAGCCAGCGCTCCCAGCCGAAGCCGCAGGCCGCCTCGCAGGCGACCCGCGCCGTCACCTTCGCGGGCAGCACGCTCTCGCGGTAGGCGGCGTCCTGCTCCTCGAAGAGATCCCAACTGGGCATGCTCACGACGCGGGCCTTCACGCCCGACTCGGCGAGCTTCGCCTGCGCGTCGAGGCAGATCTGCACCTCGCTGCCTGTGCCGATGAGGATGCAGTCGGGCGTGCCGCCGGCCGCCTCCTTGAGAACGTAGGCTCCCTTCGCGGTGCCGGTCGCGGAGCCGAGGCCCGCGGATCGGTCGAGTGTCGGAAGATTCTGGCGTGAGAGCACGATCACGGCCGGCCGATCGGGCCGTCGCATCACGGCTCGGTAGGTCTCCGCAACCTCGTTGGCGTCGCCGGGGCGGAACACCGACAGCCCCGGCACGGCGCGGGCCGTGGCGAGCTGCTCGATCGGCTGGTGCGTGGGGCCGTCCTCGCCGAGGCCGATCGAGTCGTGCGTGAGCACGTAGACCACACCGAGGCCTCCGATCGCCGAAAGCCGAAGCGACGGCTTGAGGTAGTCGAGGAACACGAAGAACGTGGCGCAGTAGGGCCGCAGGCCGGAGAGCGCGAGGCCGTTGCAGGCCGCGGCCATGCCGTGTTCGCGGATTCCGAAGTGGAAGTTGCGGCCCGCGTAGTCGTGCGGACCGAACTCGCCGGCGCCCGGCACGAGCGTCATCGTGGAGGGCGCGAGATCGGCCGAGCCGCCGAGGAACCACGGCACCTTCGCGCTGATGGCCTGGATCACCTTGCCGCTCGACACGCGGCTGGCCAGCCCCTTGGCGTCGGCGGGGAAGCAGGGGATCTGGCTGTCCCAGTCCGCCGGCAGTCGGGCGGAGAGGAACGCGTCGAGCTCCGTCGCGGCCGCCGCGTCGGCCCGACCGAGCCCGGCCACCGCCGCCTTCCACGCTTCGTGCGCCTGCCGGCCGCGGCTGCCGAGCGTCTTGGCGAAGTGCTCGGGCACCTCCGCCGGCACGCGGAACGACTCGCCCGCGGGCCAGCCGTAGCTCTCCTTCGCCCCCTTGATCTCGTCGGCGCCCAGCGGCGCCCCGTGGGCCTCGTGCGACCCCGCCTTCTTGGGAGCGCCGTAGCCGATCACGCTCTTCACGATCACGAGGGTGGGACGTTTCTGCTCGGCCTTGAAGGCTTCGAGGGCCTTCTTCAGCGCCGCTGCGTCGTTGGCGTCGGCCACGTGCTCGACCCGCCAGCCGAGCCCCTCGAACCGCCGCCCCACGTCTTCGGTGAACGCCAGTTCGGTCTCGCCCTCGATCGTGATCTTGTTGTCGTCGTAGATCCAGCAGAGATTCGCGAGGCCGAGGTGGCCGGCGAGCGACGCGGCCTCGGCGGCCACGCCCTCCATGAGGTCGCCGTCACTGCACAGCACGTAGGTGTCGTAGTCGAACACCGTGTGCCCCGGCCGGTTGTAGCGGGCGCTGAGCCACTTCGACGCCATGGCCATGCCCACCGAGTTGCCGCAGCCCTGGCCGAGCGGGCCGGTGGTGGTCTCGATGCCCGAGGTCATGTGGTGCTCGGGATGCCCGGCGCACACGCTGTCGAGCTGGCGGAACCGCTTGATCTCGTCGAGCGACACGGCCGGCGCGCCATCCGGGCGGCGGATGCCTGCGAGATGGATCAGCGAGTAGAGGAGCATCGACGCGTGGCCGCAGGAGAGCACGAAGCGGTCGCGGTTGGGCCACGCCGCATCGGCCGGGTCGTAGCGGAGGAAGTCGCGCCACACTGCGAAGGCGACCGGGGCCAGCGCCATCGGCGTGCCGGGGTGGCCGCTCTTGGCCGCCTCGACGGCGTCCATCGAGAGCGTGCGGATCGTGTCGATCGCGAGCCGGTCGAGATCGGTGGCGTGGGGGGCGCGCGGCGCGGCGGTGGACATGGAGGCTCCTTGGATGATGCGTGGACGCGGCCGAGTGTAGAAGAGGCCGGAAATCCCGGTCAAATCGCCGCTACCGCGCGAGGTGACGGCGGTACTCGGCGTCGAGATCGGCCCCCGAACGCTTGCAGAGGCGGAATAGCGTGTCGGCGTCGGCCGTGCCGGAATAGACGCGGACGAGATACTCGATGAAAGCCTCCCGGTAGCGGCCGTCCGCTCCGTTCATGAAGAAGTCCGCGAGCCCCGCGATCTGGCTGTAGAGCTGGGGCAGCCGTGCGTCCCCCTGAAACGCCTCGCGGCCGAGGTCGCAGAGCTCCGCGAGCGGCACGAAGAAGCCTTCGTCGAGCCGCTCCTTCGCCGCGGGCACTCGTCCCGCGTCACGGCCGCCGACCGTCCATCCGAAGGACGCAGGCGTGATCGTCTCGAGGTAGACGCCCGCCGCCTCGATCGCCCAGAAGCCGGCGCGGTCGCCGGCGAGCTGCCGCGTCTTGTCGAGACCGGGCCGGGCCTCGGCGAAGAGCTGGTGCGTGGCCTCGTGGTGGACGGTGATCGGATCGGGCCCGACCGACTTCCCGTCGGTGCCTCCCGTGTAGCACCACATCGTCTTGGTCGGCGTCCAGTAGATGCCGTTCGTCTTGCCGATGAGCGGTTCGAGCGGTTCGAGCTCGGCGACGTACTGCCCGCGGTCACGGCACAGGATCGCCGAATGGGGCGTGTGTGGCGGCATGCGGCCTCGGCCCGTGAGACGCTTCTCGAGATCCTTGGGTTCGAGCGAGAAGGCGCCAAAGACCTGCTGCCAGACGTCGCGGGTCTCCTCCAGCCGCGCCGCGAGGGCCGCGGCGTCGGGCAGATCGGCGGTGCTGACGATGTCCCAATGGTCGGAGTGGAAGTCGCGGCCGTGCTTCACATCACGGGGCCGGGCTGCATCATCGGCCGCCGTGATCCAGCGACCGCGATCGTAACGATCACCCTGCCGGTAGCGCTCGAGCTTCGACTTCGTCATCCAGCCGAAGGCCGGATCGTAGACCTCGCCCTTTTCGTGGCGGCGGAGGGCCTCCGGCACGAGCCACTCGCCACCGTGTTTCACCCAGCCCCCGGCCGCGCGGGCCCGCTCGTGGTCGGGATCGTCGCGCAGCGCGAGATACACCAGCCGGATCGCCTCGCACGACCGCTGCCGAAGCGGCGGGGCGTCGGCCGCGGGCTTGGCGAGCTCGTCGCGCGTGGGCACGCGGTCGTGGGCCTTCGCGGCCACGACCGCGTGCTCGTACAGGCCGGCGGCGCGGGCCCGACGGGCGGCGAGAAAGTCGTTCCAGATCGTCTCCTCGTCGGGCGTATCGACCGACACGGGCTTCTCGACCCGTGGGGGGATCGCGAGGACGACCTGCCTGCCGTCGGCGGGCGGCAGGTTCCAGCCGGCGATCGTCTTCGCGAGGTCGGCGTGGCCGTCGGTCTCGGCGCGGCGGGCGAGTGCGCTGGCCGAGGCAGCGAACGCCTCATCGAGCTCGGCGATCGTCCGTGACGGCGTCGCGTGCCCCGGGCGGTCGGCCGCTCGCGCGGCCGGTGCGACGAAGGCTGCGAGCCACACCGCCACGCATGCCGCCGCCCTCCGGCCGCCCGCTCGGTTCTGCCCGCGCCGCATCGCGACCTCCTTCGGCCGTCGCCCGGTCAGGCTTCCGCGAACGCCGAGTCGAACTGCCGGCGGCTCGGGGCGAAGTCGAGGTTCTTCACGAACCGCGCCGCCTCGGCGGCGCCGTGCTCGCGGTCCATGCCGCAGTCCTCCCACTCCACCGACAGCGGGCCCTCGTAGCCCGCCTGGTTGAGCGCCCGGATGATCTCCTCGAAATCGACGCCGCCGCGGCCCGGCGAGCGGAAGTCCCAGCCGCGCCGCGGATCGCCGAAGTTGATGTGACTGCCGAGGATGCCGGTGCGGCCGTTGAGCGTCACGATCGCGTCCTTCACGTGCATGTGATAGATGCGGTCGGGGAAGGAACGGATGAACTCGACCGAGCTCACGCCCTGCCAGTGGAGGTGGCTGGGGTCGAAGTTGAAACCGAACTCCTCACGGCGGCCCACGGCGTCGAGGGCCCGCTGGGCGGTGAAGATGTCGAACGCGATCTCGGTGGGATGCACCTCGAGGCCGAACCGCACGCCGCACTCGCCGAACACGTCGAGGATCGGGTTCCAACGCTCGGCGAACTCGGCGAAGCCGGCGTCGATCATCGAGTCGGGCACGGGCGGGAACGAATAGAGGAGGTGCCAGATCGACGAGCCCGTGAAGCCGTTGACGACCGACACGCCGAGTTTCTGGGCGGCCCGCGCGGTGCGCTTCATCTCCTCGGCCGCCCGCTTGTTGACGCCGGCCGGATCGCCGTCGCCCCAGACGTGCGGCGGGAGGATCGACTTGTGCCGTTCGTCGATGCGGTCGCACACGGCCTGACCGACGAGGTGGTTCGAGATCGCGTAGACGGAGAGGTCGTAACGCTCGAGCGTGTCGCGCTTGGCGGCGCAGTAACCGCTCTCCTCGAGGGCGCGGGTGACGTCGAAGTGGTCGCCCCAGCAGGCGAGTTCCAGACCCTGATACCCGAAGTCGCGGGCCTTGCGGGCGAGATCCTCGAGCGGGAGATCGGCCCACTGGCCGGTGAAGAGCGTGACGGGGCGGGGCATGCGCGGAGGCTCCGTGGCGAAGAAAGGGGCGTTCCCGGGACCGAACGATCGGATTGTGCCAGATTCGTCCGGATCGGCAAGCCGCGCCAGGGCGACGCTACTGCCGCACGACGCGGCGCAGGAGCCACCAGCCCCAGAGGATGATCAGCACGTTGCCCAGCCACACGGCCACCGGCGGGATCGCCCCACGCTTCGCCTGGTCGACGCCCAGCATGAACACGGGGTAATAGACGACGAGGATCGGCAGGAAACAGAGGAAGAAGCTCGTGAGGAAGTCGGCGTTGCGCATCCGGATCGCCATCGGCGCACCGACGAGCACGAAGCAGAGGCAGCTGAAGCCGTTGGCCCAGCGCCGCCAGGGCTCCATCGCGATGCGGTGGAGGCGACCGCGCTCGGCGCGCAACAGTTCCTTCTCGTACGCGACGTGCGCCGGCACGGTCATGTCCATCCGGCCGCCGAGGATGGCCATCGCCGTCTTGCCCGAGGCGAGTTGTTCGAGGCGGTCGATCTTCGCCGCCTGCTCGACGCGGGCGGTGGCGAACTGCGCCATCGGAATCTCGGAGGGGCTCGTGGACGTGGTGCTCTTGCGGCTCACGGCGTCGAGCGGCATCTCGCGGACGATCGTGTCGGGGAACGAGGCGGTGTAGTCGCCCATGTGGAGCGTGCCGTCGCGGAACGTCACCACGAGCGTTCCGTTGGTGGCGTTGGCACGGAGCTCGGCCTCCGCGGCCGAAACCGTGGCCGGCCGACCGCCGCCCGACTCCGATTCCTGGAAGGTGAGCGTGGGACGGATCAGCCGGCGTCCGTCGACGGCCTTCACGTTGATGGAGATCTGCGAGGTGCTGTAGGACCGCTGCTGCCTCAGCCGACCGTAGATGATCTGCTCCACGCTGTTGACGACGACGCGGCGCACGCCGTCGCGACCCCACGAGACGGCCACGTCGTTGAGCCACACCGACACGAAGCTCACCACGAGGGCCAGAGCTGCCGCGGGCCAGATGACCGCCAGCGGCGAGATGCCGGCGGCCTTGAGGGCGATCACCTCGTTGGAGGCCGACATCCGCCCGAACACGCTCGCCACGGCGAACAGCATCGTGCCGGGCACGGCGAACCGCATCGCCTCGGGAAGCACATAGGGCACGAGCATCAGGATCTGCACGAGCCCGAGCCCCTGCTGCTGGGCCTCGCGGACGAGCCCCACGACGAGCATGAAGAGGGTCAGCGCGGTCAGCGCGACCAGGAAGACCTGGAGCAGTTCCCAGAGGACGTACCGCGAGATGATCTTCATGGCGGCGGGAGTGTAGCGGCCGCCTCGGGGCCGGGGGCAGGCCGGTTTGGGCCGCTGATGGGGCCCGAGGCGGGCTGTCGCCACCCTCCGGCGACGTCAGGCGGCGCGGCGGTGGGCCACCTCGGGGAAGGCCTCGCTCGAGGCCTGACCACCGGATGAGCGGATGCGCAGCGCCGTCAGCAGGCGGCGGCGGAGGCCCCGGAAGGGAACCGCCACGCAGCGGTGCACACGGATCCACCACGGCCGCAGCCGTTGGAGGTCGGCGAGTGACAGCCCCACCTGGTCCGGCCGGTGCTTCACGCGGTGCTTGAGGAGGTGGTAGTCGTCGCACTGTTGCAGCAGCCGCAGCACGCCGCCCAGAAGGAGCGCCGCGAGTCGGCTCCCGGCCGGCAGGCCGAACGAGATCTGGTAATCGATGAGGTGCGGCCGGCCCGAGTCGTCCACGAGGATGTTCTCGCGCTTGTGGAGATCGACGTGTGCGACGCCGCGTCGGTGGACTTCGGCGAGGATCGCCGCGAGCTGCGGGAAGAAGCAGTCGTCGACCGCCTCTCCCTCGGCGAGCGCGTGGCCCTCGATCCACGCCCGGGACACGGCGGTGTCGCAGGCCTTCCCGTCGATGCGCACCGCGCCGAGCGACGCCGGGATGCCACCGATGCCGGCGAGGCGGTTCATGAACCAGGTCTCGCGGTAGGCGAGAAACCGACCCAGCCATCGCATGGGGATGACGAAGATCGGCTGTCGGCGGTTGAACTTGCAGATGGCCCTGCGCGTGCCCGACGCGTAGATCGCCGTCGCCGCCCACGAGTCGTGCTTGAGAATCTCGACACGAAGAAACGCCTCGCCGTCGAGGTCGATCGCGGCCGGAGGCTCGGCGTGGCCGAGGGCGCGAAAGACCGCGGGCCGCGGACGTGAGGAGCCGGAGCCGGTCGTCGTGCCCGTCACCACGTGATCGAGCACCACTCCTGCGGATGCCATGCAGACGCTCCCCGAGATCGATCCGGCCGTGGACCCTGCGGTCCGTGGGAGAGTCGATCGACTGGGGGGTCGAAACCGCTGGAGCCGGTCGCGACGGGGCCGGTCGGCTTCCCGCGGCCGCCGCCCCCTGCGGAGCCATCAGACTCCGTGCAGGCTCCCCACCTTGACGCGCGGCCGCCTCAACTCCCGCGGGCGTCGGTGAGCCTGGCATGCGGGCCTGCCGGTCCGCTCGTCTCGCGATCCATGCCGTCCCGGTTCGACGGAACGACCCGCACCACCGTCACGACCGGAGAAAACCTCACGGCTTCCCAGGACAGATCGCCTGACCCGCAGCCTCACCCACGGATGCTGCGCGCGGCGGCCGCGGCGCCGCAGAGGCCTCCCAGACTTCCCGGTCGGGTTCAGGAATGCTCACCCGCCGCTGCCGGTCGTGCCGATTCCTCCGGTCACGCGGAAGGCAACGGGGGGCACGGCATGGCGCGTCGATTGGCATCGTGGCTCGTGGTGGCGATGGTGGCGGCAGGGTTCGTCGCCTACGGCGGCACTGCCACCGCGCAGACCTACGGCATCGACTTCCGCAACACCCTCATGCCGGCGTCGGGCGGCATGGCCGGCACCAGCGTGGCGGCTCCGCAGGACTTCCTGTCCGCGATCAACGGCAACCCCGCTGCGCTCGCGCAGTACAAAGGCACCCATTTCACGCTCGGCGGCGCGTTTGCCGAGGCGACGGTCAACCTCGAGCAGAAGGCGCCGGTGCCGCTCTTGGGCGTCGCGCCGTTCTCGGCCAAGAGCAGCACGCCCGGGGCGGTGATCCCGGCGATCGGCGTGGCCCAGGAGGTGGCCGGCATGCCGCTGCCCACGACGGTGGGCATCGCCGTGTTCGGGGCCGCCGGTGGCGGGTCGAGCTACGTGCAGGTGCCCGCCAGCAACGCCACGTCCTCGTATCTGCTCCTGCTCGAGTTCGCCCCGTCGGTGGGCGTGGAACTCACCGAGCGGCTCTCGCTCGGCGCCACGATGTTCATCGGCGACGGCTACGCCTCGGGACCGTTCGTGGGCACGAGCGGCATGACCAACGCCTACGCGCTCCGCGGCGGCTTCGGGCTCGACTACGAACTCGGCGACGCCACTCGGCTCGGTGCCTACTACCAGACGACGCAGGCCTTCCGATTCGACAGTGAGACGGTGCTCTTCGATTCGCGGCGGACCTACGACATCGACATGGGGCTGCCGCAGCAGGTGGGGATGGGGATCGCGAATGAGTCGCTGCTGGACGGCCGCCTGCTCCTTGCGGCCGACGCGCTGTACCTCGACTGGCGCAGCGCCGCGCTCTTCAAGAACCTGTACCGCGGCCAGTGGGTCATGCAGCTCGGCACGCAGTACCGGGCGACCGATCGCGTGAAGCTTCGGTTGGGCTACGCGCTCGCCCAGAACCCGGTCAACGACGCCGTGGGCACCCGCATCGGCCCGGTCCAGGTGCCCGGCGGGATTCCGGCGGTGAAGTATCTGCAGTCGCAGTTCGCGATCATCAACGAGCATCGCATGGCCGCGGGCATCGGCATGAGCGACGTCTTCATGCGTGGGTTCGACGTCGATGCCTTCGCCGGCGGAATGTTCCCGGCGGGCGACAGCCTCGGAGCCTCGACGTACGTGAGCGTGGCGAGCTACTGGATCGGCCTCGGGCTGACGTGGCGGTTCGACCCGCCGACGAGCCGGGCGCCGCGGTCGTCGTGACGCGGGGCCCGCGAGCACGGCGCTGGCCGGCGGCCCTCGTCGCCGCGTGCGCGCTCGCGGTGCCGCGGGACGCGGCGGCTGAGCGTGGCGGCGAACTCGAGACCGACCGCGACTCGTTCACGTTCGCCCCCACGACGGTCGGTGCGGCGACGAGCGTGCTCGAGGCGTCGTATTCGTTCATCGACAACCGCGTCGGCCCGGAGGCGCATAGCGTGCCCGAACTGCTCGTGCGACGCGGACTCGGCGACAAGCTCGAGGCTCGGCTGGGGTTCAACTACGAGGCGGGCGGGCCGGGCACCGTGTCGGGCAACGAGGTCGGCGGCGAGGACATCCAGACCGAGGAGGAGAGCCGCGTGCTCTACGGCGCGAAGCTCGAAACCAGCGAGCAGGCGGGCTGGCTCCCGCGGTCGTCGGCGATCGTGCAGGGCTACACGCCGGTCTACGGGCCGTCGAACCAGTCCACGCTCGTGATCGGCGAGGCGTTCGGGTGGCGGTTCGCGAACAGCTGGGAGTGGACCTCGGCGATGCGCTACGGCACGGGGTTCGACGAAGCCGACGCCTTCAATCAGTGGGCGCCCTCCACGGTGCTCAAGGTGCCCGTGGGCGAGCGATGGAACGTGCACGCCGAGTACTTCGCGATCCTGTCGTCGGGCAAGGAGCGGCCGATCAACGTGCAGTATGCGAGCTTCGGCGGCCATGTGCTCGCCACCGACGACCTCGAGATCGGCCTGCGCTTCGGCTGGGGCCTGAACGAGACCACGCCTGCCTTCTTCACGAACCTGGGCGTGGGGCTGCGCTACTGACACGCGCCGCGCCTGGGAACGCGGCAGCGCTGCTCAGCGGGGCCGCGTGTCGTCATTGCGGGCCTGATCGACGGCCCGTTGGTAGATCGCGATCGCCTCAGCGGCGACCCGGACGGCGGTAGTGAACTCGTTGGCCTGCATCCGCTTGCGGCACGCGGCGGCCGCGGCACGAATGTGGTCGCGGTCCGTGGAGGCAAGGCCGTCGGCGGCCGATTCCAGGCTCGACACGATGCCCTCGAGGATCGGCTGCGACGGCGCACAGTCGTACGAGCGATAGGGGCCACCGCCGAGCTTGGCGCCGTTGCGCAACACGCGGCCGGTGGGGCTCGCGGGCACGAGATTCTCGAGGGCAGCCGCGGAGATCGCGGCGATGGCGAGAAGCCCCATCAACGACGACATCACGAAGGCGAGCGCCTGCGTCAGCGTCGGGCCGAGGAGCCCTCCGACGAAGCCCGTGGGCCGCATCAGGCCGCTCCAAGGATTGAAGACGAGCGCCACCAGCAGGCTCCCTGCGGCGACCGCCAGGTACTTCCATGGGAGCGGCCGCGGGCCGGGGGATGCCGGTGCCTCGAGCGTCATCGGCCACGGCGGGTCGCCGGGGGTGATCTTGGTGGCCTCCTTGGGGCCGGCCTTGGCCACGATCACCGTGACGTTGTCGGGCGCACCTCGCACGAGCGCCAGCCCCACCAGGGCGGCCGCGGAGTCGTGCGGCGGGAGCGTCGCCGCGAACAAGCCGATCTCTTCGTCGGCCACCGGGCCCGACAAGCCGTCGCTGCAGAGCACGAACACGTCGCCCACTTCGACGGGGAACGGGCCCTCGAGATCGACCGTCACCTGCGCATGCGGCCCCATCGACCGCGTGATGATGTTCTTGGGGATCGGCTCCTCCATCCCCTCGATCTTGTGCCCCTCCATCTCCCAGGCGAGGGAGTGATCGCGCGACAGCTGCTCGATCTTCCCGCGGCGCACGCGGTAGGCGCGGCTGTCGCCCACGTGTCCCACGAGGGCTCCACGCGGCAGGAGGGCGAGCGCCGTGCAGGTGGTGCCCATGCCCCTGAGATCGACGGCGTTCTCACCGCGGGTGTGGATCTCCTCATTGGCACGTTCGATGCTTTCCCGGAGCGCCAGCGGCGGCGAGCGGGGGGCGTACTTCTCGTAGGTGAGAGGGACGTGCTCCGTGGCCAGTGCGCTTGCCATCTCGCCGGCCGCGTGGGCGCCCATCCCGTCGGCCACGACGAACAGCCAGCCACGCCGACGGTACTGGTCGAGGCTCCAGGGGGCGAGCACCGCCCGGGCGTCCTGATTGCTCGCGCGGCGCCGGCCGATGTCCGACAGGTCGCAATACTCGAGGGTCGGGCTGGATCCCACGCGTGCGGCCCCGGAAACGGTTGGTGGAGGTGGAGGGAGCGGGACGGAGGTGGACGCTGGAGAATACAGAGTTTAGCCCGTCGGCGGCGATGCGGCGACCGTCGCCCGTCGGGGCCGGCCGACCCTGGGATGGTCTGGCGGCAACCATGGGCGATGCCTATCGTCCGCGCCCATGCCCCCCGTCTCCCTCACTGTGCGCTGCGTTGGCGGCCCGCGGATCTCGGCCGGAGCCGTGGCGGCGGCCTGCGCCGTGATCGGCGCGGCGTTCGGGGCGCCAGGGTGCGTGCAGCGGCGCATGACCATCCGTTCGAATCCGCCCGGCGCCCTGGTCTATGTCGATGACTACCAACTGGGCACCACGCCGGTGTCGCACGACTTCGTCTATTACGGCACCCGCAAGATCCGGCTCGTGAAGGACGGGTACGAGACGCTCACGGTGCGGCAGCCGTTCCCGGTGCCGTGGTACGAGATCTTCCCGCTCGACTTCGTGACGGAGAACATCATCCCCTGGGAGATCCGCGACGAGCGCGTGGTCGATCTCCAGATGCAGCCGGCGGCCAGCACGCCCGCGGAGCTCGTCGTGGCCCGCGCGGAACAGGTGCGGCTCGCGGCCGGGAGCCTGCCTGCTGCGGCCGCGCCGCCGCAAGTCGTGGTGCCCGTGCAGCCGCTGCCCTCGGCGCCCCCGGCGACACAGCCGCTGCCGCCACCGACGGAGTCGATCCCCGCTCCGGCCCAGCCGTCGCTCATCCTCCCGCCGCCACAGGGCATGCAGGGGCTCCAGCCGCCGGTGCAGAACGCTCCGTCGCAGGGCATCCCATCGCTGGGCGTGCCATAATCGCGGCATGCGCCGCACCCCCAGCCCAGAACCCACGTCCGCGCGGGCCGCGATCGACGCGGCGAAGCTCGTCAGGCTCCGCGGCCTGCTGCGCGACATCCTCCCCGACAACGCGTTCTACGCCTCGAAGCTCGGGCGGTTTCCCGACGCGGCCGCGATCGAGTCGCTCGACGCCGTCGCGGAGTGGCCGTTCACGTTCAAGGAGGAACTCGTCGAGGGCGCCGCGGCGACGGGCCGGCCGCTGAACCTCACGTACGGTGCCGCCGCCTATGTGCGGTACCACCAGACGAGCGGCACGCACGGTCGCCCGCTGCCCGTGTTCGATACCGCCGCCGATTGGACGTGGTGGATGGAGTGCTGGCGCACGATCCTCGATCGCGCGGGTGTGAACGCCGGCGACCGCGTGTTCGTGGCCTCCTCGTTCGGCCCCTACGCCGGGTTCTGGAGCGGGTTCGAGGCGGCCGTGGCCCGCGGGGCGATGGCGATCCCCTCGGGAGGGATGACGAGCCTCGCGCGGCTGGAGCTCATGCGACGACAGGGGATCACCGTGCTCGTGGCCACTCCCAGCTACGCGCTCCATCTCGCCGAGGTGGCCCACGACCACAAACTCGAGGCCGCGGCGGAGGCGGTCCGCGTGGTCATCGTGGCCGGCGAGCCGGGGGGGTCGGTGCCCGCGACGCGAAACCGCATCGCCGAGGCGTGGGGGGCCGACGTCCTCGATCACGCCGGCGCCACCGAGGTGGGGCCGTGGGGCGTGGGCGATCTCCACGGCGACGGCCTCGATGTCATCGAGGAGTTCTTCCATCCCGAGTTCCTCTCGCTGGAGACGGGCGGTCCGGCGCAGCCGGGCGAACTGGCCGAACTCGTGCTCACGACCCTCGGCCGCACCGGCGCGCCCGTGATCCGCTACCGCACCTGCGACGTGGTGCGGCCCACGTGGGCGAGCGCCGCCGACGTCGCCGCCGGCGCGTGCCCGTGGGTGCGGCTGGAGGGAGGTATCCTCGGTCGCACCGACGACATGCTCGTCGTCCGCGGCGTGAACGTGTTTCCGCAGGCCATCGACGAGATCGTGCGAGGCTTTCCCGAGGTGGTCGAGCACCAGCTCACGGTCTCCACGCGCGAGAGCCTCGACGTGCTCACGCTGGCGATCGAGGACCGCCTCGGCGATCCGTCGCGCGTGGCCGGCGAACTGCAGGTGCGACTCGGCCTGAAAGTCGAGGTCGAGGCGGTGCCCATCGGCAGCCTGCCGCGGTTCGAGGGCAAGGGCCGTAGGATCGTCGATGTCCGTGACGGAGAACGAATCACGCCATGACGGATTCCACGCACCCCATTCCCACGGCGATCCGTCGCGCGAGCCTGCCAGGCACGCCACCCGCCATCGAGATCGTCTGGAGCGACGGCACCACCGCCACCTACACGGCGAGGCTGCTCCGCGACGCCTGCCCATGCGCCACCTGTCGCGAGAAGCGCAGCCAGCCGGCGGCACCCATGCTCCTGCCGGTGCTGCGCCCCGAGGAGGTCGCGCCGCTCACGATCACCGGCATGCAGCCGGTCGGGCAATACGCCTATTCGATCGAGTTCTCCGACGGCCATTCGAGCGGCATCTACACGCTCGACTACCTTCGCGAGTTGGCAGGGGCGTGAGCGTCAGGTCCGGGCGTCAGCCCAGCCCGCAGGCGGCCGCGTTGATCACGGCCGCGATGCGGACGGCGTCGTGGCAGGCCTCCTCGCTGACGCCGAGGTGCACGAGGCTCGCCTCGTGGTTCCTGATGCACAGCTCGCAGCCGGCGAGTGCCGCGCAGCCGAGGCTCATGAGTTCGAAGTCGGCCTTGCTCGTGGCGGGCTGGGCCATGCGGCTCATCCGCAGCCGGGGAGAGCGGGCCTCGTAGCTCTCCTTCCCGAGCATGTGGCGGAACCGGTAGTAGACGGTGTTCATCGCCATGATGCCTGCGGCGGCGACGGCGTCGGAGAGGATCGCGGCGGCCGCGTCAGCGAGGCCGCCGCGGATGTCGGAGGCGAGCGCGTCAGCCAGGCCCTTCGACCGCACGAACGAGGCCGCCGCCAGCGCCGTGCCGAACGCCTGCCGGGGATCGAGGTTCTCGCCCGTGAGAACCGAGGCGAGGTTCAGGCGGATGTCCTTGAGCTCGTCGGGGAGGGTGTCGCGGAGGGCGTCGAGGGCGGGGGTGGCGATGGACATGACGTGATCCAGGGGGCAGCGCGATCGGTGTGCGGATCGTGCGGGGATTGTAGCCGTTCATTGATGGTCGGCCGGGATGGATGCTACGCTCGGGTGATTTTTTTCCCCGCCCCGCAGAGCGCCCCCGAATGCCCCGCCGCGACGACCTGCACACGATCCTCCTCATCGGCTCCGGCCCGATCGTCATCGGCCAGGCCTGCGAGTTCGACTACTCCGGCACCCAGGCCTGCAAGGCCCTTCGCGAGGACGGCTATCGCGTGGTGCTCGTGAACTCGAACCCGGCCACGATCATGACCGATCCGGGCACGGCCGACCGAACCTACATCGAGCCGCTCACCTGGCAGATGGTCGAGAAGGTGATCGAGGTGGAGAAACCCGACGCGGTGCTGCCCACGCTCGGCGGCCAGACGGCCCTGAACCTCGCCATGGAACTCGCCCGCCGCGGCATCCTCGAGAAGCACGGCGTGGAGATGATCGGCGCCAAGGCCGACGCGATCCGTCGGGGCGAGGATCGCGAGATCTTCAAGCAGACGATGCACAAGATCGGCCTCGAGACCTGCCGTGGCCGGATCGTGAAGAGCCTCGCTGAAGCCCGCGAGGTGCTCGGCGAAATCGGCCTGCCGGCGGTCATCCGTCCCAGCTTCACGCTCGGCGGCTCGGGCTCGGGCGTGGCCTACAACCGCGAGGAGTTCGACACAAAGGTCCAGCGAGGCCTCGATCTCTCGCCGGTGGGCGAGGTGCTCGTCGAGGAGTCGATCCTCGGCTGGAAGGAATACGAGATGGAGGTGATGCGCGACGCCGACGACAACGCCGTCGTGATCTGCTCCATCGAGAACTTCGACCCGTGCGGCGTGCACACCGGCGACTCGATCACCGTGGCCCCCGCGATGACGCTCACCGACCGGCAGTATCAGCGGATGCGCGACGCGAGCTTCGCCGTGATCCGGGCGATCGGCGTGGAGACGGGGGGCTCGAACATCCAGTTCGCCGTCGATCCGACGACGGGCCGGATGATCGTGATCGAGATGAATCCGCGGGTGAGCCGGTCCTCGGCGCTGGCCAGCAAGGCGACGGGCTTCCCCATCGCCAAGATCGCCGCCAAGTTGGCCGTGGGCTGGCGGCTCCACGAACTGGCCAACGACATCACCCGCAAGACGAAGGCCTGCTTCGAGCCGTCGATCGACTACGTCGTCGTGAAGGTGCCGCGGTTCGCGTTCGAGAAGTTCCCCGAGGCCGACAATCGCCTCACCACGCAGATGAAGAGCGTGGGGGAGACGATGGCCATCGGCCGCACGTTCAAGGAGGCCTTCCAGAAGGCGCTCCGCGGCCTCGAGGTGGGATCGTTCGGCTTCGGCTGCGACGGCAAGGACCTGTGGGGCACGCCCGCCGAGCCCTCGATCGACGACATCCGGGCCCGGATCGCCACGCCCGATCCCGATCGCGTCTGGTATCTGCGGTATGCGCTCAAGGCGGGGCTGACGGTGGACGAGATCCACGAGATCACCGCGATCGACCGCTGGTTCCTCGACCAGCTCTCGCAGATCGTCGAGATCGAGAGCCTCGTGCGCACGGTCGGCTCGCTCCCGGCGATCGACGACGGCACGCTGCGCATGGCCAAGCAGGCCGGGTTCTCCGATCGCCAGCTCGCGGTGCTGCTCGGCTCATCGGAGCTCGAGGTGCGGGCCGAACGAAAGCGGCGCGGCGTCGTGGCGGTCTACAAGGCGGTGGACACCTGCGCCGCCGAGTTCGAGGCCCAGACGCCCTACTACTACTCGACCTGGGAGGACGAGGACGAGGCCCGGCCGAAGGAGCCGGGCAAGAAGCGGGTGATGATCCTCGGCGGCGGCCCCAACCGCATCGGGCAGGGGATCGAGTTCGACTACTGCTGCTGCCATGCGAGCTTCGCGCTGCGCGAGATGGGCATCGAGAGCGTGATGGTCAACTCGAATCCCGAGACGGTGAGCACCGACTACGACACGAGCGACATGCTGTTCTTCGAGCCGCTCACCTGCGAGGACGTGCTCAACATCGCCGACCGCATCCAGCCCGACGGCGTGATCGTGCAGCTCGGCGGCCAGACGCCGCTGAACCTCGCGCGGGCCCTGGCCGCGGCCGGCCTTCCGATCATCGGCACCACGGTGGACACGATCGAGACGGCCGAAGACCGCGAGAAGTTTCGCGACCTGCTCGACCGCCTCGGCCTCAAGCAGCCCGCCAGCGGCATCGCCCGCACGCTCGAACAGGCCCGCCGGGAGGCCCAGCGGATCGGCTACCCGTGCCTCGTGCGGCCGAGCTTCGTCCTCGGCGGCCGCGCGATGGAGATCTGCTACGACCACGCCCAGTTCGAGCGCTACGTGGCCGAGGCCTTCGCCGTGGCCCAGGGGCAGCCCGTGCTCATCGACCGCTTCCTCGAGGATGCGATCGAGGTCGACGTGGACTGCATCGCCGACGGACGCGACGTGATCGTGGCCGGCGTGATGGAGCACATCGAGGAGGCGGGCGTGCATTCGGGCGACAGCGCCTGCTGCATCCCGCCGCACAGTCTCTCGCCGGAGATGATCGCCGAGATCAAGGCCGCGGCGACCGGGCTCGCGCGGAGCCTCGGCGTGGTCGGTCTCATGAACGTGCAGTTCGCCGTGAAGAAGGAGATCGGCTCCGACGGCTCGAACACACCGTCGCTGTACGTCATCGAGGTGAACCCGCGGGCCAGCCGCACGGTGCCCTTCGTGGCCAAGGCCACGGGCCTGCCGGCGGCCAAGGTGGCCGTGAAGGTGATGGCCGGGCAGTCGCTCGCGGAGCAGGGGGTGGACGCCGACCCGGTGCCGGCGCATGTGAGCGTGAAGGAGAGCGTGTTCCCGTTCGTGAAGTTCGCCGGCGTGGATATCGCCCTCGGACCGGAGATGCGGAGCACGGGGGAGGTGATGGGCGTGAGCGAGACCTTCGCGATGGCCTTCGCGAAGAGCCAGATCGCGGCCGGCATCCTCCTGCCGGAGAAGGGCCGGATCTTCCTCAGCGTGGCGAGCCCGCAGGCGAAGGAGGCGATGGTGGGCCTCGCGCGGCGGCTGGTGGCGCTCGGCTTCGAACTGCTGGCGACGTCCGGCACCGCGCGCTCGCTCGCTGAGGCGGGGATCACGGTGGAGGTCGTGAAGAAGCTTCAAGAGGGGCATCCGAACCTCATCGACCACCTCATCGACGGCCGCGTACAGCTCATCTTCAATACACCACGGGGGAAGGGCGCCAGGACCGACGAGGGCCGCATCCGCGCCGCGAGCGTGCTCTACGGCGTGCCCTGCATCACGACCTTGCCGGCGGCGGAGGCGTGCGTGCGGGCGATGGAGGGACTGCGCACCGAGCCGCTCTCGGTGCAGCCGATCCAGGACCGTTTGGCGGAGGCGGCGCCGGCGCGGTAGTGCGCGGCCGCAGACTCCCTTTGCGAGGCGAGCCAGCCGATCACCCGTGCCCCGAGAGCCGGCGTTCGGAGGCCGAGCGCAGCCTGGAAGGCGAAGCGAGGGCTCCGTCGAGCGAGCGGAGGCCAGGATGGCCGCAGCAAGCGTCCGGCGACGGGGCACGGGTGATCGGCGGTGCGTCGGGTGACGGTCGTCAGGGCCGCGGGTCGTCGATGGTCTCGCAGGCCTCGGTCACGATCGGCCCGGGTGCGCGATCCTTCCAGTTCCAGCGATGTGCCAGCGGCGGCGTGAAGTCCATCGGGTCGGCGCCCGTCGTCTCGTTGTCGCGGAGCGTGAGGCCGGTCGTCGAACCGATGAGGAGGTTCGGCCATGCCGAGTCGCGGATACGGTTGCGCTCGATCGTGATCCTGCGATGGGCGCCCGCGGGGAGCGGCCGGCCGTCGCCGCCGAGGGCCACGACCTCGATCGCGGGGCGACGGCAGCCCTCGATCCGGTTGTCGCGGATCACGACATCGCTGGCGCTCGCCGCCTCCAGCCACCAGTACTCCGGGGCGACGAGCACCGCGGCCATCCAGCCGTGCCGGATCGTGTTGTCTGCCACGATGCCACGGCTGGCCTTGATGAGGATGCCACGGGAGCGGTTGAAGCCGAAGTCGCAGCCCGTCACGGCGAAGCCGTTGCCCACGCGATTCCCGGAGCAGACCACGGATCCCGGCGGCAGCGTCACCGGTCGATCGAGCGTGATCGTGAAGACCCGGGAAGTCTCCTCGACCAACTGTTCCCGGATGCGATCCCTGATCCACAGCCGGGTGATCGACTCCCGCTCGGCGGCATCGAGGCCTGCGTCCGGCTCGACGGCGAGGGCGCTCGCATCCGGAGGGCGTGGCCCCGTCGCCGGGAGAAACTCGACGGGATCACCGGCCGCGATCGTCATGCCTCGCGGGGCCACGACCCGCAGCCGCGTCCCCTCGGCACCGATGATGACATGGTACGTGCCGTGGATGTTGACGCAGTCGTCTCCCTGGTACTTCGCCGTGCAGTCGATGATGGCCGGCCCCTTCGTGGCCCCGACGCTGTGGAAGGCGTCGGCATTGAGCGACCGCATCCGGGGCACCGCACGTCGGACCGGATCCGTTTCGGGAGGGCGGCGATCGACGCGGCACCGTCGGTAGGTCGATGCGGCGCAGTCGTGCTCGATGAAGCCGAAGCACTCCGCCGCGTAGAGCGTGATGTCCTCCAGAACGAGTCCGGTGCACCGCGATGCGTCGAAGGCGTGCCCCCAGGCCCTCTCGGGAAAGGCGTTGTTCGTGACCAGGATGTCGCCCACCTGCTCCGTGTCGAACCCGGGGCGGTGGCGGTGGCCCTCGTGCTTGCGCACCCGGTAGCGACGTTCCCCGAGCCTCTCGAACGTCGGCTCCCAGCGTGCCGTCTCGCGCCGCAGGCGTCCGGTCGCCGGGTCGTAGATCTCGATCCGCTCGCGAAGTCCGTTCTCGGGATAGCCGTCGATGATCTCGAACTCGACCCACGCCGTGTCGTCGGCCACGGCGGTGATCCGCCCCTGCGTGAACGGGAGCGGATCGAAGTCCACGGTGAGCCCGCGAAGCACGAGATCGGTGCAGTCCTCGAACGTCGCGATCCGACAGGTCGACGTGGCCACCAGTTCGACGCCCTCGGCGACGATCTCGACGCCGTGCAGTCCCTTGAAGGAAAGGTGGCGGCCGTTCCGTGCGGTCACGCGATGCCGACCGGGCGGGATCACGACCCTCCTCTCACCGGCTGCGATCGCCGCGTCGATCATGCCCTGGAGATCGGTGTCCACGGCGGCGAGGCCACGGGCCGGCTCCGCCGCGGACAGGCCGAGGACTGGGGCAAGGAACACCATCACCGCCGCCGCCGCCGTGATGCCACGACGGGCCCCCTGTCGTCGATGCATGGATCGTGCTCCTTGGCGTTCCGCCGCACCCGGGTCATGGAAGCGGGTGGATCCACCGCCGAGAATACCTCTCGTCGAGTGGCCGGTGCGATGATGTCGAAAACCGTACAACGAGGCGCACGGTGGGCGACCACCCGCCGCCGGTGAGCACGCCATGATCACTGCCAGCATGAGCACGCCCCGCGACTTCCGCTCGCTCGCTCGCTCGCCGCCGCCCTCGAGGGGGACCTGGTCACCGACGATCTCATCCGCGCGGTGTACGCGAGCGATGCTTCGGAATACCAGGAGCGGCCGCTGGCGGTGGCGTTTCCGAGAACCGACGCCGACGTCGCCACGCTCGTCCGCTTCGCCGCCGTGCATCGCGTGGGGCTGATCCCGCGGGCCGCGGGTACGTCGCTGGCCGGACAGGTGGTGGGCGGCGGGATCGTCGTCGACGTCGGTCGTCACATGAACCGCATTCTTTCGCTCGACGCCGGGCGTCGGCGGGTGCGGGTGTAGCCGGGCGTGGTCCGCAACGAACTCAACCGGTTCCTGACGCCGCATGGGCTGTTCTTCGGCCCGGAAACGTCGACGGCCGGGTGGGCCATGATCGGCGGGATGGTCGGCAACAACTCCTGCGGATCCAACTCGATCGCCGACGGCTCGACCCGCGATCACCTCGTCTCCGCGCGCGGGTACCTGGCCGACGGCTCGGAGGTGACGTTCGGCCCGCTCGATGCCGCGGGCTTTCGTGCCGCCTGCACGGAGGGAGCCGCGGCCGGGATCCACCGCGCCCTGGCCGAGCTCCTGTCGTCCGCGGCCACGCGGCAGCTGATCCGCGACTCGTTTCCGCGCCCCGAGGTCACGCGGCGCCATACCGGCTACGCGCTCGACGCCCTGATGGACGCGGACTGCTTCGATCCCGAGAGCCGCCGGCCCTTCAACCTCTGCCGGCTCATCGCCGGTTCCGAGGGAACGCTGTTTGTTGGCGTCGAGTTCGAACTCGACGTGGTGCCGCTGCCGCCGCCGGGTGCGCTCCTGTGCGTGCACTGCGACTCGGTTGACGAAGCCCTTCGGGCCACCGTTCTCGTGATGCGGGATCTCGCCGGGTCGGGGATCCGGCCCACGGGCTGCGAACTGATCGACCGCACGATCCTCGAATGCACGAAGGACAACCTCGAGCAGTCCCGCAATCGCTCCTTCGTGATCGGCGACCCCGGTGCGATCCTCGTCGTGGAACTGCGGGACGCCGACCCGGGAAGGCTCGAGCGGGACCTCGACATCGTTGAAGCGGCCCTTCGCGCCGCCGGTCTCGGATCCGCCTACCCGCGGCTGCGCGGTGCCGACAGCGACCGCGTCTGGGAGCTTCGGCGCGCCGGGCAGGGGCTCGTCAACAACGTGCCCGGCGATGCCAAGCCCCGTGAGGTCGTGGAGGACACGGCCGTGGCCGTCGAGGATCTCCCCGCGTACATCGCCGAGTTCGACCGCCTCCTCGCCGAGAAGTACGGCATCGACTGCGTCCACTATGCCCATGCCGGCGCGGGCGAACTGCACCTGCGGCCCCTCTTCAACCTGCACACGCCCGACGGCCTGCGGATGTTCCGCGAGGTGGCCACGGATGTGGCACACCTCGTGAAGAAGTATCGCGGGTCGCTCAGCGGCGAGCACGGCGACGGCCGGCTGCGGGGCGAGTTCATCCGAACCATGGTGGGTGACGAGTGCTACCGGCTCATCGAGCGCGTGAAGCGCATCTTCGACCCGCAGGGCATCCTCAATCCGGGCAAGATCGTCGATGCCCCGCCGATGGACACGAGCCTGCGGCTCGACCCCACCGCCCATCCGCCCGCCCACGACACCGTGTTTCGCTTTGCCGATGCCGGCGGCATCCTCCGCGCCTCGGAGAAGTGCACCGGCGTGGGGCAGTGCCGCAAGAGCCACCTCATCGGCGGCACGATGTGCCCGTCCTACATGGCGACCCGCGATGAGCGGCACACCACGCGGGCCCGGGCCAATGTGCTGCGGCAGGCGCTCTCCGATCCCGCCGCGGCCGATCCGTGGACGCGGCCGGAGTTGGCCGAGGTGATGGACCTTTGCCTGTCGTGCAAGGCGTGCAAGCGAGAATGCCCGTCGAACGTCGACATGACGCGGCTGAAGGCCGAGTGGGAGCAGCAGCGGCTGGACCGGGAGCGCGTGCCCTTCCGAACGCGATTGATCGCCGAGTCATCGCGGGCGATGCGATGGGGCTCGCGCGTGGCCCGGCTCTACAACCTCGCCGTCACGGCGCCCGGCGTGTCGAACCTCGTCAAGCGGGCGACGGGGTTCGCTCCGCGGCGGTCGCTTCCGACGATCCACGGCATCACGCTATCCCGATGGTTTCGCCGTCGCGGCCGCCGGCCGGGCGCCGCCCGGCTCGGCCGCGTCCATCTCCTGTGCGACGAGTTCACCGACACACTCGACGTGCCCGTGGGCATCGCCGCCGTCGAACTGCTCGAGGCGCTGGGGTACGAGGTCGCGATCCCGGATCACGTTGACAGCGGCCGCGCCCAGTTCTCGAAGGGGCTCGTACGAGCCGGCCGTGAACTGGCCACCCGCAACGTGGAACTGCTCGCGCCGGTGATCACCGATGAGGCGCCTCTCGTCGGCATCGAGCCGTCGGCGATCCTCGGGTTCCGAGACGAGTATCCCGACGTGGTTCCCGAGCGGCTCGCCGCCGAGGCACGAACGCTGGCCGGCCGCACGCTCCTCATCGACGAGTTTCTCGCCCGCGAGGCCGACCGCGGCCGCATCGGGTCCGCGGCGTTCACGACGGAGGCCCGGCAGGTGCTGCTCCACGGCCACTGCCACCAGAAGGCACTCTCGTCGGTGACGCCCTCGGCAGCGATCCTCGGCCTGCCCGCCAACTACACGGTGAGCGTGATTCCGAGCGGCTGCTGCGGCATGGCCGGATCGTTCGGCTATGAGGCGGAGCACTACGACCTTTCGATGCAGATCGGCGAACTCGTCCTCTTCCCGGCCGTGCGGGCTGCGGCACGAGACGCGATTCTCGCCGCGCCTGGTACGAGCTGCCGTCACCAGATCAAGGACGGCACGGGGCGCACGGCCCAGCATCCGGTCGAGGTCCTGCGCGACGCCCTGCGCGCCCGCGGGAACGAGTGACGAACTCGCTTCGGGCCGGATCGTCTCGCTGGTGTCGGTGAGGGTTGTTTCGCCCAACCCACGCGGCTATCGGACCCCATCCGTCGCTCTGGCTGGCGTCGCCAGTGATCGAAAAGCCGGCACATGCGCAGGTCATGTCGTCCCGCTGCGGCGATGCCGAAGCCGAAACCGATGCCGCGATGGCCCATGGCGGAGGTCGCGGGTAGAGTCGCGACTGACCATGAGCCGAGCCGTGTTTCCCGCCGTGCCCGTCCCGCCGCGGCCGCTGCCCGCGCCCTTGGCCGACGAGCCGCCGCGCTGCACCGCGCGGACGCTCGAGGGGCTCGAGTGGGTTCTGGCCCGCGAACTCAAGGCCATGGGAGCCCGTGACCTGCGGGTCGGCCGGCGGACGATCGAGTTTTCAGCGGCACCGGGCAGCGAGCGGGAGACGCTCTATCGCGCCGTCCTCGAATGCCGCACCGCGATCCGCGTGCTCGAGCCGCTCGGTCGGTTCCAGGTCGATTCGCCCGAGAGCCTCTACCGCGCGATGCAGGAGGTGGACTGGACGGAGCAACTCCGGACGAGCGACACGCTCCGCGTCGATGCCGCGATCCACGACACGTTCCTCACCCACTCCCTTTATGCCGCGCAGATCGTGAAGGACGCAGTGGTGGACCAGCTCCGCACGCCCTCGGGCAAGCGGCCGAGCGTGCAGCTCCGCGGCGCGACGTTGCGGCTCGCACTGCACCTCGTGGGCGACGTGGCCACGATCTTCCGTGACGCCGCGGGCCGGTCGCTTCACCAGCGTGGCTGGCGGATGGGCGAGGTGGAGGCGCCGCTTTCCGAGGTGCTCGCGGCCGGCATCCTCGCGATCGCCGGCTGGTGGCGCCCGGGAGCGCCATGCACGGCGACCTCCGACGAGTCGGCACCGAGCATGTTCTCCAACGGCGAGCTGGTCTTGGATCCCATGTGTGGCTCGGGCACGCTCGTGATCGAGGGGGCGACGATCGCGGCTGGTGCGGCCCCGGGCCTGTGGCGCGCGAGGCGCAGGGCCCATGGCTTCTTCCGGTTTCGTGACTGCGACCGCACGCTCGCCGATCGGCTCGTGGCCGAACTCGAGAGCCGTGTGCAGGCGATTCCCGCCGGCACCTTTCTCGCGAGCGATCTCGATCCGAAGGCGGTGGAGGCGGCGCGGGCCTGTGCGGAGGCGGCGGGCGTGGGAGCCGGGGTGACGATCGAGCAGAAACATTTCGAGGACGTGCAGCCACCGGAGCCTGCGGGACTCATCGTCACGAATCCCCCGTACGGCGAGCGGCTGCCGCTTCCGCGTGCCGGCGCGCTCTTTCGTCGTCTCGGCGACTGGCTCGTGCAGGGCGCCGGTGGCTGGCGTGCGGCGATCCTCGCCGCCGACACACCGGCCGTGACGCACCTCGGCCTCCGTCCGGAGCGGCGCATCCCGCTCATGAACGGCCCGATCCCGTGCACGCTCGTCGAGCTCACGATCCGCCCGCGTGCCACATCGGCTTCGGCCACGACGACCCACGGCCCCACACCCGCTTCTGATTCACCCTCATCCCCCCAGGTCGAAGGCCGGGGGCGTGTTCTGGACGACGTGCACGCGGCAACCGGTTCCGGGTCCCGCGCCGCCGCCGCAAGCCGGGATCGGTGCGAGGACGCCGAGCCTTCGAAACTTCGCCTTGAGGACGGTGGAAGTGCCGATGCGGGTCGTGGCGAAGTTTCGCCGCGAGGCGACTCGTACCGTCCCGGCGCCGACGGCGCGAACGACTCCGCCCTGACGCCGCCCCCCGCCCCCGCCCGTCCGCGCGCGCGCACGACCGCCGACCAGATTGGCGACTTCCGCCGTCGTCTCGCCAAGCGATTCAAGCACCTCGCCAAGTGGGCCCGCCGGCAGGAGATCGAGGCTTTCCGCGTGTACGACCGCGACATCCCGGAGATCCCGCTCGTGATCGACTGGTATGCAGGCTGGCTGCACGCCGCCGAGTACGACCGGCCGCACGAGCGCACCGAGATCGAGCACGACGTGTGGCTCGACCGGATGATCGAGGCGGCCGCCGCGGAGCTCGGCGTGCCGCCGAACCGCACGTTCCTGAAGGTGCGGCGGCGGCAGCGCGGCGGCGACCAGTACGAGAAGGTCGATGCCCGTCACGCGCTCGTGACGGTGAAGGAAGGCGGACTCCAGTTCGAGGTCAACCTTTCCGACTACGTCGATACCGGGCTGTTTCTCGATCACCGCCAGACCCGTGCGATGGTCCGCGACGAGGCCGCCGGCAAGCGATTCCTCAACCTCTTCTGCTACACGGGAAGCTTCTCCGTGTATGCGGCGGCGGGGGGCGCGATCGAGACCACGAGCGTGGATCTCTCGAACACGTACCTCGACTGGACGCGCACCAACCTCGCGCGGAACGGCTTCAAGGACGCGGGCCGGCACCGCGTCGTCCGCGACGAGGCACGGGCGTTCCTCGAACACCGCGCGCGCCGCGGCGAGCCGCCATTCGACCTCGTGGTGGCCGATCCCCCCACGTTCTCGCGGTCGGCGAAGAGCGAGACACCGTGGGACGTGGAGCGGGACCACGCCGAGCTGCTCGAACTCGTCGCGCGGAACCTCGCGCCCGGCGGCGTCGTCTACTTCTCGACGAACTTTCGTCGCTTCCATCTCGATGCCGACCGTCTGGCCGCGGCGTTCGCGATAAGCGAGATCACGAACCGCACGATCCCGGAGGACTTCCGCAACGAACGCATCCACCGCGCGTGGCGGATGGTGGCGAAGGGGCCGGTTTGACGGCCTTTTCCCGCGACTTCTACATTCATGCCCATGAATGTCCGAATCCGGGCCCTGTGGATGCTCGCGGCCGCTCTCGTCGTCGCGGATGGCTGCCGGCCGGCCGACCCGACGCTCGTGAAGATTGTGTCGAGCCTGCCTCGCACCGGCAGCGCCAAGCAGCAGTCCGACACGCTCGTGCGTGGCATTCGGATGGCGATCGAGGAGGCGGAGGGCCGCGTGGGGCCGTTCCGCGTGGAATACCTCGACCTCGACGACTCGACCGCGGCGGCCGGGCAGTGGACGAGCGAGGCCGAGGCGGCCAATGCCCGCCGGGCGCTTCAGGATCCCGACGTCGTCGCCTACATCGGCACGTTCAACTCCGGTGCCGCGAAGGTCTCGATGCCGATCCTTAACCTCGGCGACCTGCTCATGATCTCGCCGGCCAACACGGCGGTCGGGCTCACGAAGCCGGGGCTCGGTGCGCCGGGTGAGCCGGGCGTGTACCGGCCGACGGGGCGGCTCAACTACACGAGGGTGGTGCCGGCCGACGATCTTCAGGGGCCGCTCTCGGCCGACTGGGCGAAGCAGCGCGGGGTAAAGCGGGTGTACATCCTC
>Ga0233425_10002889_pt1 | contig 32566 bp, 28 predicted proteins | sample Watercolumn_Towu_2_FD_181712 | JGI IMG/M metagenome (GOLD analysis project Ga0233425, IMG submission 181712) | Freshwater microbial communities from Lake Towuti, South Sulawesi, Indonesia - Watercolumn_Towuti2014_140_MG | ecosystem: Environmental > Aquatic > Freshwater > Lake | place... | reverse complement strand
GGATTTGTCGTTTGATTGAAATTCACTTCATGACAACTCCAACAATCCATCGGAAGATTCGAATAATTTCCATTTGTATGACAATCTTGACACGCTGTCGTTTGATGCGCGCCGCTCAATGGAAATTGTGTTGACGCGTGATTAAATGTTGACGGCTGCCATCCAACGGCATTATGACACGTCTCGCAACTATGGGAAAGTTGTGCTGTTACGTGATTAGGATTTGTCGTTTGATTGAAATTCACTTCATGACAACTCCAACAATCCATCGGAAGATTCGAATAATTTCCATTTGTATGACAATCTTGACACGCTGTCGTTTGATGCGCGCCGCTCAATGGAAATTGTGTTGACGCGTGATTAAATGTTGACGGCTGCCATCCAACGGCATTATGACACGTCTCGCAACTATGGGAAAATTGAGATATAATATGATTCGGGTTTTGTGCTTGGCTAAAATCCGACTCGTGACAACTAAAACATGCACTTGATAAAAAACTGTAATTACCGTTGGAATGACAACGCTCGCATAAAACTGTTTGATGAGAACCCGTTAACGGAAACTGCGTTATTGAATGATTAAATGTTGCAGGTTTCCAAAGCGTCGTCGTATGGCACATTGTACATTCATGTGAAAATTGTCCTGTTACGTGATTAGGATTTATTGCAGTTACAAACTTATTTTGATGACAACCAAAGCAATCTTTCGGAGTACCGAGCGTTTTCTTATTATGACACGATTCACACGAAAGAGCCGAATGCACGCCTTCTTTCATAATGGATATATTGGAATGAACAAATGTTGTTACATTCCAACCGGCAGAAAAAATTTGATGACAATCTTCGCACTGTAAAGACATTCCCACCGCTTCGTGAGAAGGATACTTTGAACGTTGATAATCTTCTCGATGACATCCCGCACAATCAACAGGCAATCCGACGAATTCGTTCTTCTGCTGATTCGTATGACATTGCACACAACGAACACTTCGATGCACTCCTAATAACGGAAAACGCGACACTTGATGCTTCTCCGCCATATCAGAAACCATCCAACTTTGCGTAGCGTGGCAACGTTCACATAATTTTCCTACTTCACCGCGATGCTGGTCATTATGACAAGAAACACATTGCAAAGAACTTTTTTCTTCTGAAAATTTTAAAGTACGATGACACGATTGGCAACGAACAATTTTATGTTGTCCTGTAAGTTGAAATTTCGTTTGCTCATTGTGATGGAATTGCAAATCTCTCCGTAACTCACGAAACGAATCCGTCGAATGACAATCGGCGCACGGAAGAGAAAGCGCACCATGAGGAGATTCTTGCGAATAAATTACATTTATATTTGCAAGAACCAATACCATCAAAACAGATAGTACTCGAAATATTATTTTTTGAATGTTGGGTGGTAGTATGTTCATTTTTTTGTAGCAAAATAAATTATCTTTTCGAATGACAAGATTCACACAGCGACGATAACGGTTTGTACCGCGTAAATGAATTTCCATCCTGTGTATTTATCTTATGACAATCTTCACAAAAAAGTTGTGCGTGTTTTCCATCGAGTCGAAATTGCGACTGTGTATTATGCTCAAATTGCAGCAACCTCCAACCTCGCGCAGAATGACATTGTTCACACATTGTTTGATTGCTTTCAACACGATTGAATTGCCCGAAATGAATATCTGTATGACATGCATAACATTGTTTCGCCGTTCCGGCATATTGAATGTGTTTGAAATTGCTCTGTAAATTTACAATTTTATGACATTCTTTACAAGGAATTGCTTGATGCAATCCGATGAGCGGAAACGCAGTGGAATCGTGAGAAAACACCAACGACTTCCACGTTGTTGTTAAATGACATTCCAAACATCCTGTATCGTTCATTCGCGATGCAAACTGTTCATAATGAATATCGCTATGACAACTTTGACATCGTAACGCATTCCAACGAAATTGCATAGACTCCTCCTTCGTTCCGGAGTTTTCTTTTTTATGACACAGATTGCACTTTATTTTTTCGTGCGCTCCGGTGAGTTTGAACGCCGTTTCATTGTGCATAATCAATGAAAATGCAGATGGTGAAAATCCTTCAACCGAATGACACGCATCGCATTTTCCCTTATCTTTTCGTGCAAGAAAATCTCCCCGATGGTAATCGAAATGGCAATCGCTGCACAAAGCGAACTTTTTTTCAGAAAATTTTTTTTCTCCTCTCTTTTCTTTATGACATTGGTCGCAATCTACGTCGCGATGTTTTCCTAAAAGCGGAAAGCGAGTATTCGAATGATTAAATTTTCCTTCGGCAATGTTTTTCCACCCTTCTTCAGAATGACACGAATGACAACGCGCGCCTAACTTCCCATCGTGAACATCGTTATGACAGAAATTGCATTGCTGAAATTGCAGCGGTTTAAATTTTATCAACCGAATCGCATCGCCGCTGATTTCTGCGTCATGACATTTACTACAACGAACATTTGAATGTTTTCCCTTTAATACAAACCGCGTTTCATTATGAGAAAATTTTTCCGCAGGCTTCCAATGTTCTAACGAATGACATTGCATACATTTGCTGCCCAATTGCCCGCGGTGTTCATCGTTATGACACGACAAACATTCTTTCTGCAAACCTAAAAATGTTTTCAACATAAATGCATCGCCTTTGTTCAGAATATCGCTATCACGAATATTCTGCTTTGTATGACATTGTTCACACTGGAGCGTGCGGTGTTTTCCTTCTAAAACATAACCAGTTTCTTCGTGCGAAAAATTCTTTTTTTCCCAACGAAGCAACGAAACATCACTTCCGCGATGGTCTTTGTGACATTCAATGCAATCTTCATTTTTTTTTTTGAAATGAAAACCGTGCTGCGCGTTTATGCGCTGCTGAATTTCTTTATGGCAATGCAAACATTTTTCACCGGAAATTTCCTTTCCTAAATTATGACATTGAGTACAATTGTTCATACCATCAAGCAATTTGTGCGCGCGGGAAAGTTCCCCGGGAGAAATTTGCGAATACGCTTGCACAGAAAATAATATTACTGCTATTCCGCCAAAGAATAGTCGTTTCATTTTTTCAAAGAATTTTCGAGAAACGAAATGTTCTCTTTCGATTTTTGCGCAAGTTCAGAAGTGTCATTCGCTTGTATCACGCGTTTCCACCACGTTATCGCTTCTGCGTTTTTTTGCACTGCGGCGTAAAGCGAACCGAGATTATACATCGCATCTTGATTATTCGGTTCGTACGATAAAATTTCATTCATCAACGAAACGGCTTTTTCAAAATTCTGTTCGTGATAATAGCAAACGGATAATTCCAATCTTGCTGCCGTGTGTTTCGCATCGAGTTGTAAAACGCGCTCATAATATTTTTTTGCTTCCGGCATTTGGTGCGCATCGAAAAGAAAATTCGCAAGTTGCATCAGTACGGAAATATTGGTTGGCTCTTTTTCAACAGCGTGTTTTAAATTATCAATTTCCTGCTGCACGCGACTCGAAACGTTATCTTTCGATGGCTTCGTATCGTTGTTCTTCCCATCAATCGGCGGATGCTCCGGAGGAAGTTCACGTTGCGTTGATGCTGAAATCTGTTGTGATACAGGTTGTTGTTTGTTGTTGACAGCAATAATAATGACTGCCGCTAATACAACGATAATACTTCCGTAAACGAGGAAAAGTTTATTCTTCATAATTTATTTTTAAACAAGGAGAAAGAAAAATTGTGCTATTAAAAAATCCAGCGATAGCCGAAAAGAAATGCAACAACAACGTGTATTGCAAGTATAATAAACATAACAATGGTAAACGGCAAATGAATAACGTGCCAATAGTGAAACAATTTTCGTGTTCCTTCAAGCAACACAATGCGCTGCTCAAGAATGATTTTTCTGCGAATCAGCGCGACAATATTTTTGATTTCGTGATGAGAAACATTTGCTTTCACTAATTCCTGTTGCAACAAATGAAGCGTATTTCTTCGCTGCGCACCTTTCAAAAAAAATTCTTCCAGAACGCCAATCAATGTTTGCGATTTTTCGCGCGCAAGCGATACAACGTTTTCCATTCGTTGAAATAACGCTTCCGTAAGTTTGTACTCTTCTCTTAATCGCTTCGTGAAAATCGAGTTTTCGTTGTGCAATTCTTCCATCGTCATTTCTACTCCGCGAATATTCTTCGGAATTTGCACATACAAATATCTTCCGACAATTCCGCTCAACATTACCGCAGTCATACTCCAGAAACTTACAGCAACAATTCCGCCAAACTTAAATGTTGTATGATACAAAACAAATACGGGTCCAACAAGACATAAAAAAATATGAAACTCCAGCCAATAACTGATTTTTCCCCAAGACGAAATCGCACGAATTCTTTTTCTCGACGAATACGTGGAAACGCCCAAAATCATCATTGCGGTTCCTAGAAAACCAATGCCGTGTCCGATAAATCCGGTCGGTTTCCATAAGTCGTAATCCGGATGATACGGGCGTTCAACAATCGGTGTACTAAAATAGGAACAGCCTTTAACCCCTACAACAGCAACAGAAAGAATGCCGAGGAAAAACAAAAAGAAAACAAAAACAGTATGAATATGACTGCTTTTATCGTGAGATTTATTCAATACAATAGAGAAAAAAAATATCGTTGCTCTTGTTCATCGCAACGATAAGTATTTAAGAATTCGGTAAAACGAAACGTATAAATTGTCGGGGCGACTGGATTCGAACCAGCGACCTCTTGGTCCCGAACCAAGCGCTCTAGCCGGACTGAGCCACGCCCCGAATTTCTTGAATTAAAATGTTAATGAAATTTTATTATTTTTGCAAGATTATCGCTTCCTCCTACCGAAATAATTAGCGAACTTTTTGCATTTACTGCTAATGAAGTAATTGTTCCATTATGAATTTGTAATCGTTGAAGATTTTTCCCATCGCCTGCATTCCATATTGAAATTTCTCCCGCGTCGTTTCCAGCAACAATTTCTTTCCCTTCGCTTGCAAATGAAAGCGCATTGATACTTGAACTTCCTGCTTCTATTGTTCGGAGCATCGTTCCATCGGATGATTTCCACAAAAGAATTTTCCCGGATGGAGTTCCGGAAGCAATATAATGACCGTCGGAACTAACGGAAACCGATTTCATAATTTCATTTCCCGATAAACGGGAAATCTCCTTTTCGTCAGTCACATTCCACAAGCGTATTGTTGAATCATCGCTCGCAGAAATTAATGTTTTGTCGTCGGAAGTAATCGAAAACGCATTGACCATTCCCGTGTGCCCGTTGAAACTTTTCACCGCTCTTCCGTCTGCAACGTTCCATACGTGAATACTTTTATCGGCGCTGCCGGAAACGTAAAATTTATTATCATTCGTAACTGCAGATGCAGTAACAAAATCGGAATGTGCGTCTATCGTTCGCACAAGTTTTCCTGTTAGTAATTCAGTAACCGTAATCGTTCCGTTTCCACCGGCGAAAACAAACTGATTATCCGATGATATGGAAACCGTTAAAATGACGCTGGGATTACCAATGTCTATATACAACGAGTCCAACGTTCCGTCATTCAATTTCCAAACGTATGTTTTATGGTCATTTCCTACAGTAACGATATACTGTTCGTTGGCGGAGAGAGCAACATCAGTAATTCCTTCCTTGTGTTTAGAAAGTGAGTACAATACGTCGCCAAATTTAGCATCCGATATGCGTTGTTCCCAAATCTTTGTTCGCATACTATCTTCTTGTTTTTCTGCTTCTATTTTTGCTAATTTTCTTTGCTCCCTCCACCATAAAAATCCATAAAACAATCCGCCAATGAGAGCAACAACTACTAATGCGCGGATGATTTGAAATCGTCGTTTTGCGCTTTCCATTGCGTTGATATCAGCAACCAATTTTGTTTCAAACTCGCGAGGGTCTCCGCCTACGCTACTGACAATTCGTATCAATTGCCAAGCAACATTGATGTTCCGTTCTTTCATGGGAACTTGCATTTCTTTCTCGATGAGCGCGAGAGATTTTTTTGCAAGATATTCCTGCGAAACAGAAACATCTCCTCCGGCAACGGCGGCGAGACCTACGTAACTTTCTGTTAAATCATATTTATTTTGGTCAAGCGTGCGTTCTGCAAGTCGGAGTGCTTTTTCGGTTATCTTTTGACGCGCTGAAGTTAAATCAACAGTTATCGTTTTTGCAATACTGATGTAATTATCTACTAACTCAACGGTGTCATCATTCAAACGTTCATCCGCCAATTCCATCAAACGCGCTTCGAGTTGTTCTTCCAAATATCTTTTATCATCGCTCGCTAATTTCCCCACTTGATAATAGCGGCGCACTAAACCGACATCGCCTTCTTCAAGTTTATTTCGGGCAATCGCATACGCCATTTCCGACGCTTGGTTCAGTTGAGTTGGAACGCTTGCTGTCGTTCTTTTTACGATACGCAGAAATTCCTCGACAAAATGCAACGACACTTCTTCCAACGATTTTAAGACAAAAAACATTGCACGCTCCGCAAGCATTTGATGAACTTCCGTTACACTAAATCCGGATTCGGTAATATCTTTCGTAATAGAAAGTACCGTTTCCATTTCGTTCGGATGTTTCATTTCCGGAATAGTTTCTTTGTAATGCGCAAGCCGCTCTTCTGCTTGTCGTTGCGTATAAGCAGGCGCTGCCTGTTTTTTCTTTTGATGGGTTTGCTGAGTAATTTCCGTCATACTTTTTTCCTCAAAGAGTTAGAAAATTTCGGGTGAATATACGAGAAACACTTACGAAGCACAACAACTGCAGCGTTTGAAATGATGAAATAATTTTTACTATATTTTTCCCGTTTTTATGGAACAACAAGACACACAACAACATCTTTCTCCGTCGCTAAAACAGGAAAAATCTGAACAAATTATAGAATACAGAACAAAAAAAACTTGGAGTGAATGGGAACGTATTTTATCAATGACAGATATTACTTCAGCAAATCAAAAAGAATATATCGAAGACCTTCGCACATCGTTTAATCTGGAAGGATATATTGCTTCTCTTATTGTTATTCACTACAAAAGCAAACATCGGTTATTTTCACAACAACCAAAAACGGAATCACATCAATCGGAATCTTCAACGCCGTCTCCAACACGTGAAGAACTTCCGTAACGTAACGTCTTCACGCATTATTCGATAATTGTAAATCCGGTATATGGGTGAAGAACGGAAGGAACTATTACTTTTCCTTCGGGAGTTTGATTGTTTTCTAAAATTGCAGCAACAATTCTTGGCAACGCAAGCCCGGAGCCATTCAGCGTATGAAGAATTTCCGGTTTCCCTCCGTTCGATGGACGATAACGGATGTTCATTCTTCTCGCCTGAAACGATTCGAAATTGCTTACCGAGGAAACTTCTAACCATTTTTTTTGCGCTGCCGACCAAACTTCGAGGTCATACTTTTTCGCTTGAGAAAATCCCATATCTCCCGTGCACATCAGCAATACACGATACGGAATGTTGAGTTTCTGCAGTAAACGTTCTGCATCGTTTCGTAATCCTTCTAATTCGTCGTATGAAGAATCAGGAGTTACAAATTTTACTAATTCCACTTTATCAAACTGATGCAAGCGATTTAATCCGCGAACATCTTTTCCGTACGAACCTGCTTCACGGCGAAAACAAGGAGTATACGCGCAATATTGTATCGGCAATTTCTGTTCTGCAATAATTTCATTCCGATGAAAATTGGTTACAGGAACTTCTGCCGTTGGAATAAGATACAATCCATCGCGTTCAGCAATGTACATCAAATCCTCCTTATCAGGAATTTGTCCCGTTCCTCTCGCAGAATCCTCGTTCACGACAATAGGCGGTTCAATTTCTGTATATCCGCGTTCACTTGCTTCATCAAGAAAAAAATTGATGAGCGCACGTTGTAGCCGCGCTCCTTTTCCAACATAAAAAGGAAAACCCGCTCCCGTAACTATTGCTCCGCGATTAAAATCTATCATCCTGCATTTTTCTGCAATCTCCCAATGGGGTTGCGGAGAAAAATCAATTTCCGTTAACTTCCCCCAAGTAAATATAGGAACGTTTTCTTCCGGTGTTTTTCCATACGGAACACTTGTGTGAGGAACATTCGGAATCGTTAATAACAATTGACTGAGTTTTTTGTCTATATCAATTGCTTCTTTATCCAATTGCTGAATCTCGGTTTTTAAAGTTCCCATTTCCGAAATCAACGGAGCGGCATCTTCTTTACGCTTCTTCAACACCGCAATTTCTTCCGTTACCGTATTGCGTCTGTTCTTCAATGCATCGACGTTGAATTGTACTTCTCTCCTTCGTTTGTCAAGTTCAAGAATTTCTTTGATACAATCGTTTTCTCCTTTTTTTCGTATCCCTTCCTGAACTTCTTCAGAATGTTCGCGAATATATTTTAAATCAAGCATGGATTTCAGTTGTGTTTTTTTTCTAACAATAGTTGATGAGATAAAACGGAAAGTCCTTTTACAACTCCCGATAATTTCAAACTTAATTCTGTTTCGGATTTTAATGTAATCAATCCCGAATGCAACGGACGCGGCGCAACTTGCTTCAATGCACTCGTTGCAATCGGTGCAATTAGCGATTCGTTCAATAGAAACTGTTCTGCAATTGCTTGCGCAAACTGAAAACGATTCACGATATCACCTCCGGCAATATGATACACTCCTTCTCTCTCCAGTTCAACAATTTTTAAAGCCGCAAACGCCAAATCGTCCGCAAGTGTTGGGTTTCCCCATTGGTCGGTAACAACACGAATATTTTTTTTCTCTTGTAACGAACGAATCACCCAAAGCGCAAAATTGGTTTTTACGTTTATTCCGGTTCCGTACACAATCATTGTACGTAAAATCGTGAACGGATGCGAACTCATTCGCAACGCATTTTCGCTTGCTAACTTTGTTTTTCCATAATACGAAATCGGATTCGGAAGCGATGTTTCGTCATAAGGACCCGATTTGCCGTCAAAAATATAATCCGATGAATATTGAATAATGTGTGTTTCCGATTGTACTGCAGAAAGTAAATGTTCGACGCCAACGACATTAGCAAGCCACGCTTGTTCCTTTTCTTTTTCGCAACCATCTACATCCGTATAAGAACCAGCGTTGATGACAACATCCGGCAAAAAATCGCGCACCACAGCATGGACCTCTTTCTTTACAGTTAAATTCATTTTCTGATACGGCAAGACATTTCCAAACACTGACGTTTCGTGTTTGGAAGTAAGTAAGAGCTGATATCGCTCGCTTTGTGAAAAAACAAACGCAAGTTTCTGTCCCACTAATCCGTTGCTTCCGGTAATCAGAATTTTTTTTGCCATACACAAAAAATTTATCGAAGACTATTTTCTAACTGTGTTGCATTGTTTGTTTTCTCATCACGATACTTGATGATGATGGGCGTCGAAATAATTAACCCATTTCTTTCAGCCCATTTTCCCGAAACACTTCTTCCGCCGGATACCACTACTGCATTTTGCGGAATCGTTAACGGATTTTTTCTATCCCCGCGAATAATTTTTTCCCGAACAACATCATACACCGGAGTTGATGAAGTAAGATTTACTCCCGATGCTATTACCGCTCCTTCCGAAATGATAACGCCTTCAAATATTCCACTGTTTCCTCCAACAATAACATCGTCTTCAACAATAACAGGCAATGCGCCAATCGGCTCCAACACTCCGCCAATTTGCGCTCCAGCAGAAATATGAACACGCTTTCCTATTTGCGCGCACGAACCAATAAGCGCGTGCGAATCAATCATCGTTCCTTCATCAATATACGCGCCGATATTCACGTACGCAGGAGGCATTACGACGACTCCTTTTGCAAGATAACATCCGTCGCGAATCGTTGTTCCTCCAGGAACAATACGAACATTATCTTCAAGTGAAAATTTTTTTGTTGGAAAAATATCTTTGTCGAAAAACTGCAACGGCGGTGCTGCTGAAATTTCGGAGAGAACACCGACACGAAACCCAAGAAGGATTCCCTGTTTTATCCACGCGTGAACGTTCCATTGTCCATCTTTTTTTTCTGCCGTTCGCAGTCTTCCGGCATTTAAATGCGTTTTGAGTTCGTTGAAAACAGATATTCCTTCAGCACATTGAAGCGAATGCTGCTCTTGATGAGAGAGTTCCTGTATTTTTTGTTGAAGTTCTGTCAAACAATTTCCGCAGTACAACGGTTAATTTTTCTTTGCGCCTTGATTCATCCAATCAATAAATATCTGAATGATTTCTTCCGAAAGTTTCGGCTTTCTTTTGGGCAATGGCATTTGGTCGCCGAATGCAGGTTTCGGTCGCAGTTTTTTTACGAACATACTCGAATCTCCTTTCCCGGAAATTATTGGTGCGCCATTTTTTCCGCCCTTCATCAATGTTTCATACGATTGAAAATACAATTCGCTGGGATTTTCTTCTTCTTCCGAATGACACGGCATACAATGCTTTTGAAGAAGAGGAAAAATTTCTTTCGAAAAAGAAATAGGTACATTTTTTTTCACTTCATTTTTTTCATCGCCGCTTTCTTCAATGGATTTTTCACTGTTCTTATTTGCTTGATGCTTTTTTACGGAAGTGGTATCCATTGTTTTCTTTTCCTTTTTTTCAGCATTGCTTTCTTGCGATGGTACAGAAAAAGTAACAACAAGTAATAGAAATACGGAGAACAATATTTTCATTTGACACCTTAAAACCAAATATGTGATTGAATAAAAAATTGGTTGTTGGAAACTCTTGGAGTTTCAACATGGAAACGATACTGCGGACGTATCTCAACAAATGAATATGGAAAAAATTCGGCGCCAAAAACGAGTTTTTGTTTTTCATCATCCTTTACGTTTCGATAGGGGTCATATTGTTCGTACCTTCCAGTAATCCACAATCCCTGAAATATTTTATAATCAATTTCAGCGAACATCACCATTGATTTTGTTGTGTTATCAAACACTGGCGGATTCGAATAACTATCTAACGTTCCGTTTGTCCAATCTATTTCACTCATCAAAATAATATCGTCAAAACTTGCGCCTAGATGAATGCCTCCCATTTTATAGTTTTGGTATTGGTAACCAGAAAAACCTACAACAGAATGAACGAGAGAAACAGCATGAGCAATTTCTGCTTTTACGACAAATGCTTTATGTCGAGAAAAATCAATTGTGTGATAATTCCCCGTTCCGTTCAATATTCCTGCAGTTACGAATATCTTGTCAAACGAAGTTCCGAATTCAATTCCAATGTCTTTGTAATTCGGAGGAAAAAATAATTTTGCTCGAGTAAAAATAGTGTGGTCATCATTTTTCCAACCAAAATCTGGAAGAAAACTTCCTCCCTTTATATAGAGTTTCGGAAATAGTTTGAACAATCCAAAAACTTCCGTTCCTCCGTAATACCTTCCGTACGTTCCGTTCACAATATCTTGTTTCAAATTCAACGTAATTTTTTTCGAAAGTCGAGCAGAAGTATACAATGTTGCAGTCATCAATTGAAATGTATTGCTATGCGAAAATTCTTCTATTAAAAATTGCGTACGAACATCTGCGCCGAGTGTAATGCTTTCCGAAAGTTTCGGGTCAAAAGAAAAATCTTCTTCATCCGTTGATTCAAGAGATAATTTATCGAGACTATACGTAGTTCCGTATTCATTACGCATTTGTCCTCCTGTGGGATTAATATGACACGATGAACACCGCATATTTTCTTTCAATGAAAATCGCGGAAGTGAGAACATCTGCGTTGGGTAAATGAATGCTAATGTAAAAAAGAAATAAATGAAGTTTTTAAAATTCATAGTAAGTAAAGAAATTCGGGTTCCAAAAACGGGTGCAATATAACAATCGAATTTATTCTATGCCAAATTGGTTTACGAAAAAGAGTTTAAGTATTTTTTCACAAATTTTTTTTGATGCAATCAATTTCACAGCAAAAAACGGCGGTCGTTCTTTTTCAATTAGGAGGACCGGATTCGCTTGACGCCGTTGAACCGTTTTTATACAATCTGTTTTGCGACCCCGATATTATTGATTTTCCGTTTGCATTTTTAGCAAGAAAATCGTTGGCGAAATTTATTTCTTCCCGGCGTTCAAACACTGTGAGAGAACATTACGCAGCAATCGGCGGAAAATCACCAATCCGTGAACTGACAGAATTGCAAGCAACTGCGTTGGAACATGAACTTCGCTCATCAGAAAATATTTCCGTCTTGGTTGCGATGCGGTACTGGAAACCCTTCACGTATGAAGCAATCGAAACAATATTGAACGGGCATTTTCAGAGAATTATTTTGCTGCCGATGTATCCGCAATATTCTTTTACCACCACTGCTTCCAGCATCAAAGAATGGAATCGTCTCGTAAAACAATATGCGCTTGCACTTCCCACAGCAACAATTGAATCGTTTTATTCCAACAATTTATACATTCAATCGCTCGTTGAAAAAATTAACGAAGGTTTGCAATTGTTCGGAACAAGCAACGAACAAAACATTCACCTTGTTTTTTCTGCCCACGGAATTCCTGTTTCTCTTGTGGAAAAAGGAGACCCATATCAAACGCATATCGAAGCAACTGTTCATTCGGCGCTTGCAAAAGGAAAATGGAACGTTTCGTCATCCATCTGTTATCAAAGCAAAGTTGGACCAGCGCAATGGTTAAAACCATCATTGAGAGAAACAATTGAGAAATTAGCGACAGAAGACAAAAAATATATTTTAGTCATTCCGATATCCTTTGTTACCGACCATATCGAAACGCTGCACGAAATTAACATCGAAATGCGGCAAATCGCTCGTCAATGCGGAATACAGCAATTCGAAATAACTTCCGGACTGAATACTTCTCCGACGTTTATTTCCGCGTTAGCGCAACTCGTCAAAGAAAAAATTTCTTCGTTTGAAAATTAACTTGAATTGTTAATTAAAGAAATGTATATTTGTTTGCACTTTTAAAAAAATTAAACATCAATTGCAAATTTTTTACAACCTTCAAACAAACGTTAATGCGTCTGAACTACTGTGGCTGAGATGGAGAAAAGAATTGCCTACGTGGCAATGCTGGATATTGTAGGTTTTTCAAAACTTACGAATGAGTTTCAGGTAAAAAAAGTATATACTTTGGAAAATATCATTCGGCAAACTCCTACATTCCAATCAACAAATCAAAACTCGCTGTGTATCAAAACGACGGGCGATGGTGCAATTCTGTGTTTCTTCGAAGATATGGAAGCGCCGCTAAAAATTGCTATCGAAATTCAATCCGCGCTTGCAAAAAATAATCTGAAACTTTCGGACGAACAAAAAATTGATGTGCGCATCGGAATCAATATCGGACAAGTTTCCGTGCGCAGAGATTTAGCGGGCAACGCAGATATCATCGGAAACGCAGTCAACAAAGCAGAACGATTGATGAGTTTTGGCGTTACGAATCATATTCTTGCTTCACGGGAAGTTTATGATTTGGTTGCTGTTCTCAACGAACGCAATAAACAAATGTTTCATTTCTGCGGCGAACTTCCGGATAAACACGGCATCACGCATACAATTTACAATGTGTACGGCGACGGTGTAGGAAACGCTGTGCAACCTGTTTCTAAAACTACTCAGAAGGAAGAAAAAAAAGAAGAAACGGTTTCTCAAAAATCAAGCGCTACACCAACACAAAAGAAAAGTCCGTATCAAACGGGAGGAAAAATTACTTCCTTAGAAGGTTTTGTTGGACGCCAAGATGAAATCCGTCAAATATTCGAACTCATTTCATCGAAGAGTACACGAAGTATTTCTGTTGTCGGCGAACGACGAATGGGAATAACATCATTGCTTTACTATCTCACACACAAAGAAGTTTGTCAGCACTATTTACGAAATCCGCAGGAATATATTATCGCATACGTTGAATGTCCGAAAACGCCAAACTTTACACTGGAAGAATTTTTCCTTGCGTTATACTTGAGTCTCGATAAAACAGGAAAAATGACGCAGGGAATTGCACCCACGTATGATGGTTTCAGAAAATTATTGGGATATATTGACCGAATGCAAAAATGCGTTGTTCTTATCATTGACGAAATTGATAATCTTGCGAAGAACGAATCGTTTGATATGTACTTTTTTGACTTGCTGCGATTTGTTGACGAAAATTACAATATCATCGAAGTTGTTTCTTCTCATCTTCCGTTGAAAGCCGCTATTGGACACAAAGAATATCCCGAAAAACCATTCTCGGAAATTTTTGCAACAATAAATCTCAGCCATTTCAGTCTTGTCGAAGCAAAAGAACTTTTACTTCGTTCGATGAAAACCGGAGGACCATCGTTTGAACCGTTCATCCAACTCATTATCGGTTTAGCGGGTTATCATCCGTACTTATTGCAAGTTGGTTGTTCTATTGTGTGGGATGCATTAACTTCGGCGCCTAACGCACCATTGAACGTTGAAGCAGTAAAACAAAAATTTATTGCAGAAGTGCGCGATGTTTTTCAAGCATACTGGGATAGTTTCTCGATGGATGAACGCATCATTATCGCCGATTTAGTGGAAGGACGAAGAAACGCGCGAATGAATATTTTAAAAATGAAAGAACTTGCGCGACGCGGAATGATTATTGATTTGGAAAAATCTCCTAAAATATTTTCCGAAGCATTTAAGGATTTTGTACTGAAAATGTCCGCACAACGTTTTCAATCAGCAATTACCGATTTCAAAGTAGGATTTCCTTCTCGATAACGTTTCCACTTTCTCAAAAAAAGAAAAAACGAGGAACGAATTTCTATTTCATTTTCTTGGCAACTTCCCGTAATTCTTCTTTTGTTAAAAACCGTTGCACCATCGGAAACAGAATATAATTTTCTTTATGAATGTGATTCACAAATATTTTCACGATCGAACGCGTAATAGTTGCAAGAGAACGCAGTTCTTTTTCTTCCGATGGTTTTTTTTTAACACGAGAAACTGCGTCGCGAAATTTGACAAATTTTTCGGCAAGCAATATATGGTCTTCGCGCATCACGCGCGTTGGACCTTCCACGTATCGCTCTAAAATCGGAAACAACGCTTCTTCTTCTTTATGATTGTGGTCGCTAACTTCGCGATTCATATACGAAAGCGCATGTAATACTTTCTTAAAATCACGTTCTGAAAATCCGTTGGTGGAAAGCGATTTCACTGCGCTATTCAGCATGGAAAGTTGATGCAATGCGGCATCGTGTTCTTTCATAAATTCGGCAATGGGGTCAATGATTCGTGGCATGATTTTTTTTTCTGTAATGAAAGCCTATCAGAGAAGCCAGTTCGCTGATGAAACACAAAAAACAATTATTCAATCGGCTCTCTATAAGTAGTGTACTGTGTTTTTCCATCGAGAATATATTCCTGAACACGCCGCAATAATTCTTGCCAATGTTCGTCCATTGCATCTTCCAGCGTTTCATATTCTTCTTCACGTTCGCAGAAAAATATTTCCGTGAATGTGTTTTTCTTGCCTTTCGTTTCATAGACACTGTAATTTTTCTTCTGAACATTTTGAAAATAGTTTTTCATTTCTTCTACGAGAGAAAGATATGCAAGACGAGCGGCGGGATGCACTTCATACGTAATTGTAAATATTACTTTTGCCATAGATTTGTTAAGGAATTGAAATGTTGAGATGTTGAGATTTATTCGAGAAAGAAAAATGTTCTTGATTGCTGAATGTTGATTCCTGAACGTCAATAACCCGCGGCGCGCACTTGTGCTTCGTTCATTCCAAAATAATGTGCAATTTCGTGAATCAATACTTCTTGTATTTTTTGCGATACTTCTTCATCATTTGTACAAACTGCTTCAATATTTTTTTGAAAAAGAAAAATTGAATCGGGCAACAGCGGTGTTGTACCGTACCACGTTCCGCGATGGTTCGTTGGAATGCCGTGATATAAACCGAGCAACTGGTGTTTCGATTTCAAACGCACACTGCGCAAGTCTTGCTCCGAAGGATAATCTTCTACGAGAATACGAACATTGTCAATTTTTTCTTTAAAAAAAATCGGCAGCGTGTCGTACGCTTCTTGGGCAATGTTTTCAAATTCGTTGCGCGTCATTGTGCTTAAAAAACCTCGCAAGTTTCTTCTTGTACTTTCGAGAACGTTGAAAAATAAATTTCATTTTTTTTTGGGTGAACAGTAATCTTCGAAGTGTTATTGTTTCATCGAAAATTTTGCCGTAAAATGGCGAAGCAAGGGCGGCTCCCAAACTATTTCATATCCACATAATTCTTTTCTGTGCGCATACGAATCTATCACGCTTTCAACAACAAAATCAATATGACTTTGTGTGTACACTCTTCTGGGAATTGCAAGCCGCACAAGTTCCATCAAAGGAGGAATGTGTTCGCCGTTTGCACCATATTTTCCAAACATCACACTTCCGATTTCCACAGAACGAATGCCTCCTCGCACGTATAAGTCGCACACAAGGGACAATCCCGGAAACTGTGACGGAGGAATGTGTTCAACGAATTTTTTTGCGTTTAAATAAATTGCATGTCCTCCCGCCGGTTGAAGAATCGGCACTCCTGCATTCGTCAATTTTTCTCCCAAATATTCCACCGAACGAATACGATATTGCAAATAATGTTCATCAAGAATTTCATGCAATCCCTGCGCGATTGCTTCTAAATCTCTTCCTGCCAAACCACCGTATGTCGGAAATCCTTCTGTTATCACAAGTAAATTTCGTGCTTTCATTGCAAGGTCATCATCATTCACAGCAAGAAATCCTCCCATATTTACCAACGCATCTTTTTTTGCACTCATGGTTACTCCATCGGCGTAGGAAAACATTTCCTGCGCGATTTCTTCGACTGATTTTTTTTCATATCCATGTTCCCGAAGTTTGATGAAGTACGCATTTTCTGCAAAACGACACGCGTCGAAAAACAAGGGAATGTTATACGTTTGCAACATGGATTTCACTTCTCGAATATTTTTCATCGAAACCGGTTGTCCGCCGATAGAATTGTTTGTTACCGTAAGAAAACACATCGGAATATTTTCTTTTCCATAAAGTTGAATAAATTGTTCGAGCGCATCTACATTCATATTTCCTTTGAACGGAGCAATGCAATCCGGATTTTTTCCTTCTTCACAAAGGATATCCGTTGCCGTTGCGCCGCTAAATTCTATATTCGCTCGCGTCGTGTCGAAATGCGAATTATTGGGAATAAATTTTCCTTTTCCACCGACAATGGAAAATAAAATTTTTTCTGCGGCTCGTCCTTGATGTGTTGGAATAATATGCGTGAGTCCCGTAAGTTCGCGTACAGATGTTTCGAACCGAAAGAAACTTCGCGCGCCTGCATACGCTTCATCGCCTTCCATTATTCCGGCCCATTGTTGCGCGCTCATTGCAGAAGTTCCGCTGTCGGTCAGTAAATCAATCATCACATCTTCCGCTTTGAGAAAGAAGGGATTGTAAAAAGCGTCGCGCAGCATTCGTTCGCGTTCCTGTTGTGTTGTAAATTTTATCGGCTCAACAGATTTTATTTTAAATGGTTCGATGATGGTTTTCACGATTCGTTGGTTCGTTTGCTGGTTTGTTCGATGGTTGCTTTGGCGTCAATTTCAGTAATCCCAAGTGAATTACTCGTTTGCATAATGCATTAACGAAAACACATCGTAATTGTTTAACTTTTTCTTTCCGTTGAGAAAATCGAGTTCGATCACAAACGCAATGCCGACAATTTTACCTCTAAGTTTTTCGACAAGTTTTGTTGTTGCTTCCATTGTTCCGCCGGTTGCAAGTAAGTCATCAACGAGCAAAATTTTTTCTCCGCGTTCAATGGCATCGTTGTGAATTTCGATGGTATCCGTTCCATATTCAAGGTGATATTCTTGACGAATGGTAGTAGAGGGAAGTTTTTTGGGTTTGCGAACCGGAATAAATCCGCATTTCAATTTGTATGCCAACGCCGCTCCGAAAATAAACCCGCGCGATTCAATTCCAACAACTTTCTGAATATTTTTTTTTGCATATTTTTTTGCGAATATATCTATCGTGGCTCGAAACGCTTTTTCATTTTGCAACAACGTTGTTATATCGCGAAACATAATTCCTTTTTTCGGAAAGTCGGGAATGGAACGAATCGTATTTTTGAGTTTTGCAATGTTCATAGACGTTTCATGAAGTATGGGATGTTGACGAAAGGGAGTTTGAAATTATTGTTTCTTTTTCAATACTCCACAACTCCATCACTTCATTACCACTTTATTTTTTCTTTCTTTAAAAATGCGGCAATTCCTTTTTTGCAATCATCCGTCATCCGCGCAAGTGCATTCATCATCGCGGCATATTCCAGTGCTTTTGTTGTTTCCATATCGCTGATGTTGACAAACATTTCTTTGCAGAGCGCAAGTGAGGAACCGCTGTTTTGTTCAATAAGTTGTTCAACAAAAGCGTATGTAAATTTTTCAAGTTTACTATCGTCCATCGTTTCGGTGATCATTCCGATTTGTTTTGCTTCTTCCGCAGTAATAATTTTTCCACTCATCACCAATTCGCGCGCGCGTCCTTCTCCAATTCTGCGAATTAAAAAAAGTAAAACGATTGCAGGCACAAAACCTATGCGTGATTCTGTATATCCGAATTGCGCTTTTTCTTTTCCCGCAAAAATAAAATCGCATACCGTTGCAAGTCCGCAACCGCCGGCAAGTGCGGGACCATTTACCAAGGCAATGATGGGTTTTCTGCATTCGTATATTGAACGAAACAACTGCATTAAATTTCTTGAGTCTTCCTGATTTTGAATGAGGGAATAACTGGAAAGTTTCTGAATATATTCCAAATCGGCGCCGGCGCAAAAAGCGACTCCTTCTCCCCGTAAAATCATTGCGCGACAAAATCCATTCTTGTTGAAAAAAGAAATCGCTTCAGTCAATTCACGAATCATTACATCGTTCAGTGCGTTGCGTTTTTCTGCGCGTGCGAGCGTGATGGTGGCAATGTTATGTTCATTCGCAACTCGAATGGTATCAAAAAGCCGTGAAGGAACTGGATGGGTGTTATTCATAAAAAAATCGGGGAAAAATTTATTGAAATGAAAACTGAAAATCAAAGAAAACAGCAACAAAGATAATTTCCTTTACGTGAAATTGTTACCTCGCAAACTTTTCGATATTTTAACACTGCATTTTTTTTCATCGAACGTGTCCTCGTAGTTCAACAGGAGAGAACCGAAGTTTCCTAAACTTCTAATACAAGTTCGAGTCTTGTCGAGGGCACAAATTCATTTTAGATTTACAATTTTATATCAATCTTTCTATTATGCTTCATACAAAAATATTACTTTTCTATTTTATCATTGTTCCCTTCATTTCATTTTCACAAACAACGCACGTTGTCATTTCCGAATTTGCGACACGCGGCGCTAATTCTGCTACTGATGAATTTGTTGAACTTTACAATCCTACTAATGCACCAATAGATTTGTCTTCCTGGAAATTGGAATATAAATCTGCAACAGGAACAACGTGGTCGCCGCGTGCAAATATTCCTACGGGAAAATCCATTCCTGCAAAAGGGTTTTTTCTTATTGCGCCGACAAGTTATCAGGGAAGCGTAACCGCGGATTATATTCCCAGTGAATGGACTGCAGGAATGGCGGATAACGGACATTTGCAAATTGTCAATTCTCTTGGAACAACGCAAGATAAAGTTGGTTGGGGAAGTGCAATTGACCCGGAAGGATGCGCCGCACCAAATCATGGAACTTCTGCAAATAACAACAGTGTCGAGCGAAAAGCAAAATCTACTTCTGCTTCGGATTCATTGTGTGGAACTGGCGCACATTCATTGCTGGGAAACGGTCAAGATACCGAGCAAAACTGTAATGATTTCGTTGCGCGGATGTGCGGAAGACTTCCACAAAATACTTCAAGTCCAACAGAACCTGCATTGTGCGATGGTTCCGGCGCTACGGTTGTTTCTCCTACTTCTCTTCAAGGAGGACAACAGACAATTATCATCGTGAAATACAAACGCGCGGCAAGTCAAACTATTTCCGATTTACGGATTATACTTCCCAATTCTTTTTCGTGGTCGCATTCCATCAATGATATTTCGTACACGAATATCACAGCAACAGTTTCTGTAACGGAAGATTCCATACTTCTCGAAGGAATTACCTTTGCCGCAGATTCAACGGAAATCACGATTAGTAATATTGCTGCTCCCGATTCTACAGGTTCGTATCCTGTACGTGTTCAATCGCGATGCACAGCGTTTCGCGATGTTGCTCCGATACGAACAATACTGGTATTTGGAACGCCCATTCCCATTGGAAACGTAAAACAAGTTGATTCCGTTGGAAACCCCGTAATGTTAAACCAATTTGTAACGATACGCGGCGTTGTTACTGTTGGTAATGAATTTTGCAGTCCTTCGCATATTCAAGATAATACGGGAGCAATCGCAGTGTACGGAACAATCACTTCCGATTCCATCAACATTGGCGACGATGTTGTTCTTACCGGAAAAGTAACGAACTTCAATGGATTAACAGAACTTGTGGAATTAACTTTAAACCAAATTGTCAGTCAAGGAAATACGGTTGAACCGGTTTTGGTTACAACGCAAGAAATCAATGAATCGTATGAAGGAATGTTAGTAAAAATCCTTGGCGTCGTTGTGCGCGATACATTTGGAAATCCGATTACGACGTGGGATTGCGGAACTTCAGGAAGAAATTATCGTTTGATTGATGCAAGCGGATTCACACAAATACGCGCCGATAATTGTATAAATATTTGTGGAACACCTGCGCCACAAGATGAATTTGATGTCATCGGCGTCATTGGACAATTCGACGTTTCTCCGCCGTTTTTTAGCGGATACCAACTTATGCCGCGCAGTGATGCGGATATAAAAAGTTGCGGTCCCTCGTTTTCTTCTGTTCCTATTGAAAGCGATTTGCAACAAACTTCACTGAAAATTTCGTGGACAACAAAACGCAATTCTTCTTCGTTTGTGAAATATGGACTCACAACCGATTATGAATTAGGAATTGCCGGAGATGCGACACCGACACGAAATCACGCAGTTGTCATTTCGGGTTTATCAGCGGCAACAATTTACAACGTTGTTGCGTTTTCCGATTCGTCTTCCGACACGTGTTATTCTCAAAATCTTGTCGTGAGCACAACTTCTCCGTCAAGTTCTACGGGACAAATGAATGTATATTTCAACAAAAGCGTTTATACACCACTCGCATTGCAGGAACCGGCGCAGGGAAATGTAAATTTTGTACAGAAAATTATCAATAGAATCAATGGCGCAAAACGCTCCGTAGATTTGTGTTTGTATAGTTTGAGCGGCGCAAATGAAGGTGAGTTCGTTGCAACTGCACTTGTTGCGGCAAAAAATAATCGTGGTGTCAAAGTTCGCGTTGTCGCAGAAGCGGATAACAGAAACTCCAACGCGTTTCAACTTCTGGAACAAAACGGAATTCCGCTCATTGACGATACATTCGGCAATAACAACGGCGCAGAGTTGATGCACAATAAATTCATTATTATAGACGCACGCGGAGGCGCACCGGAAAGCACGTGGCTTTGGACGGGTTCGTGGAATATAACGCAGCAAGGAACACAGAGCGATATGCAAAACGTTTTTGAAATTCAGGATATGTCGCTTGCAAATGCGTACACACGCGAGTTCGAAGAAATGTGGGGAAGCACGACAGATATACCGAATTCTACGTATTCACGTTTTGGTGTTCGGAAATTAAACAACACGCCGCATAAATTTCTTGTCAATGGTTCTGAAATTGAAGTGTATTTCAGTCCAACAGATAAAGCATCGTCGCAGTTTGTTCGCTTCATCAAATCCGCAACGTATGATTTTGAATTCAACATTTATACGTTCACAAGAACAGAAATTGCCGATGCAATAATTTATCTGAAAAATTCCGGAAAACAAGTTCGCGGTGTTATGGATAATAATTCTGACCTCGGAACACAATACACAAGACTAACTACTGCAGGAATAGATGTGAAATTAAAAACCGGAGTCGGCGGTTTACTCCATCACAAACTTGCGATAAAAAATGCGTTGGACACTGCCGCACAACAATGGGTGTGGACCGGTTCAATGAATTGGTCGAATAGCGGTGAAGGCTCGAATAATGAAAACTCCATTGCCATTCAAAATAACAGAATCGCAAATTTCTATCTTCAAGAATTTGCCGCGCGCTATTATGACTTTGGCGGAACCGATACTTTACGATTCAAACATATAGTCAATGTCCCGGAACATCCGCTGGCGCCAAACTCATTTTCACTTCTTCAAAATTACCCGAATCCATTTAATCCGACAACAACAATTGCGTACTCGTTGGAACATCCTTCCTACGTAACATTAAAACTTTACAACGTATTAGGAAAAGAAATTCAAACACTTGTTGATGCATCAAAAGATGCAGGCGAATATCTCTTGCATTTTAACGCTGGAAATTTACCATCGGGAATGTATTTTTATCGAATGGTCGTTGGAAATAACGAAACGAAAAAAGGAAATGCGATAACAAAAACGATGTTCATTGTAAAATAAAATTACAAACGATGAAAGAAGAATTCTTGTACTACTACAAAGCCAACGTCGTCAATGTGTACGACGGCGATACGATTACTGCAGATATTGATTTAGGATTTAAAGCAACGCTGCGCGAAGAAAAAATTCGATTGCACAGAATCAACGCTCCCGAAGTTCGAGGACGTTCGCGAAAGAAAGGAATTGCGTCCTGCAATTATCTTCGTTCATTGCTCATGGGAAAAGAAATTCTGTTGCAAACAATCAAAGACAAAAAAGAAAAATACGGTCGCTATTTCGGTGAAGTTTGGTTAAAACAGAATGAAAAACTCATCAACATAAACGATGAATTGGTAAAACACGGATTTGCTGAATACAAAAATTACTAATTACTGATGTTACACAAGCAGAGATTTCGCATAATAATCCCAAAGTTCAAATTGCCAATGTCAAACAAAACTCAAAAAAACAACACTGTGTTTTTTTTTTTGATTTCAGAATTTGAAATTTATTTTCATTGGGATTTTGCTATTGGAAATTGAGTACCGAAAATGTTCTCGCTACGTAACACAGTTTAAAAAAAACAAGAAATCCGCTTCAGTAACTGAAACGGATTTTTGTTTTCTGTGCCGAAGAAGGGAGTCGAACCCACACCCAGTGTAAGCTGGACTGGATTTTGAGTCCAGCGCGTCTGCCAGTTCCGCCACTTCGGCTTTCTTTAAAAAATTTCGTGAAAAATATAGGCATATTTTTTTGTGCAACAAATTTTTTTTACGAAAACTGTTTTCATTTTCATTAAGAGTGTGTATATTCACACGCAATTTTATAGCAATTGTTCACATTTTTTTTAATTCACTTCCGCTTTGCGGAAAAAACTTATTCACTTATTTCAAGGAGCTGTTATTATGAAGCACGTAACTTCATTATTATTTAGTTTATTCGTAATTACATTATTTGCAGGATGCGGAGGAAGCAAACAAGGACTTTCCGATGTATCCGAAGGAGATATTCCCGATTGGTTTATGAACACGCCTCAAGACCCGAATTATTTGTTCGCCCCGCGTTCAGCAACATCGCAGGATATGCAACTTGCAATTGATAAGGCCGCAACGGACGGAAGAACAGAAATTGCTCGTATGGTTGACGTAAAAATTCAAGGTCTTCAAAAGAAATTTGAAGAAGAAACAGGTTTAGGAAAAGACGCACAATTACTTTCGATGTTCACATCAGCGTCGAAAACTGTTGTGTCCACTTCTCTTTCCGGAAGCAGAATCGCGAAACAAAAAATTTCCAAAGAAGGAGGAATGTTTCGCGCATACGTTCTCATTGAATATCCCGTTGGCGCAGTGAACGCCGCACTTGTTGACCAAATTAAAAAGAACGAACAAATGTACACCCGTTTCCGTGCATCGCAAGCATTTGACGAGCTCGAAAAAGAAACGGAGAAGTACGAAGAATTCAAAAAAGGTCAAAAGTAATCATATCGTTACAGCGAGGAACTTGCAATGCTGATTTTTTTTTCTGCTTCATTGCGAATATTTCTCGCGTTGCTTCTTTTTAACTCAGTTTTATTTTCACAGGAACCGCTGGAATATCCATTATGGTTTCTTGAACCCGAAAGAGTTGCGTGTCCATCAATATCAGTTGGATTTGCAACTCTTTCGCTTTATCAGCACAATTCTGTTCTTGCAGCAAAAAAAAACGCAATGGAGAACAGCGCTCGCCTCAAACAATTTTCTGTATCCGGAGGCGAAGCGTTTTTTAAAATGGAGCGCGGAACGATGTCGCAGGGAAATAGTTTTTTCGAATCTTTTGATTCTGTTTTCATAACAAGAAATACAATTTCGCTCATCGTTCTCGATTCGTTATTCACGGAAAATTGTACTGCTGTTCTCGTCGGCGATTCCACATGCAAAGAGTTCGAACATTTCAAAACTCTCGTCAATGTTTCCGATGCACCGGTACCCAATTGGACATCGGTTTTTCCTCACGAATACAATTATGTGTACCAAGTTGGCGTCGAGCAAGATAATTATTATGAATTATCATCGTGGCTTGAAGCAGAACGAGATGCTCGATGGAAACTTGCACGTTCAGTAGCGAAACTTGCATTGCAATCCGTAACGAAATCTACAACGTACAGCGGACAAGAAATACAGAATCAAGAATTTTCCGTATCGGTTTCCAATGCTGAAATTACAAGGCGATGGCGAGACACGAACAATAATATTTATTATGTACTTATCCGCTGTCCTTTAAGACCGTAATATAGCAAACGCAAGAAAATTCCATTCAGAATTCTTGAAACATATTCCTTTTCATTCATTTATATCAAGCGATGAATTCGAACAGAAAATTTCGCACTTCGTTCTACAGTGGATGCATTGCTGTATTATTTATTCTTCTCCTTGTTCTCTTCTCCACCTTTGAAACACTCGAACTCAAAACTCTTGATATTCGATTTCACCTCTTTTCCAATCCGGAATCCGTAAGCAAAAACATTGCAATCGCAGTAATTGATGACCCAAGTTTGCAGGCGTTAGAAAAACAAAACGTGTACTGGCCTTGGCCCCGCGATATTTACGCGCAACTTGTCGAATATTTTCATCGTGGACAAGCACAAGCAGTACTCTTCGATATCTTATTCACTGCTCCTGATGTCAAAGATTGGGTGAACGGTGAAGACGTCAATGACCGCATTTTTTCCGAAGCGCTTGCCAATGCCAACAATGTTTCACTTGCGTTTCAATTAAAGGAAGAAATTACACCGCCTAATCATAAATTTGTTGCAAAGCAAGAATTCGTCTTTCCGTTAAACGCAGTCTCCACAACTATTTTTTCATCGGCGCTTCTTCCCTCTTCGCTGTTGCAAACTTCAGCATATTCATTGGGAACAGTCAATTATTTTTTTGACGCTGATGGCATTTGCCGACGCATTCCTTTGCTGTTCAATTACAACGGAAACACCCTTCCGCATCTCGGTTTTGCAGGATATTGCATGCAAAAGAAACAGATTTCGTTCAACGATGCTGCAAAAAAAATTCTTGTAGATTCTGTTTCGGTTCCTATTGACGACAACGGTAATTTTCTTTTGTGGTGGTACGGTAAAGGAGGACCAGAAGGATGTTTTAAGAATCAATACTATTCGATTCAAACGCTTCTCAGTTCCGCATTGCAAGAACAACGCCATCATCAACCGATTATCCCATCTGATTCGTTCAAAAATAAATATGTCATCATCGGAACAAATGCGCCGGGACTTTTGGATTTTCGCAATACGCCATTTACACAAGAAGAACCATATCCCGGAATGGAAATTTATGCAACAATGTTGAGCAATCTTCTTCAACAAGATTTTTTGCAAAAAGCGAATCCCGTTCTTACGCTTCTTGCTATTCTGTTCTTTTCTTTTGCTATTTCTTTTGCAATGTTTTATTTTCACGAAGTATGGTTCAGTATCGCAGTTGCGTTATGCAGCGCTGGAATTTGGATTTATCTTTGCTGTTATTTGTTCACGGCGCATAAACTTTGGATAGAAATAGTACCTCCGCTCGTTGCAATTTTTTCTTCCTTTGCGTTATCTTCCGTGTGGAGTTATGCAACCGAAGGAAGAGCGCGGCGTCAATTGCGTTCGATGTTCAGCAGATACCTTCATCCGAGCGTTGTTAAAACGATTGAAGAACATCCGGAAAAAATCGAGCGTGAAGGAGAACTGCGCGATGCTGTTATATTTTTTTCTGATATAGAAAATTATACGGAGAAAGCGGAACAACTGAAAGATGAACCGAAAACATTGGTCAAAAATCTCAATGAATATTTTTCCTTAGTCGCTGATATTATTTTTCAGAACGGTGGATTTCTCGATAAATACATCGGCGATGCTGTAATGGCGATGTATGGAATTCCCGACAAAAAAAATGATGACGCGTACCGCGCGTGTCGTTCTGCGCTGGAAATTCAGGATGCTTTAAACAAACTCAAACTTCGCAGTAACAATTTATTCAGTGCAACACGATTCGGAATCCACAGCGGGAAAATGGTTATCGGGAACATCGGCTCGAAGCAACGCATCGAATACACTGCCATCGGCGATACCGTTAACATCGCTTCACGACTTGAAGGCGCAAATAAAATTTATCATTCTTCTATTCTCATCAGTGAAGAAGTTTTTCTTCAAGTGCACAATGAAATTGTTTGCCGTGAAATTGATACAGTGTACTTAAAGGGAAAAGATATTGCTACGCGTTTATATCAAGTCATTGGAAGTGCAGGAAACGTTTCCAACGAGGAAATCTTATTCTATCAACAATACGCCGAAGGACTTCGCGCGTACGAATACCGATTATTTCAAAACGCAAACGAAATATTTTCCAAACTATATGCACAAAACAGCGACGATACGCCAACAAAAATTTTTCTTCAACGGACTCAACAACTTCTCCGCAATCCTCCAGCGGATGAGTGGAAACCAGTTCACGAATTAACATAAATATTCACTCCATCGAAAGGAAACTTATTATGCAACGCATGTTCATTGTATTACTCTTATGTTGTATTATTACGCCAAATCTTTTTTCTCAAAAAACACACTACACAAAACGCACTCGCAACGAAGTACGCGAAGGTCCGGGAAATTATTACGACCTTCTTCGCGTACTTCCTTCCGGTGTTGCTATAACAATTCAGGAAGAAAAAGGAACGTGGTTCAATATCAAAACTCCCGATAAAACAAAAGGATGGATGTCCAAAAATTGTTTGACCGAAGCGCCTCCAAGTACAACAAAGAATCTTGAAACGGAATGGACTTCACCGAAAGCAACCAAAGCTGGAGTTGCTGCAGCGATTCGCGGCTTTGCAGAACGCTATGGTAAACCTTCCGGCGAACAAATTGAAATGCTCGACGTTATTGCAGAACAAACATTTTCCGCGAACGATTTTATGGATTTTCAACAAAGCACGTTACAACAAGTGCAACTTGTTCCGTTCACAAACATTTATGAAGATTATCAAACATTGATTCCTGCATATCATTGTTCGGAATCGGAAGAAGGAATCGGTGCGGGAATTGCTGCAACAATTTTATCACGCGGCGTCGTTCGCAATCCTGCGCTTACCAAATATGTAAATCTTCTGGGACTTTATCTTGTTGAACATTCCCCGATGAACGACGTGCGATTTCGTTTTTACGTGCTCGACGACAATCGCGCTGTTGCATTTTCACTTCCAGGCGGATTTGTTTTTGTTTCCCAAGGTTTGATGAACGTATGCAGCAATGAAGCGGAACTTGCGGGCGCTATTGCTCACGAAATGATGCACATCATTTTACAACACGGAATCAAAGAACTGGATTCTTCAAAAATAAAAATTCACGTCGAAGAAATATTCGAAGATATGCAAAAAGAATTCGATGAACCTACCGACACAACGGAAGATGCATTAACAGAATTTGCACAAATTGCGTGGGAAACAGTGAATAAACCGCGCACGCTGAAAATGGAAACGGAAGCGGATAAATCTGCGGCAATATTATTAACGCATTGCGGATACGATGCACATTCTCTCATGCAACTCATACAAAAAATTGAAGCAAAAGCAAAAAATGTATTCGATGTGGATATCGAAGAAGAACGTCCTCTTGCATATCTTGATTTTGTGCAACGCAGAACATTGCTTCAGGAATTTTTACGCGAAGAAATGAAACAAACTTCCGGAGCGTTGCTGGAAGAACGATTTCGTTCTTTCGTCAAATAATAAAACGATTCTTTTGCTCGCTCAATAACTCTTCTCCGCTATTCATCGTTTGTCTGTGAATAGCGTGAGAAGCGTTAATGCTGCGCTGCAAGAAAAAAAGTTGATGCAGCGTTTTTTTTCTGACTTTCAAAATTTTATTCACCAACATTCTCCAATCTTTTTATGCACAATTTTCTAAAATTTTCTTTTCTCTGTCTCATCTTGATTCAATGCTCGTTCTCGCAGAACATTCATTATACAAAACGCCAACGCAACGATGTGCGAAGCGGTCCCGGTTCGTATTACGATTTACTTGTCAGTATTCCTAAAGGAGTCGCGGTGGATATTGTGCAGTATGAACAAAACTGGATTCGCATACGTACGCCCGATAAAACAAAAGGATGGATTTCCAAAAATTGTTTGTCGGAAAAACTTCCCGAAGCACAAACGTTGAAAGAACTTTCAAAAGAATGGTCTTCTCCCAACGCAACGAAAGCGGGAGTTGCTGCTGCGGTTCGCGGTTTTGCTGAAAAATTCGGCAACGCGAACGAAGGTGATTTATCATTTCTTTCCCATTTGGACAAACATATTTTTTCTCCCGAAGAATATCAATCGTTTCTCGAAGAAACTTTGAAAGAATTATCGCCGGATACCAATCAGCATACGGAGCATTTTGTTTCCGAAGCGATGGAACATACGTTTGCAGACGAAGGCATTGGCGCAGGCGTTGCTTCGCGAATTGCAACGAAAGGATTAGTGAACAATCCGAAACTCCATGCGTACATCAATCTCATCGGAACGTATCTTGTGGAATCTACACCTTCCTACGACATTCGTTTTCATTTTTTTATTCTGAACGATGAAAAACTCACCGCATATTCCGTTCCCGGCGGATTTATTTTTATTTCAACAGGAATGCTCCATGCGTGCAGCAACGAAGCGGAACTTGCAGGAGTGCTTGCTCACGAAGTTGCGCATATTTTGTTGCAACACGGAATCAAAGAACTTCATTCGCGAACAATGATGATAAATCTTCAACAGCGTTTGCGGGATGTTCAAAAACTGATTTCCGAAGAATTGAAAGAAACGCAACACGCGCTCGAATTGTATTCGTCGGATATTTGGGAACTTGTGCATCGTCCGCGTTCGATAACGATGGAAGAAGAAGCGGATAATGTCGCGGCATCGCTTCTCTTGCGTTGCGGTTATGATGCGAATGCGCTTGCAGAAATGATTCAAAAAATTGAACGCGACGCAAAACGCGCGCTGACAAAACAATACGACCAGCAACAAGTTTTTTCGTTCGTGGATTTCAAACAACGCAAAGCGCATCTTCAACAAGTTTTGGAAAACGCGATTTCCGTCGTGCATGGAAAATTGAACATCGAACGGTTTCACCAACATATTAAATAGCATTTTTCATTTTTTTTACAAGGAACAATTTATGCGTTACACATTTCACCTTACTCTCATCATTTTCATTTTTTCGCTGCAACAAATTCTTTTTTCACAAACGAAGGAAGATTCATTGTTTCAACAGTTTATGAAACAACAGCAACAAGGCATTCAGGAACAGGAAGAGGCGTTCTTTCAGTATCAGCAAAACATTACCGATGAGTACAAAAAATTTGAAGAAGAACAACGCAAAGCGTTTGAAGAGTACGTTAAGAACATCGGGAAAAACTGGGGAACGAAGAATGTGAGAACAAGTTCAAACAAAGAATGGGTTTCGTACAACAACGATTTCCAATCGCGGCGTTGCGTTGATTTTGAAAAAGGCGTTGCGAAAGTGGAAATTCTTGTTGACGCCGTGGAAGCAACCAACAAAGAAACAATTCGGCAAAAACTGAAAGAAGAAATTTCCAAAATGGTTGTGTCGAAAGGAAACGATGACCCGTTGGAAAAAAAAGAACAGACAAAACCCGACAACGAACCGATATTGCTCGAACAATTTTCGACGCTGGATGGAAAACCGGTAACACGTGAAAATGCTACGGCGTTTGCCGAACAAATTGCAGCGAAATCGGAAACACACCAAGAAGAAATAAAAGGCGGCGATGGAAAAAAACGCGTTGCAATCGTGGTGAATGTTCCGCTTGTTCCCGAACATTTGAAAAAACGCGCGGATAAATTTCGCGCGAATGTTCAACGAGAATCGAAACGATTCGAAGTGGATGCTTCGCTTGCGTTTGCAGTGATTCATACGGAAAGTTTTTTCAATCCGAAAGCGCGTTCCGGTGTTCCTGCGTACGGTTTGATGCAACTTGTTCCAAAATCTGCAGGACGCGACGCGTATTTGTTTGTGCATAAAGTTGATTCGTTGCTGACTCCGGAATACTTGTACGCGCCGGAAAATAATGTTGAACTCGGAACTGCATATTTGAATATCTTGCTGACAAAATATTTTAAGAATGTCAACGATGAGCGCAGTCGTTTGTATTGCGCAGTTGCGGCGTATAATACCGGCGCCGGAAATGTTGCGCGCGCATTCACGGGAAAAACAAAACTAAAACCTGCAGTTGAAAAAATAAATTCTATGACTTCCGATGAAGTCTTCAAACATTTGAAAAATAAATTGCCGTTTAAAGAAACACAGGATTATGTTGTGCGTGTAACGGAGCGGATGGAATTGTATAATGCGTGGAGATAGAATATTGCAGATTTTAGATTTCTTGCATTCTTTTGCGGCGTTGGTGTTTACGTTACGGATATTACGCAACCATCAATTTCGAGTGAAAATCCCAAAAAGCAAATGACCAAATAATTTTTGTTTTGACATTTATTACTCTATGAACAAATTCATCACGCTTCTCCTTTTACTTTTACTTGTTCCTGTTGAAATAATTTCGCAACAGGAAAACAACTATTGCATTGGCGCCGCAGAAAATGCAGATGTGGAAAAAGCAAAACAGGATGCAATGAAATCTATGCTTGAGCAAATTCAAGTGTTTGTTTCATCTTCCGTAAAACGAAAAATACAGGAAACAAACACTGCACTGAACGAAACAACATCGGTCGAGGTCATCGCGCAAACTTCGATGCAGTTGCAGGAAGTTCAGGAAGAAATTGTCAAAGATGCAGATAATATTTTTCACGTGAAGAAATTTATTGCGCGCGACGTTGTGAAAAAAATGTTCGTATTGAGAAAACAAAAAACCATTGAACATTTATTGCATGCACATTCGGAATCTGAAAAAGGAAATATCGGGCTACGTTGAAACATTACTATTGGGCGCTGCTGCTTTCCGCAATGCATCCCGATACGATTTCGTTCACCTTTTCCGGTGGAAATACTTCTTCTCATCTTGCCTCGGCGATTGTTGACGAGATGGAAAATATTGTTCGCGGCATTCAGTTTTCTGCAATAAAGAAAATCGAAGATGAACAAATTGTTTGGAAATGCCGCGCAGAATTCAAAAGCAAACCTGTTTCGCATCTCAACTTCGAGTATTTCGATGGACATTCGATTTCAGAAAGCAGGATTTGCCGATGAAGCGAAAACTATTTCCATAACGCAATCCCAACAAGGAGAAATTGGTTTGAAGAGTGGCGCAACATCTCATAAATTTTCACTTCCTGGAATTGTTCAAATAAAATCAGAGTAATGGCGCAGAAATGTTAATTGATGGACAAAAAATCGGAACAACTCCTTTTCAATCGGAACTTCTTGCCGGCAATCATCAACTTGAATTACGAAAACCGTTATATCATCCTGATATTTCTACATTCGAAATTGAAGAAGGGAAAACAAAATCACTTTCAGTTACACTCAATCCACGTTTTGGATTTTTAAATGTTACAGAGCAACCGCAAGGAACATCGGTGTATCTGAACGACAAACTTATTGGCGAAGCGCCGATTACAAATTATTCTGTGGAAAGCGGAACGTATTCACTTTTGCTTACTCACAAACTGTATCACGATTCTACATTTACTTTACCGATTGAAGATAAGAAAACGTATTCCATAACAACGCAAATGAAACCGGCGTTTGGAGTTTTTTCCGTTACTTCATTACCGGAAAGCAAAGCAGAAGTTTTTCTTGATGGAAAGAAAGTGGGAGAAACACCGTTCACGAATAATCAACTTGCCTCGGGAAAATATATTTTGAAACTCTCCAAAGAATTATACAGCGACACCGAAGAAGAAATTTTGATTGAAGACGGAACAGCAACAACGAAAACAATTACACTCAATAAAAATTTCGGTGAACTGAACGTAACAGCGGAACACA
>Ga0233425_10002888_pt1 | contig 32568 bp, 22 predicted proteins | sample Watercolumn_Towu_2_FD_181712 | JGI IMG/M metagenome (GOLD analysis project Ga0233425, IMG submission 181712) | Freshwater microbial communities from Lake Towuti, South Sulawesi, Indonesia - Watercolumn_Towuti2014_140_MG | ecosystem: Environmental > Aquatic > Freshwater > Lake | place... | reverse complement strand
CCCCGACCCCGACCCCGACCCTCGACCCTCGACCCCGACCCCGCGCTCACGCCCGTTTCCGCGCGCGCATGCGCGTTACTCTCGCCGCCCCTCGCCGCCCCGCGGTCGACGCGCGCCGCCCCTCGCAGCACATCGCGCCCGTATCCGCGGTGCGAGCTACTTCTTACCCGTCGCCATGTGACACGACGAGCACGTCTCGAGCAGGCTCGCGTACGCCTTCGCCCGCTCCTCCAGCGTCTTCTTGCCGGCAAGCGTGGGCACGATGGTGTCGAAGTTCGCGGCGGCGCTGCGCGCGTGCACGCCACCCTTGGTGAGCGTCTCCTTGGCGAAGCTGCCGGGCTTCAGCGCGCCTGCCCCGGCCTTCCACGACGCGTCCGACGGGACGTACAGGCCCTCCCACAAGCGCTCGGTGGCCCAAGCGTGGAGCTTCATCTGGCTGGCTACCGTCTTGTCGACCGCAGGCGCGCTGCCGGGCTCGACCTTGGGTCCGCCGCCCGTGCGGTGACAGGTGCCGCACGCCACGCCGATGTCGGAGATCGCCGCGGCGGCGGCGGGCATGTCGGGGCTCTGGCCGAAGCGCTGCGCGGCGTTCTTCATCGCGTCGAGCGCGGGCTGCCACCCCTTCTGCGGCGTGCCCAGGCCCTTCATGTCGCTGAGGGCCTGCGCGGGCTTGACGGTGGCCTGGAGCGTGCCGTCGATGACGGCCTTGCGGATATCCGCGGTCTCCTTGAAGTGCGCGCGCATCAGGCGCTCGCGCGGCGTGCCCGTGTCTTCGGCGGGCGGGGTCTCCGCAGGCGGAGCCTCGGCGGTTCCGGCGTCTGCTGCGGGCGGCGGCTCGGCGGCGGGCGCCGGCGTGGAGGCAGGCGGCGCCGCGCTCGCTGGGGTTTCGGGCGGCGGCGTCGGACCGCCGCAGCCCAGGAGCACGAAAGCTGTGAAGGCAATGCTGCGAATCGACATGGCGAGCCTGGCGTACCACACGCCCGAAGGCGGCGACAGGGACGCCCCGGGGCGGATCGCGCAGCGAATGCGCGGCGGACGCGCGAGCCTGGGCTCGGCCGAGCCACCGTGTTAAGCGGGCGCCGGATGCGCGAGCTCATCGATTCGGAGGGTGTGTCGCGCGGCCTGCGCCGCGTCGCGGGGCAGATCGTGGAGCGGCAGCGCGGCGCGGAGGGGCTGGTGCTCATCGGCGTGCGCCGCGGGGGGGAGCCGCTGACGCGCGAGATCGCGCGCTGGATCCGCGAGCTCGAGTCCCGCGAAGTGCCGGTCGGCAGCGTCGACATCACGCTGTACCGCGACGACGCGGCGACCGCGCTGCCGAACCCGCGCATCGGTCCGAGCCAGGTCCCGTGCTCGCTGGAGGGCAAGCGTGTGGTGCTGGTCGACGACGTGGTCTTCACCGGCCGCACCGTGCGCGCCGCCATCGACGCCCTGATGGACTACGGCCGACCGCGCCGCATCGAGCTGGCTGCGCTGGTCGATCGCGGCGGGCGCGAGCTGCCCGTGCAACCCGACTACGTGGTGCTCACGACCCAGGTCGGCCCCGACGATCGCATCGACGTGCTCGACGAGCCCGGCGGCATCCGCGCCGTCGTGCGCCCCAGCGGTTCCCCCTCCGTAGCCCCTGCGCCATGACCGAGAAGCGACTCCGCCACCTGACCAGTGTCCACGACCTCGATCGCGAGATGGCGCTCCGCGTGCTCGACACGGCCGAGGCCTTCCTGGAGGTCACACGCCGCCCCATCCGCAAGGTCCCGACCCTGCGCGGCAAGACCATCATCAACGCCTTCTTCGAGGCCTCGACGCGCACGCGCACCTCCTTCGAGCTGGCGGGCAAGCGCCTGGGCGCGGACGTGGTCAACATCGGCGGCAGCTCCTCGAGCACCAGCAAGGGCGAGACGCTGCGCGACACCGTGGCGACCCTGGACGCCATGCACGCCGACGTGATCGTGATCCGCCACGTCGCCTCGGGCGCCGCCGACTACATCCGCCACCGGACCCGCGCGGCCATCGTCAACGGCGGCGACGGCATGCACGAGCACCCGACCCAGGCGCTGCTCGACGCCTTCACCATGCGCCGCCACACCGGGCGGCTCGAGGGCCTCACCGTCGCCATCTGCGGCGACATCCAGCACAGCCGCGTCGCGCGCTCGAACGCGCTCTTGCTGTCGCTGCTCGGCGCGAAGGTGCGCCTGGCCGGCCCACGCACGCTCCTGCCCCACGACGTCGCGGCCCTGGGCGCCGAGAGCTTCTCGCGTATCGAGCCGGCGCTGGAGGGCGCCGACGTGGTCATGGTGCTGCGCATCCAGCAGGAGCGCCTCGGCTCCGCGCTCCTGCCCACGTTGCGCGAGTACGCGCGCTACTACGGCCTGAACCGCGCGCGGCTCGCGCTGGCCAAGCCGGGCGCCATCGTGATGCACCCGGGGCCGATGAACCGCGGCGTCGAAATCAACGACGACATCGCCGACGGCGAGCGCAGCGTGATCCTGAACCAGGTCGAGTCCGGCGTCGCCGTGCGCATGGCAGTGCTCTATTTCTGCGCGACCGAGCCCGGGCAGCCCATCGGCTCGGAGTGAGTCTCACTCCGCCGGCGCCAGGGCCGCGGCTGGCGCCGGCGAGCGCTTGCGCGAGAGCAGCGCGTACGTCGCCGGCACGACATAGAGCGTGAGCAGCGTCGAGAGCGTGAGGCCGCCGACCACGGCGACGCCCAGGCTCTGACGGCTGCCGGAGGCGCTGCCCATGGACAGCGCGATGGGCAGGATGCCGAGGATGGTCGTGAGCGTCGTCATCAGGATGGGGCGGAAGCGCGAGACGGCAGCTTCATGCACGGCCTGCATCGGGGAGAGCCCCTCGCGCTTGTGGTGGTTCGCGAACTCCACGATCAGGATGCCGTTCTTGGTGACGATGCCGATCAGCATGATGATGCCGATCTGGCTGAAGATGTTGAGCGTCTGCCCCGTGAGCCACAGGCTGCCGAGCGCGCCGAGCAGCGACATCGGCACCGTGAACAGGATGATCAGCGGGTCGACGAAGCTCTCGAACTGGGCGGCGAGCACCAGGTAGATGAGTAGGATGGCCATGCCGAAGGCGAAGAACAGGCTGGTCGAGCTCTCCGAGAAGTCACGCGCCTCGCCGGCGAGGGCGGTGCGGAAGCTCGGACCCAAGCTGCTCGCGGCCACGGCGTCCATGGCCCGGACGCCGTCCCCGAGCGCGTAGCCCGGCGCGATGCCCGCCGAGAGCGTCGCGGACACGTAGCGGTCGAAGCGGTAGATGGCGGCGGGTGCCGTGCGCTCCTCGACCGTGACCAGGTTGTCGAGCGACACCATCTGCCCAGCGCGGCTCCTCACGTGCAGGCGACGCACCGCGGACGGGGCGTTGCGGTCCGCGGCCTCCAGCTCGCCGATCACCTGGTATTGCCGGCCGTCCATCACGAAGTAGCCGTAGCGGCGGCCGCCGTAGGAGAGGTCCAGCGCGCGGGCAATGTCGGCGACGCTGATGCCGAGCTCGGTGGCCTTGGCTCGGTCGATGCGGATCACTCCCTCGGGGCGGTTGAACTTCAGATCCGAGTCGACGAAGCGTAAGACGGGGCTCTTCGACGCCTGCTCGAGCAGCTTCGGCAGGACCTGGGCCAGCGACTCCAGGTTCGGCGCCTGGATCACGTACTGGAGCGGCAGCCCCGAGAAGCGGTTGCCGATGGTCGGCGGCTGGCCGGGGAAGGTGCGGAGATCGGTGAAGCCGTTGAGCTTCTGCGAGAGCGCCTGGAAGACCTGCTCCTGCGAGCGCCCGCGCTGGTGGGGCTCGACGAGATAGATGTTCTGCACGCCCGTGTTCACCGGGCCGCCGAAGAGGCCGGTGATCGAGTAGGTGCGGGACAGCTCCGGGACGCTGTCGGTCACCAAGACGGCGAGCTTGTCGAGCTGTGCGGCGGTGAAGTCGTAGGTGGCGCCTTCCGGCGCGCGCACGCCGACGCGGATGTTGGAGCGGTCCTCGAGCGGGGCGAGCTCGCTCTTGAGCTGCTTGCCCAGGAAGAGCGCCAGCAGGATGACGCCGACCACCACGGGCGCGGCGACCAGCCGCGCGCGCAGGAACACGCCGAGCGTCACGCGGTAGGCGCGGGTGAGCCCGGCGAAGAACGGCTCGGTGACGCGGTAGAGCCAGCCCGGCCGCGCGTTCGAGCGCAACAGGAAGCGGCACATCACCGGGGACAGCGTGAGCGCCACGAAGGCCGAGATCAGCACTGAGCCCGCGACGACCACCGCGAACTCGCGGAACAGGCGCCCGGTCAGCCCCTCCAGGAAGACGATGGGTAGGAACACCGCCGCCAGGGTCACCGTGGTCGAGATGACCGCGAAGTAGATCTCGCGGGAGCCCGCCAGCGCGGCGTCGAGCGGCGACATGCCGTGCTCGACCTTCGCGTAGATGTTCTCCAGCACCACGATGGCGTCGTCCACCACCAGGCCGATGGCGAGCACCAGCGCCACCAGCGTCAGGATGTTGATGGTGAACCCCGCCAGGTACATCACGAAGAAGGTGGAGACGATGCTGACCGGGATGGCGATGACGGGGACCAGGGTCGAGCGGAAGGAGCGCAGGAACAGGAAGATCACCGCGCCGACCAGGACGAACGCGGTGCCGAGCGCCTCCTCGACCTCGCGGATGGAGCGCCGCACGTAGGTCGTGAAGTCGTAGCCGATGTCCACGCGGTAGCCCGGCGGGATGGACTTCTTCACCTGCTCGAAACGCCGGTAGAACTCGTCCGCGATCTCGATGGCGTTGGTGTTCGGCTGAGGCACGATGGCCACGCCCACCATCGGCACGCCGTTCTGTTTCACCCCGGTGCGCAGGTTCTCCGCGCCGAGCTCCGCGTGACCGATGTCACGGAACTCGAGCTGGCGGCCGCCCTCGGCGCGGATCACCATGCGGTTCACCTCGTCCGGCGTCGTGAGCCGGCTCTGGGCGCGGAGCCCGATCTCGACGGCGCTGCCCTCCACGCGGCCCGCGGGCAGGTCGACGTTCTCGCGACGCAAGGCGTCCTGCACGTCCTGCGGCGTCACCCGGTGGGCGGCCATGCGCTCGGCGTCCATGGCGAGGCGCATCGCCCAGCGCTTCTCGCCGAAGATGCGCACGGTGCTCACGCCGGGGATGGTCTGCATCCGCTCTTTGATCAGAGTGTCCGCGACGTGGTTCACCTCGAGGATGCTCTTCTCGTCGCTCTGCACCGTCATGAACACGATGGGCGAGGCGTCGGCATCCGCCTTCTCGACGATGGGCGGGTCGACGTCGGCGGGCAGGCGGCGCACCGCGCCGGCCACCTTGTCGCGGATGTCGTTGGCCGCCGCGTCCACGTCGGCGCCGATGGCGAACTCGACGCGGATGAAGCTCTGACCCTCGCGCGACGTGCTCGAGATGTTGCGCACGCCGGCCACGCCGTTGACGGCTTGCTCGAGGGGCTCGGTGATCTGCGAGTCGATGACCTCGGGGTTCGCCCCGGGGTAGTTCGTGGTCACGGTGACCACCGGCGGGTCGACGGCCGGGTACTCGCGCACGCCCAGGAAGCGGAAGCCCACGATGCCGAGCGTGAGCAGCACGATTGACGCGACCAGCGCGAGGACCGGGCGGCGCAGGCTCAGCTCGGCGAGGTTCACCGCCCCCTCACTTCTCGAGGGTCACGGGCGCGCCCTCGCGCAACCTGAGCAGGTTGCTGACGAGCACCGTTTCCCCCGCGCTGAGGCCCGTCACGATCTCGACGTCGTCGGCGCCGCGCAGGCCAATCTCCACGGGCCGGAGCGCGGCCTTCCCGTCCGCGAGCACCCAGACGCCATGACCCTTCACGCTCGGGACCAGCGCCTGCGCCGGCAGCGTCAGCACCTGCTTGCCGGCGCCGAGCGGCACCTCGACGTTGGCGAAGCCGCCGCTCGCCAGCCGGTCTTCGGCGTTCTCGGTCAGCCCGCGTACGGCGACGCTGCGCGTGGCGCGGTCGATCTCGGGCTCGATGGCGATGACCTTGCCTTCGAAGCGTTCGGCCCTGCCAGCCACCTTGAAGTGGAAGGCGTGCCCGACCTTCACGTCGGAGGCGTAGCGCTCGGGCAGCGTGAAGTCGACCTTGAGCTTGCTCGTGTCCGACAGCGTGGTGAGCACGGTGTCGGGGGTGACCCACGCCCCGGCGCTCACCCGCCGGAGCCCGACCTTGCCGGCGAAGGGCGCGCGGATGCGCGTCTTGCCGAGCGTGACGCCGCGCGTGGCGATCTCGGCACCGATCTCGTCGAGCTCGGTCTTCACGCGGTCGTACTCCGCCTGACTGACCAGGTTCTGAGCGAGGAGCTGCTTGCTGCGCGCTTCGTTGGAGGCGAGGAGCTTCTTCCGGACCTCGAGGCGCCGCACCTCCGCGCCCACGTCCGAACCATCCAGGCTGAAGAGCAGCGCGCCCTTCTTCACCAGCGCGCCCTCCGCGACGTGGATCTTGACCAAGCGGCGCGAGATTTCGCTCACCACGCGCACGGACTCGTTGGCGCCGAGCGTCCCCACGCTGGGCACGGTCACTTCGACGGGCTTCGCGCTGACCACGTAGCCACGCGCCGCGAGCGGCGGCCCCGCGGCGGGCTTGGCGCTGCCGGACGGCGCCGGGGGCTCCGGCTTGGTCGCCGACGCCCGGTTGCACGCCCCGAGGGCCAGGCAGACGAGGACGATGCGGGCCGGAGTCACGAGCGCCGCCGAGTCATAGCACTCGGCCCGCCGCCGCGGCACCCCTCAGGCGAGGTCGATCTGCTCCACGCCGGGCGCGCGCTCGCCCAGGAACCGGCTCGCGACGTCGGCGAACGAGCGCGGCCGGTCCGTGACCAGCACCTCGAGGCGAGGCGCGTCGGAGGGCCCGGCGGGCGCGATGCGGCCTTCGGCGATCAGTCGCGCCACTTCGCGCGCGGTGGCGACGGCGCTGTCGACGATGGGCACGCGCTCGCCGGTCAGAGCGCGCGCCACATGGGCGATGACCGGGGCGAGCAGCGGGTAGTGCGTGCAGCCCAGCACGATCACGCCCGCGCCCTGGGCCATCAGCGGCTCCAGGTAGCGCTGCACCGCGAGCTCCGGGACCTCGCCTTCGAGCCAGCCCTCCTCCACCAGCGGCACGAGCAGCGGCGCCGCCTGCCCCACGACCTCGACCCGCGTCGAGATCTGGCTGACCGCCCGCGGGTAGGCTCCGCTCAGGATGGTGCCTTGCGTGCCGAGCACGCCGATCTTCACCGGCACACCCCGGCGCTTCGCCTCCGCCTCCGCGACCTCCACGGCGGCGAGCGCACCCGGCTCCACGACGCCGATGACCGGCAGGTCGAGCTCCGCGCGCAGGATCTCGAGGGCGACGGCGCTCACGGTGTTGCAGGCGATGACCAGCGCCTTCACTCCGCGGGCGGTCAGCACCTTGGCGCAGCCGCGGGCGTAGCGCACCACGGTCTCGGCCGAGCGCGTACCGTACGGGACTCGCGCGGTGTCCCCGAGGTACACGATGTGCTCGCCGGGCAGCGCCTGACTCAAGGCGTGCACCACCGTGAGGCCACCCAGGCCCGAGTCGAACACGCCGAGCGGGGCGTCCGAGCTCGTCACACGTCCTCGATGCGGAGCAGGCGCGGTCGCCCTCGCAGGAAGCCCTCGCGACCGATGCCGTCGAGCGCCTTGCGCACGGCGGCCTCACGGCAGGTGTGGGTGATGATCAGGACCGGCACCGCGTCGTTCACCTCTCGGGCGCGCCCCTCCTGCACCATCTGCTCGATGCTCACGCCCGCCTCGCCGAGACCCGTGGCGATCTTGCCCAACACGCCGGGGCAGTCTTCGACGTCGAAGCGCAGGTAGAAGCGTGACTCGACCACGCTGAGCGGCGCCAGGGCCCGCGACTTCATCTGGATGCCGCGCGTCGAGAGCCCCGGCTCCCCACCCATCTTCGAGCGCGCGACGTCGACGACGTCCGCGACCACGCTGACCGCGGTGGGCATGTCGCCCGCGCCGCGGCCGACGAGCAGGCAGGGGCCGAGGCCCCGCCCCACGATCAGCACGCCGTTCAGCACGCCGTCGATGTTGGCGAGCACGCTGCCGCGCGGGATCAGCGCCGGGTGCACGCGCAGCGCGATGCGATCACCCTGGTCCTTGCCGATGACCAGGTGCTTGATGGTGTAGCCGAAGCGCTCGGCGAAGCGGAAGTCGAGCTGGTCGACCAGGCGGATGCCCTCCACGGGCACGTCCGCCTCGCGCACGTTGGCGCCGAAGGCCAGCATGCTCATCACGCACAGCTTCTGCGCCGCGTCGTGGCCGTCGACGTCCAGCGTCGGGTCGGCCTCGGCGTAGCCCTTGGCCTGCGCCTCGGCGAGCGCCACCTCGAAGGGCACCTTGCCGTCGCGCATGCGCGTCAGGATGTAGTTGCAGGTACCGTTCAGGATGCCGTGCACGCTCTCCACCCAGTCGCTGGTCAGCGCCTCGCGCAGCGTGCGGATGATGGGGATGCCACCGCCCACGGAGGCCTCGAACGCGAGATCGACGCCGTTCGTGATGGCCAGATCCACGAGCTCCGGGCCGTGCTTGGCCAGGAGCAGCTTGTTCGCCGTGACGACGCTCTTGCCCGCTCGGATGGCGCGCTCCACCAGGGTCTTGGCGGGCTCTTCGCCGCCCATGACCTCGACCAAGACGTCGATGTCCTCGCCCATCACGGTGTCCGGCTCCGTGGTGATCCACTCGCGCCGGCACTCGGCGACGCGATCCTTCTCCGGATCGCGGACCAACACGTAGCGGACCTCGAGCGGCGCTCCGACGCGTGAGGTCAAGTACTCCTGGTTCTCGTGGATCAAGCGGATGACGCCGCCGCCGACGGTGCCGCAGCCGAGCAGGCCGATGCGGATGGGGAACTTGATGCGCTCTTTGCTCACGGCTTGCCTCCGAACAGCGCCCCGAACGCCGGACCGCGCGTGGTCCGCAGGGCGGCGCAGAGCTTACCCGCCTCGGCCGCCTGGGCTAAGTGCTTATCGGCACCTTCGATGCGCGCGAGCCGCGGCGCGAAATACGCCCGGGCTTCCTCCACCGCCGCCTCGTCGCAGAGCGCGGCGGCGACCCACGGGAAGCGCCCGACGGCGAAGCTCGGCAGCTTCTTGGCGAGCTCGTCGAAGTGCTTTCGGAGCCAAGCGTAGGTCTGCCGCGCGGTCGCGGGCCGCTGGAACAGCGGCGGAAACACGTAGCGCAGATCCGAGACCTTGATGCTGCCGTCGAGCGCGTGACCGAGCAGGAGCTCGACCAGCGCCGGGTCGTCGACGTTCGCGAGGCCCGCCAGGGCCAGCATGCGCTCCTCGGGCGTGCTGGCCTTCTTCATGCGTTCGAGCAGGCGCGCGAACAGCTTCGCGTCGGCGCGCCGGCCTGCGAGCGGCAGCGCGATGCGCAAGAGGTCCGGGTCCCCCGTGCCCTTGCCGAGCCAGTCCTCCACGAGCTGCGACGCCTCGGCGAGCACCCACGGCTCGGCGCCGAGGTCCCCGAGCAGCCCCAGCACCAGCGCGCGGGAGAGCTTCGTCCCCTCGCCCTCCCCGGCCGCGGCGCGGAAACCCAGGCGCTTGCCCTGCTTGGCGCCGAGCGCGCGCACGCGAGCCTGGAAGGCCGAGCGCGTGGCGTCGCTGACCAGCGCACGGTCCAGCTCGCGCAGCGAGTCGGTGACCTGGTCCCAGAGCACGTGGCTGTCACCCGCGAGCAAGAGCGGCAGGAGCTCGAAGTAGGTCGAGAGCTCGAGGTTGCCGCTCCGCACCAGCGCCCAGGAGTTCCCGAGCAGGCCCACCTTCTCACGCTGCGTCAGCGTGGGCAGCTTCGCGAGGGCGAGCAGCGAGTCCTTCGGCAGTGCGTAGCGGTAGTAGCCGCGCTCGTCGGCGTTCGGGTGGATGGCGGTTGGGCAGGCGGCGACGTCGCGCTCGACGACGCTGAGCCCGCGCCCGAGCATCGTGCACAGCTTCTCGCCCGCGAAGCCGAGGCAGACCGGAACATGCCATGCCTTCGGCGCAGACGCCGACCTGCCGAGCGGGACGTACTCCGCTTGACTCAGCTGGACCGCGAGCCTCCGCTTCTGGCAGCTGAACGACACGTCCACCAGCGGCACGCCGGTCTGGTCGACGAAGCTCGACATCACCGCAGCGACGTCCTTGCCGCTGGCGCTGCCGAGCGCCGAGAACAGATCCTTCGCCTCGGCGTTGCCGAAGCGGTGTTGCTTCAGGTAGTCGCGCACGCCGCGCTGGAACGCCGCCTCCCCCACGTAGCTCTCGATCATCCCCAGCGTGCTCGCGCCCTTCACGTAGGTGATGCCGTCGAAGGCCTCCAGGGCCTCGCTCGAGCCGCGCACCGGCTGGCGGATGCGCCGCGCGCTCCCGAGCATGTCGAAGCCCATCACCCACTGCTTGTCGCTCACGCGCTCGAGGTCCACGCCGTAAGCGGGCCGGGCCTTCTCCACCACCTTCGCGCCCATCCAGGTCGCGAAGCCCTCGTTCAGCCACAGGTCGTCCCACCACCTCATGGTCACCAGGTTGCCGAACCACTGGTGGGCGAGCTCGTGGGCCATGATGCCGGCAAGACCGCGGCGCGCGTCGAGGGAAGCCCGCGCCTCGTCGAGCAGCAGCATCTCCTCGCGAAAGGTGACCAGGCCCGCGTTCTCCATGGCGCCGGCGCCGAACTCCGGCACCGCCACCAGATCGAGCTTCGCGTACGGGTAGGGCACGCCGAAGTAGTCCGCCAGGATGCCGAGCTCCTCGCGCGCGACGTCGAGCGCGAGCTGCCCCAGACGGCTCTTGCCGGGGAGCGTGACGAGGCGGATGGGCACCGGGTCTCGCGCTCCCTCGCGGATCTCGAAGGACCCGACCGCGAACGCCACGAGGTACGTCGGCAAGGGCTCGGTGGGCGCGAACTCGAAGCTCACGAGCCCGCTCGCCGGGTTCTCGCGGCGCCGGAGCTCCGGCGTGTTGGCGACGGCCAGCATGCCCTCCGGGACGGTGAGCGAGAGCTGGAAGGGGACCTTGAAGCCCGGCTCGTCGAAGCAGGGAAACGCGCGCCGCGCGTCGTTCGGCTCGAACTGCGTGAACGCCCAGCTCTTCCCGCCTTCCTCCACCCGGTACAGGCCGCCGAGGTTCGGGCCGAAGGGCGCCTCGTATTGAAGGTCGATCTCCGCCGCCCCTGCGGGCGCTTCCGTATCCAGCTCGAGCACCAGCTCCTCGGGCTCCTGCTTGCCGTGGGCCGCGAGCCGCAGCTTGGCCTTCGCCCAGTGCTTCGCCTTCGCGGAGCTGAGCGCGGCCGTCAGGACCTTGAGCCCCTTGCCGTGCAGCACGACGGCCCGGGTCGGGCGCTCGAGCTCGACCCCGATGCGCGCGCGCCCGAAGAAGCTCTTCTCCCGCGGGTCGACGCTGAGCTCGAGGTGATAGCGCGTCGGGCGCACACCCGGTGGCAGGCGGCCGTCGTCGCGCGCTGCGGGCACGTCGGCGGCGGGCGTCGTGGTCGGCTTCGGATCGGGCTTCCAGCGCGACGCGGGCGGGTTGCCCGCGCAGCTCGCGACGACGACGGCACCGAGCAGGGCGAGCAGCGATCGCATGGCTCAGATGGGCGCCGAGATCAGCGGCGCCGGCTCGCGCCCCGTGACCGCCGGGCTCGCGGGCACCACGGACTCCAGCCACTCGAGCCGCGGGCGCACGCGGGTGTGGATGCTGCGGCGGGGTGCTGCGCGCATCTCGCCCTCCCAGGAGCGGATGCGCGGCTTGCCAGCGTTCGACGCGAGCAGCATCGGCAGGCCGGTCACCGGATCCGAGTCGTAGACGAAGAAGGAGTGCCAGTGGTTCTCGCCGTCGCTGCGCGGCCCGTGGATGGCGACCACGTCGCCAGGCAGGTAGCGATCGGAATGCTCCAAGAGGTGTGCGAAGAAGGCAGGACGCTCGAGGAAGCGCAGGCGCTCGGTGTCGGCCAGCCCGTAGACGTCGAACATCTCCGGGTGTCCCTCGGCGAAGCGGATGAACACGTCGACGCTGCGCCGGTTCTCGATGCCGATCTCGTCGAAGTCGATGCTGCCCTTGATGCGACGCCGCTCGGCGCCTGCCGCAGCCCACCAGGTGCCGCCGGCGCGCTCGAGCGTGTCGGTGACGAAGTCGATGCACACCTGAGGCACCTTGGGCCGCCCCTTGGCGTCGAACACCAGGTAGGTGTCTTCGTTGAAGGTGTACGAGTCCCAGCCGTGAGTGTAGGCCCAACGCCAGGCCGGTCGCAGGTTGCCGTCCTGCTGGCCCTCCTCCGTCTTCGGCTCGTCGAAGGGCAGCGCTTCCCCGACCATCTCGACGATGGCTCCGCGCAACGCTGCCACCACACGCTGACGCCTGAGCGCCAACGCACGCGCCTGGGTCACCTCCGCGGCGCGGCCGGGCGCGGGAGCCTGGCACTCCAGGCTCAGGCGGCCGTCGGGCTTGGCCGTGAGCAGCGTCGGCACCCAGTCGCCGCCGTGGCGCGCGTCCAGCACCACGTGCTCGGCGCTGATGCGGCGCACGCGGACTCGCTCGATGCCCGCGCTCTCGGTCACCTCGCGCAGCCCCAGGTGGAGCGCGGCTCCCGGCTCCTTCCCGCTCACCCACACGCGGTCGAGCAAGAGCAGGCGTGCGCGCTGTCCCCGCTCGGGGCCGTCGCTGTACTCGTACCAGAACGCGCTGCCCTTCTTGGCGCGCAGGGTCTGCGTGCCGCGCTGGATGGTGATCTCCCGCTCCGAGAACAAGTGGTGGAGCTCGACGACGTCCACGAAGCTCGCAGCGAGATCCGGCACCTCGGAGTAGAGGTACCCCTCCGAGAGCAAGAGCGCGCGGGCGACCTCAGGGCGATTGCGCACGGTCTTGAACACGCCATGGAGCGCCCAACCCGGCGATGGGCTCGCCGCCAGCTGCGCCCGCAGGCTCTTCACTTCCGTCGACACCTCGGTCGAAGGCCTCGGCGCGCGCCGGAACAGCACGGGCTCGGCCTTGGCGCGGCCGAGGATCTCGGCCCGCCGCGCCTCGAAGCCCGGCGCCCCGGGCTCGGCCGGCGCGGCCATGGCCGTCGCGATGCGCGCGCGGCACTCGTCCGCCGCGCGCTCTTCGGGAGCCGCTTCCGCCGCGGGCACGCTGGACGCAGGCCCCACGAGCACGGGCTCGGCAGGCGCCGGCGCCTCGGCACACGCCGAGAGCGCGACGCAGGCGAGCCAGCGAATGCGAGCCACGGGCACGTGACGGTACCGGCCTCGCAGGGGGGCCGCAACCCGGGGCCGCGCTCGGGGCGTGGGCATCGCCTTCGGCCTCGTCTACGCTCGCGGGCCTTGGCGCATTCCACCCCCGCTCCTCGCACGCTCTCCGTCGACATCGGCGGCACGGGCATCAAGATGCTGGTGCTCGACGCCGCGGGGCACCCCGTCACCGAGCGCACCCGCGAGCTGACCCCGAAGCCGGCGGAGCCCGCCGCGGTCCTCGACCTGCTCGCGCGCATGTTCGAGGAGCACCGCCCCTTCGAGCGCGTGAGCGTGGGCTTCCCGGGGGTAGTGCGCCACGGCGTGGTGAAGACGGCACCGAACCTCGACACGTCGCTCTGGGCCGGGCAGGCCTTCGAGGCCGAGATCGCCGAGCGCGCAGGCTGCCCCGCGCGCGTCGTCAACGACGCCGACTTGCAGGGCTACGGCGTGGTGCGGGGCGAGGGCGTGGAGATGGTGATCACGCTCGGCACCGGCGTGGGCGCGGCTCTGTTCGTGAACGGGCACCTCGTGCCCAACCTCGAGCTCGGCCACCACCCCTTCAAGAAGGGGCAGACCTACGAGGAGCGCGTCTGCGAGAAGGAGCTCGATCGCATCGGCAAGGCGCGCTGGAGCCGGCGCGTGCGCCAGATGCTCGACCAGCTCGCCCCGATCTTCAACTACGACGTCCTCTACCTGGGCGGCGGCAACGCTCGAAAGCTCGTGATCGAGCTGCCGAGCGACGTCGTACGCTTCGAGAACGTGCAGGGCCTCAGGGGCGGGATCCGTCTGTGGGACGATCGCTGACCGTCGTGCTCGGCGCGGCGCTCGCCCTGGCGAGCTGCAAGGACCGGCGCACGCCGCCCGTGCCCGCGCCGTCAGTATCGCCCGCGCCGAGCGCCGCCCCTCCCGCAGAGCCGCTGCCCGAGCGCGCGGTGAGCGGCGAGGCAGCGTTCGAGCTCCTCGCGCTCGACGACGGTGCGCTCCTGGCGTGGGGCGGGCCCACGGGCCTCGCCGTCGCCGTGCTGGACGCAGCCGGCCGCGCACGCGGTGAGCCGCTGGCGGTGCCGGGCGCGCCGCGCGAGCCGGTGGTCGAGATCGCGGGCGCGAGCCTCGGCAGTCGCGTGGGCCTGGCCTGGGCGTCGCGCTCCGAGAAGGGCGCCGCGAGCTTCGGCGCCCTCGGCGACGCCGAGACGCGCGCTTTCTCGAGCGCGTTCGCGCTCTCCGACGCCACGCTCGGCGACGTCACGAGGCGCGGGCACGTCGCCTTGGCGGTGAGCGACAAGGCGGAGATGGTCGCGCTCGTGCGCGTGCGCGACGAGCCCTGCTCCGACTCGGGCGGCCCGACCTGCGCCCAGTACCGCTTCCGGGAGCTCTTGCCCACGGGCGTCGAGCCGCGCGGCCTGCCCATGAGCGTCCCCAGCCCCTGCGCGCCGGGGCACGCGGGCCTGGTGCTGGTGAAGGACCGCTGGCACTACGGGTTCTGCTCGGAGGGCTCGGGGCAGCCCGAAGTCACCACGTTCATGCGCCAGCTCTCGCCGTTCTACGTCGGGGTGGCCAAGCCCGCGCCGGGCTGCACGCCGCTCGGCGCGCTGCGCTTGGACGCCGACGCGCTGTTCGTGTTCCAGTGCGGCGACGCGCCCCGGGCCGTGCGCATCGGAGGGCTCGAGAGCGGCGAGCGCAGCGTGGACCTCTCACGCCTCACGCTCGAGTGCGTGCTCGGTCGCCCGCGCTTCACGGCGCCCGGCCTCGCTCTCGACCTCTCGGCGGCGGCGAGCGGCCTCGGGCCGCTCCTGCCGGTGAGCTTCGGCGGCGGCGCTGCGCGCGCGGCTTGGACGGGCAGCGCGCTCCTGGTGGCGAGCTGGGTGAAGGGGCGGGTCAGCCTGCGCCGCTACGAGTGTCGCGGCGCGGAGCTCGCGCGAACCGGGTGAGACGCTCGGCTCGTCCAGGAATCGGCGGCTCCGTCTCTCCGCCGCCTCGAGCTCGCTGCGCTCGCTGAATACCGGACAGCTCTTCAGTTCGAATGCGGCTGGGCTTCCTTCCCCGCCGCCACTGCGTCGAGGTAGGCCTGGCTCGGTTGCGGCATGCTCTCGAGCGCCGCGGCCAGGACCTCGTCGAGCTTGTTCACGATCACGAACTCGAGCTCGTCGCGGACCTCCTTCGGCACCTCTTCGAGGTCGGCCTTGTTCCGCTCGGGGACCAGCACGCGCTTGATGCCGGCGCGGTGGGCGGCGAGCGTCTTCTCCTTCAGGCCACCGATGGGGAGCACGCGCCCGCGGAGCGAAATCTCACCCGTCATCGCCACGTCGTGCCGCACGCGCGTGCCCGTGAGCAGGCTCACCAGCGCCGTGAACATGGTGACGCCGGCGGAGGGCCCGTCCTTCGGCATGGCGCCCGCGGGGATGTGGATGTGGATGTCGCTCTTCTCCAGGAAGTCCTTGGGAATGCCGTATTTCTCGGCGTTGGTGCGCACGTAGCTGAGCGCGGCGTGGGCGCTCTCCTTCATCACGTCGCCGAGCTGGCCCGTGAGCTGCAGCTTGCCCGTGCCGAACATGCGCGTCGCCTCGATGAACAGGATCTCGCCGCCCACGCTGGTCCAGGCCAGGCCCGTGGCGACGCCCGTCTCCTCGGTGCGCTCGGCAACCTCGCTGGTGTACTTCACCGGTCCGAGGTACTCGCGCAGGTCGTCCTCGGTCTTGACCACGCGCGGGGTGTGGTCGCCCTCCGCGACCTTCACCGCCACGCCGCGGATGACGCTGGCGATCTGGCGCTCGAGGGAGCGCACGCCCGCCTCGCGCGTGTAGTGCTCGATGATCTCCTCGACGGCGTCGTCCAGGATCTTCACCTGCTCCTCCTTCAGCCCATGCTCCTCGAGCTGCTTCGGGATCAGGTGCTGGCGCGCGATGGCGAGCTTCTCGCGCCGCGTGTAGCCGGGGATCTCGAGGATCTCCATGCGGTCGCGCAGCGGCGGCGGGATGGGGTCGGCCACGTTGGCGGTGGCGACGAACATCACGTTGGAGAGGTCGTAGGGGATCTCCAGGTAGTGGTCCGCGAAGGTGTTGTTCTGCTCCGGGTCCAGCACCTCGAGCAGCGCCGCGCTGGGGTCGCCGCGGAAGTCGTGTCCGATCTTGTCCACCTCGTCCATCATGAAGACGGGGTTGATGGTGCTGGCCTTCTTCATGCCCTGGATGATCTGGCCCGGCAGCGCGCCCACGTAGGTGCGACGGTGCCCGCGGATGGCGGCCTCGTCGTGGACACCGCCCAGCGACACACGCACGAATTTGCGCCCCAGCGAGCGCGCGATGCTGCGGCCGAGGCTCGTCTTGCCCACGCCGGGCGGGCCGAGCAGGCACAGGATCGGGCCCTTCTTGTCCTTTTTCAGCTTGCGGACCGCCAAGTACTCGACGATGCGCTTCTTGACCTTCTCGAGGCCATAATGGTCCTCGTCGAGGACCTTCTTGACCTCGAGGATTTCCATGTTGTCCTCGGTGGAGGTCGACCACGGCAGGTCGAGGATCCAGTCCAGGTAGGTGCGCACGACGGTGTACTCGGCGCTCCCGACCTGCATCGAGCGCAGGCGCTTGAGCTGCTTCTTCGCGACACCGTCCGCCTCGCTCGGCAGGTTGGCCTTCGCTATGCGCTCCTCCAGCCCGTCCAGGTCGCCCTGATCGCCCTCGTCCTCGCCCAGCTCCTCTTTGATGGCCTTGAGCTGCTGCCGGAGCACGTACTCGCGCTGGTTCTTGCCCATCTCCTCCTTGATCTGGGAGTTGATGCGCTCGCGCATCTTCAGGATTTCGAGCTGACGGGTCAGCAGCCGGAGCACCTTGCGGATGCGCTCCTTGACCTCGATCGTCTCGATGAGCTGGGCCTTGTCCTCGACCGGTGCGTCGAGATTCGCCGCCACCAAGTCCGCCAGGGCGCCGGGCGCCTGGATCGAGTCGATGAGCGAGCCGGCCTCGCGGGGCAGCTCGGGCATGAGTTGGATGACCTGCTTGGCCACGTCGCGCAGGCTCATGGCCAAGGCCTCGGCCTCCACGTCCTCGATGGGCGGCGCCTCGACCTTGGCGATCTTCGCCTTCAGATAGGGCGCGCTCTGCGTGAGCCCGTCGAGCCGGATGCGCGTCAGCCCCTGCAGGATCAGCGAGTAGTTGCCGCTCGAGTGCTTCAACGCCTTGAGCACGCGCGCCGCGCAGCCGACCGGGTAGAGGTCGTCCGCCCCCGGGTCGTCCGTGGAGGGGTCACGCTGGGCGAAGATGGCGATGACCGGCGAGGTGAGGTTGTGTACGTCCTCGACCAGGGCCACGCTCTTCTCGCGACCCACGTCGAAGGGGGCCACGGCGCCGGGGAAAAGTACGGCGTTGCGGATCGGGAGCACGGCCAGCGCGTCGCCGAAGCGGACCTCCTCGTCGGAGGTCGGGGCGGCGGCTGCGGGCTTCTTCTTTTCACTCATTGTCTTTCCTCTCGACCCGACGGGGGCTCACTCGAGCTGTTTGTGACGTTCGGGAGCGCGGGTCAAGCTAAGCACGGTCCCCGAAAGCGTCTATGCTGCGCCGCGACTTCAGGAGGCGGCGAGCGTTGGCCCTCATTCGCAGCGTTTTCTTCGGAACTCCCGCGATCGCCGTCCCGGCGCTGCGTGCGCTCCACGAAACGACGGCTCTGGTCGCGGTGGTGTGTCAGCCCGATCGCCCAGCGGGCCGCGGGCTCGAGCTCAGCCAACCTGCCGTCAAAGTCTCGGCGCTCGCGCTCGGCGTGCCCGTGCACCAACCGGTGAAGGTACGGACGGGCGAGCTCGAGCGCTGGCTTCGCGAGCAAGGCGCGGACGTCGCGCTCGTCATGGCGTACGGGCGCATCCTCCCCGCGGGCGTGCTCTCCGCGCCCCGCCGCGGCTGCCTGAATTTGCACGCCTCGCTCCTGCCGAAGCTCCGCGGCGCCGCGCCGATCAACTGGGCCATCGCCCGGGGCGAGACCGAGACGGGCATCAGCCTGATGCAGATGGACGCAGGGCTGGACACGGGTCCGGTCTTCGCGCGACGTTCGCTCGCCATCTCGGCGGACGAGACCGCCGGGGAGCTCGCCGAGCGTCTGGCAGAGCTCGGGGCGGTCGTGGTCCGCGAGGACCTGCCGCGCGCGCTCTCGGGCGAGCTCTCGGCGGTGCCCCAGGACGAGACACTGGCGACCCACGCCCCGCTGATCGGCAAGACCGAGACCCGCATCGACTGGGGCCGGTCGGCGCTGGACGTGGTGCGCCTGGTCCGCGCGATGGCGCCGCGCCCCGGCGCCCACACCCGGGTTCGGGGGAAACAACTCCGAGTGGCGCGGGCACGCCTCTCGAGCCAGGCCGTGGCGGGGCCCCCGGGCGCGGTGGGCCTCGGCATCGGGAGAGAGCTGCTCGTGGCGACGGGCTCGGGCTCGGTGGAGATCCTGCGCGCTCAGCTCGAAGGGAAGAAGGAGCTGGCGGCGCCGGACCTGCTCAACGGTCGCGCCCTCGCCGAGGGTGATCGCCTCGGCGACGACTGAAAGTTGATCGGCGCTGGGTCGCAGACTGCCGCCGTCGGGGCCGGGGCCCCGACGGCCCCAGGAATCGAACGTCGGAATGGACTTCTCCGCCGGATCGTGTGCAACGACCCCACCGCCGCCGTCGCCATCGGATGCCAGGCGGGTGGGGTCTTGCGACGGCGTTTGTCGCCGATGGGTCGTCGTTGATTTAGGATCTCGGGGTGGACCTGTCGGAGCGCCTGATCGAAGAGATTCGCCAGGAGTTCCCGGCCTTTCGTCTGGTGGACAAGCGCCGCCACGGAATGAGCCGAGCCATCGACCGCGCCCTCAAAATCGTGACAATCGGCGGGCAGCGCGGCTACTTGACGGTGTACCACACGGTCATCGGAGACACCCTGTACGTCCCCGCCTCTTGGGAAAGCACCTCGGACGTCGAGCGCGCCATCGTGCTCCGGCACGAGCGGGTGCATCTGCGTCAACGGCGGCGCTACGGGACGGCGCTGATGACGTTCCTGTACCTGGTCCCGTTCTTCCCGGTGGGGCTGGCCTGGGGCCGGGCCCGCATCGAGTGGGAGGCGTACGTGGAGACGCTGCGCGCGACCGCGGAGCTCTGCGGCCTGGGCGCCGCCCGCTCGCCCGAGCTCCGGGCCCGAATCGTGCGGCGTTTCACGGGCCCGGACTACGGCTGGATGTGGCCATTCGGCCGTCAGGTGGAGCGCTGGTACGATGCGGCTCTCCAGGTCATCGCGGCGGAGCTCGAAGAGCCTCGCGCCGGCACGGTCCTCGAGCAGGGAGAACACCCAGCATGACGGTAGTCGGAATCGACCTCGGCACGACGAACACGGTCGTGGGAGTAGTCAAAGACGGACATGCGGCGGCGCTGGCCGATGAGCGCGGGAGTCGACTGATCCCCTCGGTCGTGTCGTTCCACCCGAGCGGCAACGTCCTGGTGGGCGCCGGGGCCAAGGAACGGCGCCTGGTCGACGCCTCCAACACCATCTATTCGATCAAGCGCCTGATCGGTCGAAGCTGGGACAGCGAAGAGGTCAAGAAAGCCCGCGAGCGCTTCCCGTTCGAGATGCGTGAGGGCCCCGGGCAGGCGGCGCTGGTGGTCGCGCGTGGCCAGTCCTACACGTTGCCCGAAGTCAGCGCATTCGTCCTGCGCCGGGCCAAGGCGGTGGCGGAGGCGGCGCTCGGCACCCAGGTGGAGAAGGCGGTCATCACCGTCCCCGCCAACTTCAACGATCTGCAGCGCGCAGCCACCAAGGTCGCGGGCCGCGTGGCTGGGCTCGAGGTGCTGCGCATCCTCAACGAGCCGACCGCCGCCGCGCTCGCCTACGGCTACGGCAAGACGACCAACGAGCGCATCGCGGTCTACGACTTCGGCGGCGGCACCTTCGACGTGACGCTGCTCGACTTGAGCGAGAACGTGTTCGAGGTGCTGGCCACCGCGGGCAACACCTTCCTGGGGGGCGACGACGTCGACCTCGCCATCGCCGAGCGCATGGCCGCGGCGTTCCTGCAGCAACACAAGACGGATCCGCGCACCGACGGGCAGGCCTTCGAGCGTCTGCGCGCCGCTGCCGAAGAGGTGAAGATCCGACTCTCGCGCGAGAGCGAGGTGACGCTGCACCTCGCGGAGGTGGCGCACGGCGCCGGGGGCAAGGCTCTGCATCTCGACTTCCGCATGACGCGCGCCGAGTTCGAGGCGCTGATCGGCCCCATCGTCGAGCGCACCTTCGAAGTCTGCAGAGAGGCCCTCGGCATCGCCCGCCTCAGCGCGACCGACTTCGATCAGATCCTGTTGGTCGGCGGCTCGACGCGCATCCCGATGGTGCGCCAGCGGGTGGAGAGCTTCTTCAAGCGGCCGGTGCTCGGGCACATCAGCCCGGACGAGGTCGTGGCCATCGGCGCGGCCATTCAGGCTGCGGCGCTGACCGGTGCGACGGAGCGCCGGCGCGAGCTGCCCGCCGCACCGGCGCCCGCCGCGCGCGGCCCCATGGCGCGCAAGACCATGCCGCCCGGCATGCAGCCCCCACCCTCGGCGGATCCGAGCACCGAGCCCTACGGCGGCGGTCGCAGCCGCCAGCCCACGAACCCCGGCGTCCAGGCCGAGTCGGGCGCGCGACATCTGCCGGCGGGTGCCGCGCAACGCGTCGTGGTCCCCGGCGACGGACGCCAGCGCGTGCCGACGGGCTCGGGCCTCGCGCCCCCCCAGGGCACCGAGCCCCCGGGGACCGTCGCCGGCCTCGGCGCCCGCGGCCGCGTCCCGACCGGTACCGGCCTCGGCCCCGAGGCGGAGAAGGCGCGGCGCTTGACCGATCCGGGCATGGGGTCCGACGGGCCGAGCCAGATCGTCCCGCCCGAGCGCGCGCCCATCAACATCCCGGGGCTCGAGGACCCGACCGCCGAAGCGGGGCACATTGCCAGCTTCCTCGCTCGCTACGCCAGCACCCCGCAGAAGCCGCGCACGACGCAACCGCAAGGCCCGCCGCCCCAGCAGCCGCAGCCGGCGAAGCCCAAAGAAGACAGCGTCGCCTACCGGCTGAGCGACGACGACATCCAATACGACGACCCGAGCGCGCTGCAGGCGCCGAACACCGCGCAGCTCCGACGCATGGCGGGCCCGCAGTCGACGGACGAGGTCACCGAGGTCCACAAGCGCCGCACGGGCTCGCGCATCTCCATCGACGAGCGGGCGTTGCCGCTGCCGAGCATCCCCGACGAAGAAGACATGACGATGGACACGGCGACCTCGCCGCAGGCGAACGCGCCACCACCCCCGTTCGGCGGGACGCTGCAGATGCAGCAGCAGCCGCCGCCGCCTCCCATGCGCGGCGTGCCTGGCTCGCTGACCACGCCGACGTCGCCCAACCCAGCGCTCGCGGGCATTCCGCCGACGCAGCCGGTCACGCCGGCGCCCTACGCGCCGCCACCCGCGGCGCCGTTCGGGCCTTTCGGGCAGGCGAGCACGCTGGTCTCGCCGGCCACCGCGGGCTCCGTGCCGACCTCGCCGATGCCGGGGGCGCCCCCGCCGTTCGCCGCCCCCGGCGGCGCACCGGGCATGCCGCCGCCGTTCTCGCCCGGGGTGCCGTTCGGTACCCCCGCGCCGCCCCCGGCACCCGCACCCGCCGCGCAGCCGTGGGCGCCTCCGCTCGGTGTCGCAGCGGGCATCGGCGTGGCCGGGCTCGCAGGCGCTCAGCCCCCGGTCATCCAACAGATGCCACCGGGGCCTGGAGCACCGCTCCTGGTCGACGTCACCCCGCTCACCCTGACCGTCGAGACCGTGCAGGGCTTCTGCGATCCGGTCATCGGTCGCAACTCGCCGGTACCGTGTGAGCGCACGCGCACCTTCGTCACCGCCGCCGACGGTCAAACCACCGTGCGCGTCCGCGTCGCGCAGGGTGAATCGAAGCTCTTTCGCGAGAACACGCTGCTCGGCGAGGTGGAGCTCTCGGGCCTGCGCGCGGCAGCCCGCGGCCAGGTGAAGATCGACGTGATCTTCGGTCTCGACACCGACGGCATCCTCAACGTGCGCGCGATCGACGTCGCGACCGGACACGAAGCGCGCGTGACCGTGCGCCTCGTCGCGGTGCCCGACATGGGCAACGTGGCGGAGATGGCCGCGCGGCAAGCGGCGATGCCGATGATGTCATGACCGATCGCGCCACGCTCGAGCGGCTGGCGGAATGGGCCGACGTCCTCGACGACTCGTCGTACTACGAGATCCTGGGCGTGCTGGAGATCTGCGACGATCAGGCGCTGCGCGAGGCGTTCCGGGAGTTCGCGCTGTCGTTCCACCCCGACCTGTTCCGCGACAGCCCGGAGCCGATGCAAGCCGCGGTGCGCCGCATCTTCCAGCGCGGCACCGAGGCGTATCGCGTGCTCGCCGATCGCGAGATGCGCCTGCGCTACGACATGGGCCTCGGGCGCGGAAAGCGGCGCATGGAGGAAGCGCTCGGCCCCAAGACCGAGGCGCCGCCGCCCGTGAGCATCCGCAGCAAGGGCCTCGACGAGCTCGCGCGCTCCGGTGGCGCCAAGCTCGCGGCGCAGAAGGCCAGCAAGCTCCTGGAGAAGGGCGACCTGGAAGGCGCCAAGAAGGAGCTCGAGAAGGCGCTATCCTTCGACGGCAACGCGAACCCCAAGCTCGCCGAGCAGATCGACGCCATCGCGCTAGTGCTGTATGCCGGCGGCACCTGATGATCACGCTCTACGGCGAGACGCTCTGGGACAGCCCGTGGGTGCTGACGGTGTTCGTGGCCTTGAGGGAGAAGCGCCTCGACTTCGAAGTCAAGGCCCTCGACCTTTCCGCGGGGGAGCAGTCGACCGCCGCCTTCCGCGATGCCTCGCTCACCGCGCGAGTGCCGTGCATCGATCACGATGGCTTCGTGCTCTCGGAGTCCGCGGCGATCGTGGAGTATCTGGAGGAGGTGTTCCCGGCGCCGGAGTACCCGCGCCTCTTGCCGGACACCCCTCGCGACCGGGCACGAGCGCGTCAGATCATGGGCTGGCTGCGCAGCGATCTGCTGCCGCTGCGCGAAGCGCGCCCGACGAGCTCCATCTTCTTCTCGCCGCTGTCGGCGCCGCTCACCGGGAGGGCCCTGGCCGCGCGGGACAAGCTCGTGTCCACCGCCGAGCGCCTGGTCCCCGAGGGCGACGGGCCGATCTTCGGGGTCGTGACCGTCCCGGACTTCGAGCTCACCCTGGCGCTCCAGCGCCTGATCGCCAACCGCGACTCCGTCCCAGAGCGGCTGCTGGGCTACGCCACGGCGATCTGGCAGCGCCCGAGCGTCCAGGCCTTCGTGGCTCAGGACCGCCCCCGGGTGCACTGACCCGGGGGCGTGCGCGCGGCGGGACCCCGGTTCCCACTGCCCCGCTCCAAGGCCAAGGGCCCCCGCAGCGTCCGAAGGGGATGCCTCCAGAGAAATCCGCGCTGCTCGATGGGACCCGAGGCCCAGGCCGTGATAGAACCGGGCCTTCGGTCGGGTATTTAGACCGAAATGTGAACCCGGACGTATCTCCTGATAATATCTGGGAAAAGCGATTGGTCCACCGGGGAGCGGTGGGCAACGGAGTTAGGTGCACCGTGAAGATCTCGTGTCCCTCTTGTTCGGCGAAGTACTCGATCGCTGACGAAAAGGTCCAAGACAAGCTCGCCAAGATCCGCTGCCGGAAGTGCGGGACGACGATCGTCATTGACGGCAAGGTCAGTCCGCCGAGCGTCTACGCGGGCGACGCGACGGCCTCACAGGTCGACGCGCCCCAGGTGTCCGACCCTGCAGCCAGCGGAGTGGGTCCCGGCGAGTACTCCGTGGACTTCGGCGACAACGACCAGCGCACCATGACCGTTGCCGACATCGTGGCCGCCTACAACGCGGGCCAGCTGACGGCCGAAACCTTCGTCTGGGCCGACGGGATGGCCGACTGGCAACCCGTAGGGCAAGTGCCGGCACTGGTCGACGCGCTCCACGCAGCATCCGCGCCGGCCGCCGCCGCTCCGCCGAGCAGCAGCATCAACTCCAGCGACATCGCCAGCCCCGCGCCGTGGGAGGCGAAGCCCGCAGTGGATCCGAACCCGATGCGCGCGGCGGCCAGGGCCGGCGGCGGGCGAGGCTCGACTGCAGATCTCTTCGGCGCCTCTTTCGAAGGGGCCGGGGGCGAAGCGGACGTGACCACGAGCGCGCGCGAGCCGGCACCGGCGGCAGCGCTCGGTTCCGCCGCGAGCGCCGGTGGCACGGGCGCTCGCAACGAGTCGAGCGTGCTCTTCTCACTCAGCGCGCTGACCGCGACAGCCCCCGCACCGAAGCCCGCGGCCGCCAGCACCAGCAGCAGCGGGAGCAGCGGCAGCACCACGGCGACGAAGGAGGACTCGGGCCTCATCGATCTGAAGGCGCTCACCGCCGCCTCCGACGCCCCCGCAACTCCCATTGCTCCGCTGACCCCCTCCCCGCTCGGAATGGCTCCACCGCTCGGGCTCGCACCGCCGCTCGGCGGCGGAGTGGAGGCGCAGATCTCCGCGCCGATGGCGCAGCCGCAGAAGAGCAAGGCTGGCATCTTCATCGGAGCCGGCATCGCCGTCGCGGCCATCGCCATCGCCGCCGCCATCGTCGTCGTCGGCAAGGGGCAGCCCCCGCCTCCGGCGCCCACCGTGGCCGCGACGCAGGCCGCTCCGGCCCCGACGCCCACCGCCGCGCCCACGCCGACCGAAGAGTCGACGGCGAAGCCGCCCGCCACGGGCACCGCCGAAGAAGACAAGAAGCCCGTGGCGAAGAAGCCCGGCGGCGGCGGCGGCAAGCCCACCGGTGGCGGGACGGCCAAGCCCACCGGCGGCGGTGAGACGAAGCCCACGGGCGGCGGAGAGACCAAGCCCAAGCCGAAGCCCAGCGGCGGCTGCGGCTGCGCAGCCGGCGACCTGCAGTGCGCGATGAAGTGCGCCGCGGGCGGCGGCTGAGGAAACAGCCCTCGAGCGGCTCAGCGCGCGAGCGGCGCGGGTACGGCCAGCGACACCTCACCGGCCGGCGCCGCGTGCTCGAACACGGCTCCACGGCGGTCCGTGAGGCCGAGCCGCATCAAGCCGTCGGCGCGCAGTAGCGCGAACGGCGCGCGCGGCGAGGGCACGCTCTCCCCCACCGGCACGACGTAGACCAGCACGGGCTCGCTCGCCTCGCCGATCGGCGCGGGCTCGCTCGCGCACTGGGCTGCGACGGAGCTGTCGGTGTCCTCGGCCGCGCAGGTCTCGAGCAAGCGGCGATCGCGGACCGTATCCTTCGAGGGCACGGCCGCGACGAGCAGCGCGGCCGCGCGCCTCACCACTTCGGAGCGATCCTCGACCAGGAGCTGCAACTCGTCGCCCGCCGCGCAGCGCGCGCCGGCGACCCTGAGGCCCGCGAGGGCGTTCGCGCGCACGTAGGCGCGGCTGTCCGCCAGCCGCCCGCAGAGCTCCTTGTCGACGCGCTCGCCGTGCCGCGCGGCGAGGCGCCCGAGCGCAGCGGCGGCGTTGCCCGCGACAGCGACGTCCTTGTCGTCCAGCGCTCGCTCGACCTCGCCGCGGTCGGTCTTCGCGCCGGAGGCGCCCAGCGCCCAGATGGCACTAGCGCGAACCGAGCCGTCGACGTCGCGGGCCAGCGTGCGAAGTGTCGCGGCCGCGCCCGCGCGGGCGGCCAGCGCCTCGGCCGCCTTCGCCCGGTCCGCGACGTCGCCGGACGACGCCGCGTGGGCCGCCAGGAGGTCGCTCGCCTGCTTGCCGGCAGAGCGCCCCACCGCCTCGATCAGCGCGTCGCGCTGCGCGCCGCGGCTCGAGAGCGCGAGCTTCCATGCCCGCTCGAGCAGCAGGCGGTCCTTGGAGCGCGAGAGCGCGCCACCGAGCGCCACGGCCACGGCCGCGCGGTCCTGCTCGGCCGAGCGCTCCAACCGATCCACGAGCGAGCGTGCCGATGCGCCCGAGGCCGCGCGCCGGAGCGCGATGGCCGCGGAGAGCCGGACCTGAGCCTCGTCCGCATCGAGAGCCGCGAGCAGCACACGGTCCTGCCCCGAGGGCGGGAGCATGCCGAGCGCGTCGATGGCCGCGGTGCGGAGCTCGACGTGGTCCGCCGCTTCTGCCAGCGGCGAGAGCGGCTTCACCGCCCGCGGCGAGCCCGTGCGCCCGAGGAGCCGAGCCAACGCGGCACGCTCGGCTTTGCTGCGACGTGCCTTCTCCAGCGCCTGCGCGATCGGGTCGACGGCGCGGCCGTCGGGCTTTGCGGGATCGAGCAGCGCCACGGCCGCGTCGATGGCCGCGCGCCGCACGACGGGGTCGGAATCCGCCAGGTGCTCGAGCACGGTCGGAAGGCTCTTCGGGTCGCGCAGTCGCTCCAGCGAGGCGAGCGCCGCCGGGGCGCGCAGCACGCCGCGCTTGAGCGCACCCAGGATGGCCTTCGCGCTCTCGACGTGCCGCCCTTCGGCGAGCGCGACCGCGCAGTTGTCCGCGACGCGCAGCGCCGGCTGTCCAGCGAGACAGCGCTCGAGCCGCTCGCGCGCCGGTGCCCCGGCCCGTGCCAGCGCCTTCTTCAGGAGCTCGAGCGTCTCCGGCGCCTGCTCGGCCTCGAGCAGCGTGAGCAGCGCGTCGAGGGCCTCCTTCGTCCCGATGCGCCCCAACGCTCCGACCACGGCGGCGCGTACCGCGGGCGAGGCGTCACCGCCTGCGGCGGCGGTGACGGCCAGCGTCGCTTGAGGATCGCGGAGCACCCCCAGCGCCTCGACGGCGGCGATGCGCACGCCCTCGTCTGCGTCGCGCAGCGCCAGGACCAGCGCGCTGGTGGCGCGCGTGTCGCCGAGGTCGCCGAGCGCGCGCGCCACGGCCCGCCGCACCGCGGGTCGCGAGTCTTGGATCTTGCCGATCAGGGGCACGACGGCGCGCGGATCCGCGAGGCGCGACAGCGCGCGCACCACCGCGCCCCGCACCTGCGGGACCGAGTCGTCCAGGTGACCCAAGAGCGGCAACACCGCGTCCTTCGACCCCGAGGCGCCGAGCGCGGTCGCCGCAGCGGCGCGCACACCCGCGTCCGGGTCCCCCAGCACGCGACCCAGGGGCGCGACCGCGCGCTGCACCGGGTCCAGGCGCAGGATCTCGGCGCCTGCCAGCCGCACACGCCGCTCCGGGTCGTTGAGCCATCCGACGACGAGCTCACCATTCCCCCGCAGCCGCCGCTCCAGCACCAGATCGGCGGCAGCCAGGCGCACCTCGGCGTCGGAGTCCCCGAGCGCCTTGGGCACCAGCCGCTTCTGCGCCGGCGGGCTCAGCTCGACCAGCCGCTGCGCGGCGCGCCGGCGCGTCGTCGCGTCGGGTTTGTCGAGCTGCTTCTCGATGGCTTCAGCGGCGTTCGGCCAGGTGAACGCGTAGCTCGGCGCCGCGCCCAGGAGCGCCGTGGAAAAGATCAAACTGCGGAGCAGGCGAGACACGCCCGGGGGAGTCTACGCCAGGACGCTTTGGGCGGAAACGCCTACTCCGCGTCGCCGCCGACGAAGGCGGTCGCCGCGACCTCTTGCGGGACGCGCCGCCCGAGCACCCGCTCGAAGGCCGAGGCACAACGGGCGTTCTGCTCGCGCGTGCCGATCGTCACCCGCACGTAGCTCTTCTCCGCGTGGTGCGAGCCCAACGAGCGGATCAGCACACCCTCCGCGAGCAGCATCTGCACCATACGGTCGGCGCTGACCCGGGTGTGGGAGATGTCCACCAGGATGAAGTTGCCCTCGCTGGGGATGGCGATCACGCCCGGGATGCGCGAGAGCGAACGCGCCAGCTCGGCGCGGGCGCTCTTCAGCTCGGCGACGCGCAGCTCGAACTCGGCCGCGTCGTCCAGCGCGGCGCTCGCAGCGGCGATGGCCACCGCCGGGAGGTTCCACGGTACCTTCACCCGCGCGAGCAGCTTGATCACGCTCGGGTGCGCCAGCGCATAGCCGACCCTGAGTCCCGCCAAGCCGTACGCCTTGGAGAACGTGCGCAGCACGATGGCGTTGGGGAACTCCTTGATCAAGCGAGAGAGCGACGCGCCCTCGCCAAGCTCGAAGTACGCCTCGTCGATCACCGTCGGTAGCCCGAGTCGCAGCAGGCGGCGCATGTCCGCCTCGGGGATGCGGTTCCCCGTCGGGTTGTTCGGCGTGCACAGGAACACCACCTTGGTGCGCTCGGTGACGGCCCGGAGCAGGCCCAGCATGTCGTGGTCGTGCTCCTCGCTCATGGCCACCAGCACCGGAATGCCGCCGCACACCCGAGTCCTCGCCTCGTACATGCTGAAGGTCGGGACGCTGAGCAGCACCTCCTCACCGGCGGCGACGAAGGTGCGGATGATCACGTCGATGAGCTCCGTGGAGCCGGCGCCGAGCAGCACGTTGTCGCCGCCCAGGCCCTCGCGTGCCCCGAGCTTCTGGCGCAGCTCCGGCGCCCCGCTCGGGTACAGGTGACCGCGCGTCGCGGCCCGCACGATGGCGTCGATGACGCGCTGGCTCGGCGCGTGGGCGGCCTCGTTGCTCATCATGCGTGCCACGCCCGTTTTGTCGGCGATGGCGAAGTGATCCTCGTTGTACGGCTTCGCGGCGCGCACCCAGGTCGGCGCGAACAGCTCCATGCCGTCGGCGTCGATGACCGCCGGGGCGCCGGCGCCGGGTTCGTCGCCCAGGTGATCGCCGAAGACCCGCAACATGGCCTCGGCGCGCTCCAGCGCTGCCGGCGTGTCGACGTCGATCCAGCGCACGTCGCCCACGTCGACGCCACGGAAGGCGCCGCGCATCGCCAGCGCGCGCACTCCGTCGGAGAGCGAGCAGTCCCCGTGCTGGTCGTCCAGGCGCGCGAGCTCCTCGATGAGCGCCGGCCCGATGCGGAACACGCCGGTGTCGATGGCGTCGTAGCGCTCGAGCTCCTTGCCGATGTTCGCGATCTCTCCGGACGCGAGACAGACCTTGGTGGCGTCGTCGATGTCGAAGCAGCGCTCGACGTCGTAGTCGACGCCGAGCGCACAGGCGCCGCTCGGCAGCTCCGCCGCCAGCAGGCGCCGCACCAGCTCCGGCGAGTAGAGGTGGTCGGACATCGTGAGCAGGCACTCGCGATCGACGAAGTCGGCCGCGGCCAGGAGCGAGACCCCGTTCTTCGCGAGGTAGCGCTCGTTCTCGACGAAGCTGAGCTCGAGGCCGAGGCTCGGATCTGCCACCAGCGCACGGCGCACGGCCTCGCCCTGGTGGCCGATGATGACCACGGCCTCGCGCACGCCGGCCGTCTCCAGCGTCCGAAGCACGCGAACCAGCAGGGGGACACCGCCCACCCGCCGAAGCGGCTTCGGTGTCGGATCGCCCCCCTCGCCCAGACGCGAGCCGGTACCGGCTGCCAGGACTATGGCTCGCGTCACTCGTCGTTCGCTCATCGGGTCGTCTCGCTTTCGACTCAAAGCATCAAGCGGGCGCGGGAATTACCACGCGCTGCACAAATCGGGCAAATCCTTTTCTGTTCTGAAGAGTTACGAGGTCGGCATTTGACGCACGTGGCGCACACTGTGGCGAATTGGCAACACCTGGGTGCTGACCGAGCCGTCCTTGGCCACCTGGCGCCGCGGCGCAAAACGTCTGGGTGTCGTCGGGTTACGCCGTGTGGCGGTCTCGGTGCGGGAGGTCCTCCTGCCACCCTTCGAGCAGCAAGCTCGATGCCAGCGGGCGTGGTGCGTCAGGGTCTACGCAGTGGCGGCAGCTGCACCCTGTCAAGGCAGCGGAGGGTCAGGACAAATCCGCCGTGCGGCGACCTGGCCCCGGCAGCGCGCGGCAGGCGACGCACTGGAGCAGTTCGACGACACCCCAGGACTCCAGCGTCGTGCAGCGAATACAGGCGCGGGTCAGCCGAACAACGCGCGGGCACGCTCGAGGTCCGCCGGGTCGTCCACCTCGGTCCAGGGCAGGTCCCCGACGTCGACGGCCTGGGCTTCGAGCCGCCCCCGAGCGATCAGCTGCGAGTACACGTCCTCGTAGTACAGGCCCGAGCTCTCCGGTCTCGAGAGCGCTGCGAACAGCTCGCTGCTCGCGCTCTCGCGCACCCTCTCGATGCCGATGCTCTCACCGGCAGCCTCGTCCAAGCTGAGCGACTTGCCGAACGCTTCGATGCGATTCCCCTCGCCCAGCCGGAGCTTCATCGCCTCGGCGTCCGTGCGGCGCGTGCGATCGACGGCCACTGCCAGCGCGCTGTCGCAAGCGTCGAGGCGAGCCAGGACCTCGGGGCGGAAGACCACGTCCCCATCGAGCTTGAAGAACGCGCGCCCCGCGACAGCGTCGGCACAGAGCGCGAGCGACACCGCGTTCTGCGTGGAGTCGAAGCGCTCGTTCCGACAGTAAACGATCTCGAGCGCGGCGCCGGCGAGCGCCGCACGCACCGCGTCCTCGCGGTAGCCGGTGGCGAGCACCAGACGCTCGACGCCGTGCTCCGCGAGGAGCCGCACGGCGCGCCCCAGGATGGTCTCGGAGCCGACGCCCACCAGTGCCTTCGGGCGGTCGTCGGTCAGCGGTCGCAGGCGTGAGCCGACACCAGCGACCAAGATCACCGCGGTTCGAGTCACGACCATGGGTCGGCACGATTGCATGCGGGCACGCGCCTTGCTAGTCACGCCGCCATGAAGCAGCCGAAGCAGATCGAGAAGGCCGACGGGAAGCTGGGCGTCCTCCTTCCGGGCATGGGCGCGGTGGCGACGACCTTCATCGCGGGCTGCATGCTCGCCCGGAAGAACCTGGCGCAACCGGTCGGCTCGCTCACCCAGCTCGGCACCATCCGGCTCGGCAAGCGCACCGACAACCGGGCGCCGCTGATCCGGGACTTCGTGCCGCTGGCGGGGCTCGACCAGCTCGAGTTCGCCGGCTGGGACATCTTCCCCGACAACGCTCACGAGTCGGCGACGCACGCCGCGGTGCTCGAGTCGAAGCACCTCGAGCCGATCCGCGGCGAGCTCGCGGCCATCAAGCCGATGAGCGGCGTCTTCTATCCGGAGTACGTCAAGCGCCTGCACGGCACCCACGTGAAGAGCGGCTCCTCGAAGGCCGACATGGTCGAGCAGGTGCGCGCCGACATCCGCGGGTTCTTGAAGCAGAGCGGCTGCAGCCGCGCCGTGACGGTGTGGTGCGGCTCCACGGAGATCTTCCTCGAGCCGACCGAGGCCCACCAGTCCATCAAGGCCTTCGAGAAGGGGCTCGCCGAGAGCGACCCCGCCATCTCGAACTCTCAGATCTACGCCTGGGCCTGCCTGAAGGAGGGAGTGCCCTTCGCCAACGGCGCCCCCAACCTGACCGTGGACTTCCCGGCCGCGTGGGAGCTCGCGCGCGAGACGAGCACGCCGCTCGCGGGCAAGGACTTCAAGACGGGTCAGACGTTGATGAAGACCATCCTCGCGCCAGGCCTCAAGGCGCGCATGCTGGGCCTGAACGGCTGGTTCTCCACGAACATCCTCGGCAATCGGGACGGCGAGGTGCTCGACGACCCGGAGAACTTCAAGACCAAGGAGGTCAGCAAGCTGGGCGTGCTCGACTCGATCCTACAGCCCGAGGTCTACCCGAACCTGTACGGCGAGGTGCATCACGTCGTGCGCATCAACTACTACCCGCCCCGCGGCGACGCGAAGGAGGGCTGGGACAACCTCGACATCTTCGGGTGGCTCGGCTACCCGATGCAGATCAAGGTCGATTTCCTGTGCCGCGACTCCATCCTGGCAGCGCCCATCGTGCTCGACTTGGCGCTGTTCATGGATCTGGCGAAGCGCGCGGGCTTCCGTGGTGTGCAGGAGTGGCTGAGCTTCTACTGGAAGAGCCCCATGGCCGCGCCCGGCCTGAACCCGGAGCATGATCTGTTCATCCAGCTCATGAAGCTGAAGAACACGCTCAGGTGGATGCGCGGCGAGGAGTCGATCACGCACCTGGGGCATGAATATTATGACTGAGAATTAGTCTCGCTCCGCTGCCAACTGCAGCGCTCTGCCACACTTCCATCCGGGTGAAACAGCCGGCGCCGGTTCGGGCCGGATTCACGTCTCGGGTCTCTCCTGCCGATCGTGATCTGACCTTGCCAAGACTGATCACGTTCGTTCCAGGCTCGGCCTCCGAGCTCTTGATTTCGCTCCGCTGCCGACCGCAGCGCTTCGCCACACTTCCATCCGGTTGAAACAGCCGGCGCCGGTTCGGGCCGGTGTTCTCGTGCCCGGCCTCTCTTGGATCACTTGCTTTCGCTCCGCTGCCGACTGCGGCGCGTGGCCACTCTTCCGCACGGGTGAAACAGCCGGCGCCGGTTCGGGCCGGATTCACGTCTCGGGTCTCTCCTGCCGATCGTGATCTGACCTTGCCAAGACTGATCACGT
>Ga0233425_10002887_pt1 | contig 32568 bp, 34 predicted proteins | sample Watercolumn_Towu_2_FD_181712 | JGI IMG/M metagenome (GOLD analysis project Ga0233425, IMG submission 181712) | Freshwater microbial communities from Lake Towuti, South Sulawesi, Indonesia - Watercolumn_Towuti2014_140_MG | ecosystem: Environmental > Aquatic > Freshwater > Lake | place... | reverse complement strand
CTTGTTGCGCTTCCTCGGCGCGCATATGGCCGTTGGCCTGGCGGTCGGCGTGGCCTTCGCCTCTCTCGTGGTGCTGGCCGACGTTGCAGGGCTGAAGCGCCTCTTGGCCACCACATCCGAGCCTGCTGTCGCGCTGTTTCTGTTCTATGTGTTCAACGCGCTGACCTTTGCCGGTCTGGTGATGGGCGTGGCCGTCATGGCCCTTCCGATGGAGGGCCCATGTGATATGCGCGATCCCGAGGCCGGCAGCGGAATGTGATGACGTGCTCCGGGGCTCACGGACCCGGCTGCACATTCGTGCAGGGACGACATGTCAGCGGATCCCTACAACCTCGAGCGATTCGTCTCGGCCCAGGAGAGCTGCATGGGCGCGGTGGTGTCGGAGCTCAGCGCCGGGCGCAAGCGAACGCACTGGATGTGGTTTGTCTTCCCTCAGATGAAGGGGCTCGGACAGAGCGCCATGTCGGAGTTCTACGGTCTTTCGAGCCTCGACGAGGCGCGGGCCTATCTCGTGCACGACGTGCTGGGGCCGCGGCTCGTCAGGTGCACGGAGCTGGTGCTCGGCGCAAGGTCGCTCTCGCTCGAGTCCATCTTCGGCTACCCCGATCACTTGAAGTTCCAGTCCTCGATGACGCTGTTTTCTGAGGCTGCGCCGGAGCAAGCCCTTTTTGGCGAGGCCCTGGTGGTGTTCTGCGCCGGCGTCCCCGATGGCGAGACGCTGAGACGGCTCATCAAGACCTGATTGGAAGGGGATTGCGGCTGGTCGCAGTGCGAAGCGCCGCGTCGAGCCGGTCGTTGCCCCAGTAGAGCTCGCCACTCCCGGTAACGAACGTTGGCGCGCCGAAGATACCGAGGCGCTGGGCCTCCTCCGTCTCGGCGCGCAGGCGATCTTTCGCCTCGGGAGCGGCGGCCGCTTCCAGCCAGTGAGCGGCGTCGGCGCCGGCGGCCGAGAGAGCCCCCGCCACGACGCCGGGCTCGATGATCTGCTCTCCACGCGCGAACTCCGCCTCGAAAATCGCGATGCAAAAGGCAGGCTGCCAGGGCTCGTCACACGCCGCGACCGCGACGCGCGCAGCGAGAAGGCCGTTCTGCGGGAACGGATCGGGCCTCACGAACGGCACGCCCATCTCGGATGTGATGCGGGCCAAGTCGCGCCACATGTAGCGCCCCTTGGCGGGGTAGAGATTGAACGGCGAGGTCTCCCAGCCCTGCGCCTTGAAGATCGCGCCGAGCATGAACGGGCGGAAGCGGACTTCGACGCCGGCGCGCTCGGCCTCCCCGCGGATGCGCAGCGCCGCCGGGTAGGAGTAGGTGGAGCCGAAGTCGAAGAAGAAGGAGAGGGTGGTCATGACGGGGACAGTATAGCTTGATAGCGCAATTGCCAGACAGCCGGCGCGGCGGCGGCGCCGTCAAGAGCCGTTAGCGCCCCTCACCACAACCAAGCCGCGCCGCGCACGCCGCTGGAGTCGCCCCATTTGGGCGGCAAGATCCGGACGGACGGGGCGTCGGTGAAGAGATGCTGAGCCATGAGGCCCGGCAGCACGTCGTAGAGGTGCGCGAGCCTCGAGAGACCGCCACCCAGCACGATCACCTCGGGATCGAGGATGTTCGCGACGTGAGCAAGGCCGCGCGCGAGGCGGGAGGCGTGCCGCCCGAGTGTCGAGCGGGCCCCCTCGTCGCCGTCTGCGGCGCGGGCGGCAATCTCGGCGGCAGGGCGCGCTTCGCCGGTGATGCGCCGATGGTCCAGCTCGAGGGCCGGGCCGGACACCCACGTCTCGAGGCAGCCCAGGCGTCCGCACCAGCACTTCCGTCCCGGATGCTCGCTCCTTGCCGCCCAGGGCAGTGGATTGTGCCCCCACTCGCCGCCGATGCCGAGCGGGCCGGTGACGAGGCTCTTATCGACGACGATGCCGCCTCCGCACCCTGTACCGAGGATCACACCCAAGACCGTGCGCGCGCTCGCTCCCGCGCCGTCGACGGCTTCGGAGAGCGCAAAGCAATCGGCGTCGTTGGCGAGGCGCACCGGCCTTTCCAACGCCGCCTCGAGATCGCGGTCGAAGGGTTGTCCGTTGAGCCAGGTGGAGTTGGCGTTCTGGACGCGGCCGGTCTTGCGGGAGATCGAGCCCGGCATGCCGATGCCGATGCTGGCCTCGGCACCGGCGGCCTCCCGGAGCCGGGCTGCGAGAGCGGCGATGGCGGCAATGGTCGCGCGATAGTCGCCGCGCGGGGCGGGGATGCGCTCTCGCGCGATCACGTTCTCAGAGCCTCCTGCCGCGGGTCCGAGGAGGATGCCTTCGATCTTGGTGCCGCCGAGATCGAGTCCTATGCGCAACCTGGGTGGGCGCGGCTTTTTCGTCATCTAAACGTATCCGAGGCGTGCGGGCCGGCCAGCAGCGTGTGCGCCGGAGCGATCTCCTCCGGGGCAAAGCCCTTCATGCCGGCAAAGGCGAGAAGGAGGGACTCGTCCTCGAGCAGGTGGGTCAGAACGGCGGCCAGGAGCTCGTCCGAGCCGGCCTTGTCACGCACGTCTTGGGGCCCCATTCCGGTCAAGGCCAGGAAGCGTCCGAGCCGCGGCCCGTCCTCGGCGAGAAACGTGAGACCTGCCAGGGCGATAGCCTCCGCCCGGTCGCGCCTCATCGGCTGTTTTCTGATCCGCATCGGAAATGCATCTCAATTGAGAGCCGAGAGCGCCCAAGACTTAAACAGTTGGTTACTGGTTCGTGCGCAAACTCCCCTGCAATCGAATGAGAGAATCGGTGCAAGAGAGGCCAAGGGAGCAGCGGGCGAACTTCCAGAAATGACCTATCAGGAGACGAGTGTGGCCGTCGAGAGCCAGGCACGCAATGGAGCGCGCGTGGCCAAGTCGGTTTTGATCGTCGAGGACAATGAGCTCAACATGAAGCTCTTCCACGACCTCCTCTCCGCGCACGGATACCGCACCATCCAGACCCGCAACGGTCTCGACGCGATCTCCCTCGCGCGCCTGCACCGGCCCAATCTCATTCTGATGGACATTCAGCTTCCGGAGATCTCCGGCCTCAAGGTCACGCAGTGGCTCAAGGAGGATGCGGAGCTCCGGTCCATTCCGGTCGTTGCCGTCACCGCATTCGCCATGCGCGGGGACGAGGAGCGGATTCGTCAAGGGGGCTGCGAGGCCTACGTCTCGAAGCCGATATCGGTGGCCATGTTCCTCGAGACCGTGAAGAGGTTCATCGGGGACGCCTGAGCGGGTGCTCAGGAAGAGAGTTGTGACTAGAAATGACCGCGCGCGTACTCGTCGTCGACGATATTCTCGCCAACGTGAAGCTGCTCGAAGCCCGCCTCTCGGCGGAGTACTTCGACGTGCTGACCGCCTACAGCGGGCAGGAGGCGCTCGACATCTGCGCACGCGAGCGCGTCGATGTGGTGTTGCTCGACGTGATGATGCCCGGCATGGACGGGTTCGAGGTGTGCCGGCGTCTCAAGGCCAATCCGCGCACCCATCATGTGCCCGTCATCATGGTGACAGCGCTCGACCAGCCGTCCGACCGGCTGCAGGGCCTCGAGTGCGGGGCCGACGATTTTCTGACCAAGCCCGTCGATGACATTGCCCTCGTGACGCGCGTCAAGAACCTCGCGCGCCTGAAAATGCTCAACGACGAGATGCTGTTGCGCGCCTCGACCAGCCGCCAGATGGGCATGGCCGAGAACGACGCGCTGGAAAAGGCGCTCTCCGGCAAGAGCGGGCGCATTCTCGTCGTCGATGATCATCCCCGCTCGGCCTCACGGCTGCTCGAGGCGCTGTCCAAGATGCACGACAGCTTCGTCGAGCGCGACCCACAGGCGGCGCTCACAAAGCTCGCCGAGCACAATTTCGATCTCTTGATCTGCAGCCTGAGCCTCGCCAAGGCGGACGCGCTCCGGCTTTGCTCGCAGGTCCGCTCGCTCGAGCGCACCCGCCATCTGCCGATCATCATCCTCGTTGAGCCCGGCGACGAGGCGCGTCTCCTGCGCGGCCTCGATATGGGCGTCAACGACTACCTCATGCGTCCCATCGATCGCCACGAGATGCTGGCCCGCGTCAAGACCCAGATCAAGCGCAAGCGCCATACTGACTACTTGAGGAACCGCCTGCAGGAAAGCGTGGAGCTGGCGATAACCGATCCCCTGACGGGGCTGCACAACCGGCGCTACATGGAGGGGCATTTGAAGACGCTGGTGGCGGATGCGATCCGCACCGGCCGCCCGCTCTCGGTGCTGGTCGCCGACATCGATCATTTCAAGCAGGTGAACGACACCTACGGTCACGACGGAGGCGACGAGGTTCTGCGCGAGTTCTCCGAGCGCTTCCGCCGCAACACGCGCGGCATCGATCTCGCCTGCCGGCTCGGCGGCGAGGAGTTCGTGATCATCATGCCAGACACCGACATCGCGCGCGCCTATCAGGTCGGCGAGCGGCTTCGGGCGTGCGTGGCTGCTGACCCCTTCCAGGTCCGCTCCGATCTCAGGATCCGCGTCACCACCAGTGTCGGCCTGGCCACGCTGGAACGGACGGACGATACGCCTGAAACGGTGTTCAAGCGGGCGGACAACGCGCTCTATGCCGCCAAGCGCCGGGGCCGCAACCGGGTGGCGGCGGATGCGGCCTGATCAGGGCCGGACCACCCGCAAAGGGAAAAAAATATTATCGGACAAGGCATTGGTCGAATTCGGCGCCCCCTCGAGCGGGCGCGCCCCGGACCTCGTTTTGCGGCATCGGTAACTTCAATTGACGAATCGAAAGTGGCAAACGGGCAACAACTCAAGCATAACTTGAAATCGATTTCCGGTTCTGCCAGACTGGTCGCAACCTTGTGAGGCGGGCGGAATGTTACAGGGCGGCGGGAAGGGGTATGCCGGAATGGCTTCCATGACCCGTGTGCGACGATGAATTTGGTTCCCGCGACCCGTTGGGTCCGCCGCATCTCCTGATGGACGCGGGGAATTCGTGGTTGGGTCCTAGCGGTTGAGGTTACCTCCTCACAAGCCGCATTAGACCGGCTACGACACCTTGTGGAGTGCCAACGCCCTCTTTGGCATCCATCGGGTCAAGAGATCAGGGTCCGTCGCCATCTCGGAATGCTTACCCCGCTGCCGAGCGGTTGCGGACCCTGGTCGAGGGCCCTTCCACAGAAGGGCGCCAAAGGCAAATCTGCCGCGCTGACGTCAATATCAGTTGGAATTGCGGACTTTGTGCGCGCTGTGCGGGCCATCAATCGGCCGCGCGTCCAAAGAGCGCCTTACTTGATCTTGGTTTCCTTGAACTCGACGTGCTTGCGCACGACGGGATCATATTTCTTGAATACGATCTTCTCGGTCGACGTGCGCGGGTTCTTCTTGGTGACGTAGAAGAAGCCGGTGCCGGCCGTCGAAAGAAGCTTGATTTTCTGCGTGATAGGCTTGGCCATAGCGAGTACGCCCTGCTTGTCGAGGGGAATGGAGAAGCGCGCACCATACGCGCCGGCACCCGCCTGTCAAGGCGCGATGAGGCGCTGGGACATTTTGCTGTGTGTCGCGACGGCCGGTGCCGTCGCGGACGCGCTTTAGGACTTCAGCAGAGCTCTCTCGAAACCGCCGTTCTTGTGGAAGTAGAAGGGTACGGGCAGCTCACGCGCCTTTGGCAGTCCCACCTTCAGCCAGTCGGCCAGATCCTCGATGACGACCCGCGTGATGCCCGGCAGATCGAGGGCGCGCATGTCGTCGAGCGTGAACCAGTCGAGCGCCGAGAGCTCGCCGTCGGGGATATCGATGCGATGCGCGATCTCGCTCGCGTCGGCGCAGAAGAAGCGCGTGTCGTAGCGGCGCGGGCGGCCGGGCGGGGTGATGGCGCGGGCGAAATAGGTGAGGCCTGAGAGGCGGGGCACGATGCCGTGCGCGTGGAAACTCTGCCAGGCCGCGGCGCCGGCCACGCGAGCCGGGGCCCCGCGCGCGCCGATCAAGAGGCCCGCCTCCTCGAATGTCTCGCGCAGCGCCGCGAGGGCCAGTGCGCGCCCCCGGTTCTCGGCCGGCTCGCCGCGCATCCCGATCATGAGCTTGGCGGCTTCCCGGGGATCGAGCTCGTCGGCACTCGTCGCCGTGTAATCGGCCCGGTCCACTCGCCCGCCGGGAAAGACGAATTTGTTCGGCAGGAACACCATGTCGGCGCGCCGGCGCCCCATGAGGGCGCGGGGCTCGCCGGTCGAGTGATCGAGCACGACCAGCGCGGAGGCATCTCTCGGCCGCTCGGCGCGCTCACGCGGGGTGGAGGAGACGGCTCGCTCGCTTGCGGGCTTCATGGCGCGGAGCCCCGCCGCGGCCGGCCTGCTGGGGCTGTCTGTCGCATTCCTGCAGCGTCCTTCTCTGCGCCATTCGGCTGTGTGAGACGCCGCGTCATGCCGTGAGCACGATCTTGCCGATATGGGCGCTGCTTTCCATGCGGGCATGGGCCTCGGCGGCGCTCGCGAGCGGATAGGTCCGATCGATCACGACCTTGATGCGGCCCTCCGCGACGAGCGGCAGGACCTTGGTCTCGACGGCGCGCGCAATGGCGCTCTTCACCTCCGATGTGCGGATGCGCAGCGTCGAGCCGGTGATCGTCAAGCGCTTCAGCATGACGCGCATCAGGTCGAGCGTCACCTGAGAGCCCGACTGGAAGCCGATGTAGACGAGCCGGCCGTCGTCGGCGAGCGAGCGGATGTTGCGCTCGACGTAGTCGCCGCCGACCATGTCCAGGATGACGTCCACGCCACGGCCTTCGGTCGCGCTTCTGACCGCCTCGACAAAATCAGCCGTGCGATAGTTGACGGCGATGTCGGCTCCGAGCTTCCGGCACGCGGCACATTTCTCGTCCGAGCCCGCTGTCGTGATGACGCGGCTGCCCGTCGCCTTGGCGAGCTGGATCGCACTCACGCCGATGCCGCTCGAGCCGCCATGGACCAAGAGCCATTCCCCCGGCGCGAGCCGGCCGCGCTCGAGCACGTTGTGCCAGACCGTGAAGAACGCCTCCGGCACGGCCGCAGCCTCCACATCCGACAAGGAGGCCGGAACGGGCAGGCAGGAGCCCCCTTCGGCAAGGCAGTATTGCGCATAGCCGCCGCCATTGACGAGCGCCATCACGCGATCGCCTGCGCCCAACCCCATGACGCCCTGGCCGAGGGCCGCCACCTCGCCCGCAACCTCGAGGCCGGGCAGCTCGGAGTGGCCCTTGGGCGCTGGGTAGAGTCCCATTCTCTGCAGCACATCCGGTCGGTTGACGCCGGCGGCAGCGACACGGATCAAGACCTGCCCCGGGCCGGGAGCGGGAACCGGCCGCTCCTCGGCGACGAGCACCTCCGGTCCGCCTTTGCCGCGGATCGCGACGGCAGTCATGGTGGCGGGAAGCGGGCTCATGTCTTAACGTCCTCCGGCTGGCGTGACGGCCTCTCTTGCCGCAGGTCGTGCGCCGAGACAAGCGGGCGAGCCAATCGCGCCGCAGTCGCTCTGGCCTCGGTTCACGGGAGAACGCATCGATGGAATGGGACGACGTGAGGCCAAAGCCCGTCAAGGGTTTGACGGTCGGAGAAAACCTCGAGACGTTGTCGGTCGCCGAGCTCGAGGCGCGTATCTCCGCGCTGGAAGCGGAGATCAAGCGTGTCGCTCTCGAGCGCGACAAGAAGCGAGCGCATGAAGTCGCGGCCCGCGATTTCTTCAAACGTTGACAGGGTGTAGCCGGGAGACGCGCATGGCGCGCATCAGGGGCTTGGCACCGGAAGCGGTCGAGGATCCGCCGGCGCCCGCAAATGTGAATACGGCGTCGCGCCCGAGCGCTGCGCTTTTAAGACTTTGTTAGGCATGAGGCGGTAGAGTGAGGCCATCCAGACATCTGGATCCTGGGTGGTGCCTAGCCACCCTGTTTGACGCCTCCCTGTTGACTTGAAGAGCCGCTCCCCCCGAGCGGCTCTTTTTTTGCACAGGAGTGTGATGGACCGCCCCGTCTTGGGCCAACTCTTTAACTATGGCCTCCTAGAGTGGAACGGTGTATTTGGTTCTAGGAGAGTAAGCGTCTGTGTCGAAGCGTGCCATGAGTGACGGGTCTCGAGTAGAAGGTGGCTTTCCCGGGAAGGCCAACACAATCTCCTTCGGAGAGCGCTTCCAGGCCTCCGAGCAGTTCGATCAGGTCTTCAAGGAAGGCATGGCGCTTGTCGAGCGCACCGCGGCCTACCTCGATGGGGACGGGCGCCGCGAGAGCAAGGGCCTCGCGGGACCGGCGACCGTGCTCTATGCGACCGAGAGCATGCGCCTCACGACCCGTCTCCTCGATCTCGCGTCGTGGCTCTTGGTTCGACGCGCCTTGAAGGACGGCGAGATCACCGCCGAGGAAGCGCAGCGCAAGCGCTCGCGCTTGAAGCTGCAGGCGCTCGGACGGCCGTCTCATATCAAGGGCTATGGCGAGCTGCCTCATGGCCTCAGGACCTTGATCGAGGCAAGCTTCTCTCTGCACGATCGCATCGTGCAGCTCGACCGCGCCATGGCCGTCACGACGACGTCGGCCCTCAACGAGGCGAGTGTCGCGGCAAACCCCGTCCAATCCCAGATGCGCCAGCTGCAGCTCGCCTTCAGCCGCCCAAACTGATGCGTTGCTGGCCGGTCACGGTCTCAGTTCGAGATCAGGCCCGAGAGCGAGCCGGTCACGAGATCGTTGGTCGATCGCTCGCGCTTGCGGGCCGTCTTGCCTTTGCTCTTTTTCTTGCCCGGCTCGGCTGCTGCTGCGGCGGCGCCGGCATCGGCTCCCATTGCGTCCTCTCCGCCGGTCGAGGCGGTTTCGATGCTCTCGGCGGGACGCGGAGCATCGAAGCGCATCGGCTTGCCGAGCGCCGCGGTGATACGGGTATCGTGACCGTAAAGATCGCCGAACGTCGAGACCTTGCCGGCTTCGTCAACGATCGCCGTGAAATAGGTGACATGCACCGGCACCGGCTTGTCGAGCGTGATCTCACCCGACGAGGCGATCGCGTCTTGAACGCGATCCGGCGACCATCCTTTGTCCTCGAGGAGCACGATGTCGGCGAGCTTCCTCGGGTTCTGCACGCGCATGCAGCCGTGCGAGAGCGCGCGATAGGACTGGGCGAAGAGCTCGCGCTGAGTCGTGTCGTGCATGTAGACGTCATGCTTGTTCGGGAAGCGGAACTTGACGAAGCCGAGCGGGTTTTTGGCCCCCGGCGGCTGGGTGAAGCTGTAATTGCGGATGTCGGTCGAGGACCAGTCGACACTGTTCGGGTCGACCGGCTTGCCGTTGCGGTAGGCGGTGAGCCCATAGGCCGCAAGCACCCCGGCTCCGCCTCCTCCGCCGCCAAAGAGCTGGTCGAAGAAGCCGCCGCCGCCTGCGCGCTGCAAACGCGGCAGGAGCTCGCGCTGCTTGATCCCGTCGGGCACGCCCCATGACGGATTGAAAACGACGTATTGCATCGCGGCCGAGAAGGTGGGCGTCGCCCATTCGGGCTGGCCGGCGATGATCTTCTCCTTGAACACCTCCTTGCCGTCCCTGATCACGCGCGCCTGGAACTCCGGCACGTTGCTCCAGACGTAGTAGGCGCCCAGACTCTCGGGCATCCAGCGCCACTTCTCCATGTTGACGATGAGGCGCTGCACGCTCTGCTCGGGCGTCGTCCTCTTCGGCTCGCCCTCGGCGTTGAGCGCGGTGCGCGTCGATTGCGTGAGCGCGCCCGTTGGTTGCAGGCCGCTCGCCAGCTGGAACACCTCGAGGGCGTCTGCGAGCCTGGCGTCGAGGAGCGTTTCCTTTGCGCCGGCCTCAGCCGGGACCTCGAGACGCTTTCTGAGGAGAGCGACATCGGCGTGCTCTTGGCCCGGCCTCACTGTCTTGCCGGCCGGCAGCTTGACGAGCAGGGCCGGCTTAGCCGGCTCGTCGGGAACCGTTCGACCGCGCGCCTTCAAGAGGGCCTGGCGCAGGCGCTCGAACTGCTCGTGCCTGGGGTGCAGTGCGCGCAGCACCGCATCGGGGGCGGAATTCACGGCAAGCTCGGCAAGGACGTCCTTCGGGCTCTTGACCGGCGGATCGAGATCGAGAATGCGCGATAGCGAGCGCGGATCGAGCCGGCCGCCGCGCGCAAAGCGGGCGTAGCGTAAGGCCGCGATCGAAAGCTTCACCTCGGCTTCGGCGAGCGCCTCGGGAGAAGCGCCAGAAGAGGGTGCGGCGGGAACCTCGAATGCGGCCGGCTCGAGACCCCAGTCGGCCGCCTTGGCGATCTCGCCCACGAGCAGGGCTCCCTTGCTCGAGAGCCCATCCTTCGAGATCCACAGGGCGCTGTCCGTCCGCTCGTTGTAGAACTGGCTCATCGCCTCGAGGTCGGCCGCATGGACCTTGGATGCGAGGCCGGCATCCGTAAGGCGAGTCCGTGCGGCGGCGATGATGGGATCGGCCGGCTTTGCCGCATCGGCGGCTTGAGCGGCGCCATTGCCGGTTGCCGCTTCGCTTGTCTGCGAAGTAGCGGAGCCACCCGAGGCTGTCGCTGGCTGAGCATCCGCTGCTGACGAGCCGGTGCCGGCCGCGGCGGCCGCGCCGCCTGCCGCGCCGGCATCCTGGGCTTCGGCCGGTGCCGCAAGCCATCCGGCCAGCACGAGGATCATGGCGGCGGCAAAGGTCGGCGTGGCTCCGGTCGAGGGCATTTGAGGCTCCAGATGGACGATGATCCGGCCACGCCGTCGAGGGGCGCACGCCAGGAGAAGCTTCTCAGAACTGGCCTCAGAACATGGCGGAGTTGTGCCTTGGAGGGGCACCTGTCAGGCCGAGGTCTCGATCGAGTCGAGGAGCATAATGCGCCGCGCGAGGACAACAAGGTAGAACAGGATGAACATGTAGTAGTAGAGCTCCATCGCCTCCGACGGGCGCTGCAGCAGGTCGACAGCAATTCCCTTTTTCTGAAGTGTCGACAAGCCCTTGATGGAGAACACGAGCAGCGCGACAGGGAGCAGCTCGAGCGGCCCCGCAAAGAGGTTCAGAAACCATGCTTGGAAGCGCCCCAGGACCCTGTGCAAAAGTGGCAGAATGATGCCGCCGATCGCAATCCCGATCTCGAGGATGAGCTGGGGGAGCTGGTTGAAGACATAGTTCGTATTGTGCAGATTGGTCTCGTCCTGCCGGTTGATCCCGCCCCACACTTCCGGCGTTCCCCAGCCGAACCAGTGCTGTCCCCAGCTCATTTCCTCGCCCCCGATGTAGAGGCAGACGACCGCGAGCAAGAGGACGATGCGCCAAAGCAGCGGCCAGCCTTTCACCACCCTGCGCTCAAGGATCCAGAGGCAGATTCCGAAGCCAGCCATGCACTCGAGGAACTGCGTCACCTCGAGAAACCCGTAGCCCTCGGGGAGAACCCAATCGCCATAAAAGTCAGGAGCGACCGCGTAGATTGCGACAAGCGCCACGGCAATGGCGAGCGGCAGGGCGAGCCACCACCAGGCGTCACGACGGCCGGGCCTCCAGGGCGATCTATTCGCCAAGCTGAGCTCGGCAATGGCCGCGTCGAGGAGAGGAGGGGCCTCGAGCAGTGCGCGGGAAGCAGGTGGTGCGCTCATTTGGCGGAGCCGGACATCTTGCGACGGAACGGTGACACCGGTTCTATTGCGGCACAACACGGGCTCATGCAAGAGCCTTGGTTCGGCCGCATTCGGGCTCGAAGGCGGGCCGGCGGCAACGGCCCGGCGAGGTCGATGACGGCAGGCTCGCGGCTGTTCGGTCAGGGAATTGGTCAAGGAAGATGCCGAGCGGAACGTCCATCAGACTGTGCCTTGCGATCGAGGCGAGCGGCCCGGAAGCCGTGGCCCGCCTCGAGGCGGCGCTGGCCGGCCGTTCCGTCGCCTCGCTCGTCATCGTGCCGCCGGGTGGTGGGGGGATCGCTCGAGACCTCGCCCGCCAGCTCATGACCCAGGGTCAGGCGCACGGGGCCGCGGTATTGCTCGAGGGCGACGCCCGCCTCGCACGCAGCCTCGCTGCCGACGGCGTGCATCTCCCGCGCTCCGAAGATCCCATGAGCGCTTATGCGAGTGCGCGCGCGGTGCTGGGACCGCGGCTCATCGTGGGGGCCGAGGCCGGTCAATCGCGCCACGACGCCATGTGTCTCGGCGAGGCCGGCGCGGATTTCATCTCGTTCGGACTTGCCGGCGGAGGGGAAGCGGCGGACGAGGCGAGGCGCGAGCTCATCGGCTGGTGGGCCGAGCTGTTCGAGGTTCCGGTGGTTGCGGCCGACGTCGAGACCGCCGAGGAGGCCGCTCGCCTGGTGGCAGCGGGCGCGGACTTCATCGCAGTCACGATTCCAGAGGCGGTGAGCGCGAGCGAGATCTCGAGACGGCTCGACGCCATCGAGCGCGCGCTTTCCCGGTCCGCGACCGCTGAGTGTGGACTCTCATAACCCAATGGAGCACGCCGTGCAGTCCCGTTCGATCTTGATTCTCGCTGTGGCCGCGCTGGGCCTCGGGACCGGTGCCGCCATCGTCGGTTTCGGTTTGGTGCCGCTCGGCGGCAGCGGCGGCTCCGGTGCACCGGCCGGCAGCTCCAAGGGCTCGAGCAGCGCCCACGACAAGACGGTGGCACCGGCCACCGGAGAGGATGCCGCCTACCTCGCCTATGACGCGGGTAGGTATCTCACCGCCCTTAAGCTCGCCGAGGAGGCGGCCGCGAGAGGCGATCCGCAGGCGCATACGCTGATCGGGCGCATCTACGAGGAAGGGCGCGGCCTTTCCAAGGACGAGGCGACGGCGGCGCGCTGGTACGCCCGCGGCGCGGAGCTCGGCGATGTGCCGGCCATGCTCGCCATCGGCACGATGCTGGCGCAGGGTCGCGGTGTTCAAAAAGACCTCAAGCTCGCGGCCGAGATGTTCGAGAAGGCGGCCCTGACGGGTGATCCGATCGCCAACTACAACCTGGGGCTCCTGTTCCTCAAGGGGGACGGCAAGCCGGAAAACCCCTACCGGGCCGCCGAGCACATTCGCTACGCGGCAGAAAAGGGCATCGCCGCTGCACAGTACGATCTCGCTGCGCTCTATCAGAACGGCATGGGCGTTCCGTTCGATGCGCTCGAGGCCGCCGAGTGGATGTCCAAGGCGGCCCAGCAGGGGCTCGCGGCGGCCCAGTACGACTATGCCGTCATGCTGCTCAAGGGGCAGGGGCTGAAGCGCGACGAGGCGAAGGCCATCGCGTATCTCAAGGCCGCGGCCGAGAAGGGCCTGGCACCCGCTCAGAACCGCCTCGGCAACGTCTACGCGGAAGGCGCAGGCGTCGAGGCGAATCCGATCGAGGCCGCCAAGTGGCGGATCATCGCCAAGGCCGGTGGCGTCCCGGACGACAAGCTCGATCTTTACGTCAAGTCGCTTACAGACGCCGATAGGACGAAGGCCGAGCAGGCGGCCGGCGACTGGCGCGACAGAAAGCAGCTGATGCAGTGAGCGCGGCAGTCGGCAATCGGCGGTCGGGCTGAGATTTCGGCGCGTTGTCAGTGAGTCGCGCAATTCGTCCTTGCTTTTCCGGCCAATATCTCCTTCCTCACTGCCGACTGCCGACTGCCGACTGCCGACTGCCGACTGCCGACTGCCGACTGCCGAACCCTGAACTCCCGCTGCTCGCTCATGCCCGCCTCCGCCCTCATGAACATCATGGTCGCTGCCGCTCGCAAGGCGGGCCGGGGGCTTGCGCGCGACTTCGGTGAGGTCGAGCAGCTTCAAGTCTCGGTCAAGGGTCCGGCGAACTTCGTTTCGGCCGCCGATCACCGGGCCGAGGGGGTGATCTTCCGCGAGCTCAACAAGGCCAGGCCCCAATACGGTTTCCTCATGGAGGAGCGCGGTGCCGTCGACGGTCCCGACCGGACGCATCGCTGGATCGTCGATCCGCTCGACGGCACGACCAACTTCCTGCACGGCATTCCGCTGTTCTCGATCTCGATCGGGCTCGAGCGTGAGGGCGAGCTCGTTGCCGGCGTCATCTACAATCCTGTGTCGGACGAGATGTTCACCGCGGAGAAAGGCAGGGGCGCGTTCTTGAACGACAAGCGCCGCTTGAGAGTGGCGGCGCGCAAGACTCTGGCCGATGCCGTGGTGGCGACCGGCATTCCGCATCGCGGTCGGCCCGGCCATCCGGCATTCCTCACCGAGATGAGCACGGTGATGAGCCATGTGGCCGGCATCCGCCGCACGGGCTCCGCCGCCCTCGATCTCGCCTGGACGGCCTCGGGGCGCTTTGACGGCTATTGGGAGCGTAATCTGAAGCCGTGGGATCTCGCGGCGGGCATCGTCATCTTACGGGAGGCCGGCGGCGTCGCCGGCGATCTCGACGGCGGTGAGCGGATGCTGGAGACCGGCGACATCCTGGCCGGGAACGCGACCATCGTGAAGGCGCTTTCGCCGCTCCTCGCTCACGAGCCCGCCAAGGCTCAATGATAGCCCTCGCCCTCCTTCACCTTGCCGCGGAACGACCAGTAGATATAGGCCGTGTAGGCGAGGATCATCGGTAGGAGGAACACTGTCCCGACGAGGAGGAAGAGCTGTGATCGCGGGTGCGCCGCGGCCTCTAAGACCGTGAGCGACGGGGGCACGAGATAGGGCAGGTTGGAGATCGCGAGTCCCAGGAAGCCCAGGAGGAACAGCGATACGGCGGTCAGGAATGGGCTCGTGTCGCGGCCCGTCACGAGCCCGTGCCAGCACAGGTACGAGACGCAGGCCGTGATGAGCGGCACCGGCGAGAGGTAGAGGAGGTTGGGCCACGAGAACCAGCGCTCCCAGATGCGATCGAAGAGGAGCGGCGTCCACAGGCTGACGATCGCCATCATCACCAGCACGCCAAGGAGCAGCGATTTCGCCTGTCCGCGGGCGCGTGAGGCCACCTCGCCTTCCGTCTTCATGACGAGCCAGGTCGCGCCGAGGAGCGCATAGCCCAAGACCGTCGCGAGCCCGACGAAGAGCGGGAACGGGGCCAGCCAGTCGAACATGCCACCGGCGAACCGGCCGTTCTCGACCTTGATGCCCTGCAAGAGCCCGCCCAGGATCACCCCCTGCATGAACGCGGCCACGATCGAGCCCCAGGCGAAGGCGAGATCCCAGAGCTGGTGACGCGGTTTCGCGACCCACCGGAACTCGAACGACACGCCGCGGAAGATGAGCGCGAGCAGCATGACGATCACGGGAAGATAGAGCCCGGACATGATAATGCCGTAGGCCTTCGGAAAGGCGACGAAGAGGCCGGCGCCGCCGAGAATGAGCCACGTCTCGTTGCCGTCCCAGAAGGGTTTCACCGAGCTCATCATGGTGTCGCGTTTGGCTTCCTCGGGGCTTGCCGGGAACAGGATGCCGATGCCGAGATCGAAGCCGTCGAGCACAACGTAGAGCGCGACCGCGGCGCCGAGCAGCGCAATCCACACAAAGGGGAGCCAAAGCGAGCCGTCCGTCATCTGTCACCCTGCTCCTTCGATGGCTTCGCGGGCGGCTTCGCTTGCTGCGGAAAGCGGGCGCGAAGGCATTCCCTCCGGCGCCTTCCCGGCGGCCCCCTCCGGGCCTTTGTCGATGAGCTTGTTGATATAATAGATGCCCATGCCGAACACGCTCGTATAGACGAGCACGAACAGGACGAGTGTGGCCGCCACCGCGCCGGCCGTCACATTGGGGGAGAGCGCGTCCCTGGTCGAGAGGATGCCGGTCACGATCCAGGGCTGGCGGCCGGTCTCCGTCACCCACCATCCGGCGAGAATGGCGATGAAGCCGAGCGGCCAGACATTTTGAGCGGCGACCAGATACCAGCGCGCCTCGAACAGCCTCCGCCGCCACCAGAGCACCGCACCGACTGCTCCGAGCGCGATCATGACGAGGCCGAGCCCGACCATGATGCGGAACGCGAAGAACACGGGCAGCACCGGCGGACGGGCGTCCTTTATCCCGTCGTCGTCGAGGCCTGGGAACTTTCCCTCCCAGTCGTGCCTCAGAATGAGGCTCGCGGCATTGGGGATCGACCATTCGTAGTCGTTCTGGCCCGTCGTCTCGTTGGGAATGGCGAACAGCACCATGGCGCCCGGATGGTCCCCTTTCCAGTGCGCCTCCATGGCTGCGACCTTGGCAGGTTGATAGTGGAGCGTGTTGAGCCCGTGCTGGTCGCCGATCAGCAGTTGCAGGGGCGCGAGGCAGGCCACCATGCCGAGCCCCATGCGCATCATCGTCCTCGCCTCCTCGATGAAGCGGCCCGTGACGAGGTAGCGCGCACCCACCGCTATCACCACGAGCGATGTGGTGAGATACGCGGCCGTGAACATGTGCAGGAAGCGGTAAGGAAAGCTCGGATTGAAGATGATGCGCCACCAGTCGGTGGGGACCGCCACGCCGTTCTCCATCTCGTGGCCGCAGAGTTCCTTCAGCACCTTGCCGGTCCCGTCATCGAGAACGAGCTCGCACGGCGTCTGCATCCAGCTGTTGGCCGCGAGGATCCAGAAGGCCGAGAGCGAGGTGCCGAGCGCAACGAGCACTGCCGACAGGAGATGCACGTTGGGCGGGAAGCGGCTCCAGCCAAAGAGCAGGATGCCGAGGAACGACGCCTCGAGGAAGAACGCGGTCAGCACCTCGTAGCCGATCAGCGGGCCGATCACGTTGCCGGTCACCTCCGAGAACCGCGCCCAGTTGGTGCCGAACTGATAGGAGAGCACGATTCCCGACACGACACCCATCGCGAAGCTGACCGCGAAGATCTTGGTCCAGAACCGCGCCAGGCGATGGAACTTCTCCTCTCCCGTCAAGCGAAAGCGCACGAGGAGCGTGGCGATGAAGGCGGCAAGGCCGATCGTGAAGCTCGGAAAGATGATGTGGAACGAGACCGTGAACGCGAACTGCGCGCGCGCCAGGAGCTCAGCATCGAGGACGTCGAGGGACATGGGGGGCATCCCATCGTAAGCGCGCAAATGATCGCCATCCTGCCGTGAGTGGGCCCGTACGTCGAGGTCGAGAAGCGTCGCCGCCGCCGGCGCACGGTGGACACGGGGTCTCGCGGTTGGTCTCCCGTGACCCATTCGGGCGGATCGAGGGGAGTGGCAACTCCAGCCTCCTCCGCGCCGGACGCTGGTCATTCAGGCGATTTTCGCCGAGATTGGTCTGGGCCCCTTGAAAGGTCGTGCTTCCGTCACAATGTGCGCTAAAATAAACAGTGTTCAGACAGCTAGAAGCGGGACATACAACCATGTGGAGCAGATGGAACTACCGCCGGCGGGCCGAACAGGACCTCGCCCGCTGGCAGGCAGCTGGATGGGTGACGGACGGCGGCGCGACCGCCATTCGGGCCGATCTCGCGAGGGGCGGGGGCGGCGCCGGCCTCGCGCAGTCGCTCTCGGTGCTGGCCGCGGTGCTGATCGGGTTTGCCGTCATGAGCTTCGTCGGCGCCAACTGGGAGGACATGAGCCGTATTGCCCGGCTCGGGCTCCTCATCGGCTCGCTGTGGGCGTCCTATGCCGGCGCGGGCTACCTCATGACGCGCGGGGCTCCGGGCTTCGCGAACTCGGCGGTGCTGCTCGGCACGGCACTGTTCGGCGCCAGCATCATGCTCATATCCCAAATGTACCACATCGATGGCAACCCGCCGGACGCCGTGCTGTTGTGGGCGGCGGGCACGCTCCTGGCCGGCGTCGTCTTGCGCTCCAACCCCGCGCTCGCGTTCGCGATGGTGCTGGTCGGTGTGTGGAGCGGCATGGAGACGGCGCAGCGTGGTGACGTGTTCTGGCCGTTCCTGGCCGGCTGGGTTGTCGTCTCGGCAGCATTCTACTGGCAGGGCTGGAAGCCGGGCGTGCATCTTGCGGGCGTCGCCCTCACCATCTTCGCCGTGTCGCTCGGCTATCTCCTGAACCAGGGGCATGCGCATCCCCTCGTCGCCGTGATCGGCCTTACGGTCGCCGGGGCGGCGATTGGGGGAGGACAGACTCATCCCCGTCTTGGCGCATTGTGGTCGGGCATGCTCGGCTACGGCATCGTCATCGCCTTCTCTGGCCTGTGGGCGCTGCAGCACTTCGAGACGCAGAGCACGGGCGACTTCATGCTGCTCGCCGTACTGACGCTCGCCTTGTGCCTCGCGGCCGTATGGTGGGGGCTCACGACCGGCCACCGCGGTGCGCTGTGGCTTGGCTACGCCGGCTTCTCGGCCGAGATTCTCGGCATCTACGCGGAGAAGCTGGGCACGCTCATCAATACCTCGCTATTCTTCCTGGTCGCGGGCCTCATCGTCGCCGCGCTCGCCTACGTCGCCTATCGCCTCCATGCGCGAGGCGAGGCCCAACACTCATCCACTCCGGAGCCCGGCACATGAACACGACATCGAGAAAAGGCCTTTGGCTCGCCGTTGCCGCCGTCGCCGCGGTGCAGACCGCCGCGCTCGCCTTCATGGTGTGGAGCCGCGTCTCGCTTCTGAGCCACGGGCGCGAGATCGTCATGAAGGTGGTGCCCGTCGATCCGCGCGACCTGTTCCGCGGCGAGTACGTGGTGCTGGGCTATGACGGCCTCACGCCATTGAAGCCGGAGCTGGCGAGGGGCGGAGCCGGGAAGGCCTCCCTCTACCCCGGCGCGGCCATCTATGTGACGCTGGCGCCGGATGCCGAGAAGGGCTGGGTGCCGGTTGGCTTTGAGGCCTCCTACCCCGCTCAGGTCGAGCCGGGACACGCGGTCTTCAAAGGCTTCGTGGTCGATCGGTTCTGGAGCACGGAGGGGCTCGGGCAGCCTGTGAATGTACGCTACGGCATCGAGAGCTATTTCGTCCCCGAAGGAGAGGGTCTGAAGCTCGAAGCGCTCGTGCGCGAGCGGAAGATCGAAGCCGTGATCGCGCTGGGGTCCGATGGCACCGCCGCGCTCAAGGGCCTCCTCTCCGACGGCAAGCCGATCTCGACGCAACCCGCACTTTGAGGCGAAGGGGACGATACCATCGCGACTGGGTCATCCCGATACACCGCTGCTTGAGATGGTGTCCCCTTTCCCGTTTCTGTCTCTCTCGAGGGCTTTCCGTAGGGAAAGGGGACACCATCTCAAGCAGCGGTGCGCGGGGACCACTCTGTCGAGATGGTATCCCCTTTCCCCGATGAGCAGAACCAAACGCACCTGCCGCATTCATCAGCGGTCCCCGCCGATCGAGCCGCGCCGCACATCGCTAGCCCGACCTATGCACCAGAACACGGCCGCGATCGCACAAACGTGAGTCGATCCGCGGCGACGGGCGTGCGACCCGAAAGGCGGGGTGAATTTGGCGCCACGCGGTGTCGAAGCGCTTGTCCGATGCAAAGGCATCGAACTGCGCGCCTCTCCTGGCGTACCGTCAAATTCACCTCCGTCGTGGTCGCGTTCTGGTGCATAGGTCGGGCTAGATCGACTCTTGTTTTGATTGACAAGACAATCAAAATGCGATCAGATCGGATAGTCTGAGGCGCTCCGTTAATGTCACGGGAGGAGAAGAAGGCCCCAATCCTGTGCGCCTGCGGGGCGTTGGCGAGGCTCCCCTTCGCTTGGGGGACGGTGTCGGGGTGGAACGTCCGCCAACTCTGTCTACAAAAATTCTGAGCGCGTGCCCGCAGCATCTCAGTCATCCTGGGGCCGCAATCCGGCAAGGGAGAGACTGCGCCGCGCACGCCGTCACGCAACGAGGGTTCCATCATGGTCTGCACCCAAGCCGCCGTCTCGCTTGAGAAGCTGAGCGAGGTCCGCGCCCGGGAGGAGGACGCGTTTCTGAAGCGCATCCCGCGCTCGCGCGCTCTTCTCGAGCGCTCCAAGGCGTTGATGCCGAATGGGGTGGCGCAGACGTGGTTCTACTCCATCTACCGGCGCGCGCCGATCTTCGTCTCGCACGGCCGAGGCCCCTGGTTCGAGGATGTCGACGGCAATCGCTATGTCGACTTCAATCTCGCCGATCTCGCCTTCACGCAGGCCTATGGCGAGCGCGCTGTCGCAGACGCCGTCGCCGACCAGCAGGTGAAAGGCGCGCACTTCCTGCTGCCTACGGAAGACTCGATCGCCGTAGCGGAGATCCTGCGCTCCTGGACCGGTCTGCCGTTCTGGCAGTTCACGGTGTCGGCGTCGGGCGCCAACATCGAGGCCATCCGCATTGCGCGACACGCGACCAAGCGCGAGAAGATCATCGTGTTCGACGGCCATTATCACGGCCACATCGACGATACGATGGTCGAGCGCGGCCGGGAGCGCGGCTCCCGACCCTCGCATCTCGGCTTCCTCAGGGACACCGGACGCAACACGATCATCGTCCCATTCAACAACCTCGCTGAGATCGAGGCCGAGCTCGCTCATGGCGACATCGCCTGCGTGCTGACGGAGCCGGCGCTCACCAATGTGACGCTCGTGTTGCCGGAGGAGGGGTTCCACGGAAAGCTCAGGGCGCTCACGCGCCGTTATGGAACGCTGCTCGTCATCGACGAAGCGCACACCGTGCAGATGGCCTATGGCGGGCTCGCGCGCCAGTACCGGCTCGAGCCCGATATCGTGACCTACGGCAAGGGCTTCGGCAGCGGCCATACGCTCGGCGCCTATGGTCTCATCGAGCCGCTCGCGCGCCTGATCGAGGCCGACACCGATCTTCATCTCGGCGACCGGCCGCGCCTCGGGTTGGGTGGAACTCTGTTTGGCACGGCGCTCGCGTTCGCAGCCGTGCGTGCGACGCTGGAGACGGTGCTGACACCAGCGAGCTACGCACACGCTGCCAAGCTCGGCGGGCGGCTTGCGGACGGCATCGACCGGACGATCGCCAAGCACGGACTGCCGTGGCGCGCGCAGCGTCTCAATGCCAGGAGCGGCATCTCGCTTTTCCCCGAGAACCCCCGCTCGGGCGCGGAGGGGATGAAGTCGATGGACGCCAATCTCGTCGATGCGCGCCGTGTCTATCTCGCCAACCGCGGCGTTTGGGACGCCATCTCGTCGGCCGGCCCGCAAGCGGGCTTCGGGCATCGCGACGAGGACGTCGATCTCTACGTGTCGGGGTTCGACCAGTTCCTGAGCGAGATCGTGTGACAAGGGTGCCAAAGCGTCACCTCGATCGCAGGGTCAGGGGCACGTCGCTGGTGAGCAGTTCCCTCGTGCACGTCAGGACTTGAAGCCACGCGCGCTTCGCGTCGTCGTCGCCATCCCAGCTTGCGCTTGACCCTTCCAGCGATCTTGCTAAGAGACCGCCCGGTCCGGGCACTCGTGTTCCGGTCTAAGCCAGCATCGGAGCCCGTGCCTCATGACCATCACCCGCCACGAATCCATCGCCGTCTATTCGAAGTGTGTCGAGGCAAACGGCACCGTCTATACCGCCGGCATCGTGCCGGCCAATCTCGCGGCCGACATCAAGGGGCAGACGGCGGAGGTGCTCTCCGAGATCGACCGGCTCCTCGCCCTCGCCGGCACCGGCAAGTCGAAGATCGTGATGGCCAATATCTGGCTGTCGGATGTGCGCAACCGGGAAGGAGCGAATGAGGTCTGGACCGCATGGGTGGGCGGGGCGGCGAACGCTCCGGCGCGGGCGACGGTCGAGGCCAAGCTCGTCGATCCCCGCATGCTGATCGAGATTGCCGTCATCGCGGTGAAATGAGCTCCCACACAACGCGCCGCTACAACTTTCCGGCCGGCCAGCACGGGGCGTCGACCCCCGGCGGCTGACGTGTGTCAGGTTTGCCTCGCCCGGAGACTTTTCGGTCGGGGCTCAAGGGGGCCTATCGAGCGGGCTCTGTGAATCTGGCAATCTGCCAACGCTCAATTCGCAGTCTCGCAACGCCAACGAAAGGGCCGGAAATGGCTTCCAAATTCATTCCTGCACTGACGGCCGGAGCGGCCGCTCTGATCGTGGTGATCCTGCCCGCCCGTGCCGACGATACGGGGCTCGCCTACTCGCACGACATGCGCCGCGAGAAGGGCCGGCTTTGCTTCTCCGACCACTGGCACTTCGGCAGCGGCGCGGGAGGGACGCGCGGAGCTGCCGAGATCGAGGCCATCAAATCGTGGGCCGACTTCACCGCGCTCGAGTACGGCAGCGATTGGGCCCGCTACTCGCGGGCGGCCGGCAAGACAGTGAAATGCGCGCCAAACGGCAGCGGCGGATACGATTGCCAGATCGACGCGCGGCCCTGCAAGTGAGCGTCGCGCCTTCGAGCGGCGCGCTCGTGGCCGGTGGTGTGGCGTAGGGAGCGTTCTCGCTGACCCGGAGTTCTTTGCCTGTTCGTTTCTCTCTCTCTCTCTCTCTTTCTCTCTCTCTCTCTCTCTCTCGCGCGCGCGCGAACAAAAGACGACCTATCTACTCTCTCGCAAAACATTCGAGCCGGAGCGCCGCCCACGCTCCGGCTCGGATCGCATGAGGGCCCCCGCGCGACTTTGGCAGAGATCGTGGAGGAATGGCCTCAGCGGCCGAACAGCACTCGGGAGAGCACGCGCTTCAGGACCGGCAAGGCAATCTTGATCAGGATGAGGTTCACGAGCCAGCCGAGGAAGCCGCGGTTCTGGAAGCCGAGCAGCTGACCCAGAATGCTGCGAACGATCTGGCCGAGACCCGCGCCGCTGACGCCGCCCGTGCCGCTCTGCCCGCCCGGGATCTGCCAGCCGCCGCGGCGGATAATGTCCGAAAGATCGCCGTAGGGATTGTCGCCGCCGCCATCGCCGCCGCCATCACCCGGCTCGGCCATCGGGGGCCTGCGGCCGGGCCGGACCATTCCGTCGCCGGGACCGGGGAGCGGGTTCGGCACGCCGCCCTCGCCTCGGGACGCCGGTGCCGGCCTTTTGGAGGCACGGGATTGCGGGGCCGCTTCCTGCTCGAGGCCGCGGGGAGCGGCCGCCTCGCCCGGAAGCGGCAAGGGGCTGCCGCCGAGCCTCGCTACGATCTCGCCCAATGCTCCGCTGCTGGCCTTGGAAAGTGCACCCATCGCCATCGCGGCGATGGCGGGCAGGAGTTCCTTGATTTCAGTCTCGCTGAGGCCTGTCTCGCGGGCCGCGCGAGCGGCCACGGCGCGGCTCCTGTCCTTGCTCCAGAGGATCTCGTCGAGCGCTTCGATCCCGAGCGCCCGTCCCTCGGGCGTGGCCAGCCGAGAGGGATCGTCGAGCGCCTCTGCGTAGCCCGGATCGCCGAGCCTCTCCAGGAGATCGGCAATGCCACCGCGCGACAGCGTGTTGCGCTCGATGCGGCCAGCAAGCTCTGGCAGCACCGCGCCAACCGCCTTCCCCGCCAAGGCCGGATCGATGCCGAAGGCCGTGGCGACTGTGCCGATCGCGCCACTGCCGCCGGTTCCCCCCAGGATATCCGCGATCTCCACGATAGTTCCCCCTCGTCTCCCCATTTCGGGCCCGCGACCGTCTTGCCGCACGCTTCCTCGAGCCGTCCGGTCCCTCGTCGGCCTTCTAAGAACGCTGCTCCAGGGCGGAAGATCGGGGCGCGCGATCTGCCTCATGGCATGAGCACGCGCTCGTCCGCAAGCGTTGAAGCCCCCGTCGCGGACCTCGACAAGGCGTTTGCGAAAGAAGGGCCGGTCATGCGAAACTCACGGCACTCGCGCTCGCGCGATTCCGACGAACCGGCCACAGGAGCACATGCCATGAGATCGACCTCCGCCTTCGCCGTCGCGGCGGCCCTTCTGTCGATCGCGTCGGAGCCCGCTGCGGCTGGAGAGGGCTCCTCCGTCCGCTACGCCGAGCGTGACTGCAAGCCGGTCAACGGGCCGTTCGGCTATTACGCCAATCCCTGGTGCCACGAGTGGGACAGCGTCTCGGGCCACACCTGGAGCCTGGAGCGCGGGCCGGACGGAAGTGTGCGGGTCGAGCGCAGCTATCGCCAGCCGCAGCGGCGCCGGGACCTCAGGTAGCTTTCGAGCCCTGATTCCCAGGGCATTTTGGCGCATCATCCCCTCGACTTTGGGCGAAGAGCCGCCGCGGTTGCATCGGCGCGCCGCTTTTGGCATGGTCCCGCGCGACTCTCGCTACCCAGGGGAGCGGGAAACCGGCGGCCGGGTTCTCCGGCGCGCCGTTTTTGCCACGACATAACCATCCTGGCCTAAGGGGACCAGCCAATGACCGATATTCTTTGGGGGATCATCGCCTGCGCGGCGCTATCGGTCCTCTATGCCTACGTCACCGCGCAGTCGGTGCTGAAGGCCGACGCGGGCAACGCCAAGATGCAGGAGATCGCGGGCATCATCCGCGAGGGCGCTTCGGCGTATCTCAACCGCCAATACCGGACGATTGCCATGGTCGGCGTCGCGGTCTTTCTATTGGCCTTCTGGCTCCTGGGGCCGCTCGTCGCCGTCGGCTACCTCATCGGTGCCGTGTTGTCGGGCCTTGCCGGCTATACCGGTATGAACGTGTCGGTGCGCGCCAACGTGCGCACCGCGCAGGCAGCGACGCAGTCGCTCGCTGGCGGGCTCGATATCGCTTTCAAGGCCGGTGCCATCACGGGAATGCTGGTTGCCGGTCTCGCGCTGCTCGGTGTGGCGGGCTACTACCTGTTCCTCACCGGCCCCATGCAGCTCGAGCCGGCAAGCCGGGTCGTGATCGACGCCTTGGTGGCGCTGGGCTTCGGCGCCTCGCTCATCTCCATCTTCGCCCGCTTGGGCGGCGGCATCTTCACCAAGGGAGCCGACGTCGGCGGCGATCTCGTCGGCAAGGTGGAAGCGGGCATTCCCGAGGACGATCCCAGGAACCCGGCGACCATCGCCGACAACGTCGGCGACAACGTCGGCGACTGCGCCGGCATGGCGGCCGACCTGTTCGAGACCTACGCGGTGACCGTCGTCGCCACCATGGTGCTGGCAGCAATCTTCTTCGCGGGTCAGCCGAACCTCTCCGCCCTCATGGTCTACCCGCTCGCCATTTGCGCGGCGTGCATCGTGACCTCGATCATCGGCACCTTCTTCGTCAAGCTTGGTGCCAACAACTCCATCATGGGCGCTCTCTACCGCGGCATCATCGCCTCCGGCGTGCTGTCGATCGTGGGCCTGTGGGCTGCGACCCAATACGTGCTCGGCGGCTACGGACCTGTCGGCACCGCGGCGGGACTGGAGATCACGGGTGTGAACCTCATGTGGTGCGGCCTCGTCGGCCTCGCGCTGACCGGCGCCATTGTCTGGATCACGGAGTACTACACGGGCATCGGCTTCCGCCCGGTGCGCTCCATCAGCCAAGCGTCGGTGACGGGTCACGGCACCAACGTGATCCAGGGCCTCGCGGTCTCGCTGGAATCGACGGCGCTGCCGACCATCGCCATCATCGCGGGCATCCTCGTCACCTATAACCTAGCCGGCCTGTTCGGCACCGCGATTGCGACCACCACCATGCTCGGCCTTGCCGGCATGATCGTCGCGCTCGACGCCTTCGGTCCGGTCACCGACAATGCTGGCGGCATCGCGGAGATGTCGGGCCTGCCGAAGGAGGTCCGCCGCTCGACGGATGCGCTCGACGCGGTCGGGAACACCACCAAGGCCGTCACCAAGGGCTATGCCATCGGCTCGGCGGGCCTCGGTGCGCTGGTGCTGTTTGCCGCCTACAACTACGACCTCCAGTACTTCATCGCCGAGGCCAACAAGGAGGGTGCGACGGGCTTCCAGTTCTTCAAAGGCGTGAACGTCAACTTCGGCCTCGACAACCCCTACGTTGTGGTCGGGCTCCTGCTCGGCGGTCTCATCCCCTACCTGTTCGGCGGCATCGCCATGACGGCCGTGGGCCGTGCCGGCAGCGCCATCGTCGAGGAGGTGCGCCGCCAGTTCAAAGCCAAGCCCGGCATCATGAAGGGCAAGGACCGGCCGGATTATGCTGCGGCCGTCGACCTCCTGACACGCGCCGCCATCAAGGAGATGGTGGTGCCGTCGCTGCTTCCGGTGCTGTCGCCGATCGCGCTGTTCGTGGTGATCAGCGCGATTGCCGGCAAAGGCGCGGCCTTCTCCGCCGTTGGCGCCATGCTCCTCGGCGTCATCGTGACCGGCCTCTTCGTCGCCATCTCGATGACCTCGGGCGGCGGCGCCTGGGACAACGCCAAGAAGGCGTTCGAGGACGGCTTCATCGACAAGGACGGCGTCAAGCACATGAAGGGCACGGAAGCCCACAAGGCCTCGGTCACCGGCGACACGGTGGGCGATCCCTACAAGGACACGGCCGGTCCGGCCGTGAACCCCGCGATCAAGATCACCAACATCGTCGCGCTCCTGCTGCTCGCGGTGCTGGCGCATCAGTGATACGCAAGGAAGGCGTCAACAAAAGCAAAGGCTCCGCGCGAGCGGAGCCTTTGCATTGGAGAGCGCCGACGCGCTATTCGCCGAAGATCTGCTTCTGCCCGAGGTTGCGGAAGAGCTGCTTCAGGAGGCCTTCATCCCTGGCGCCGGGCGCGGGCGTGGTGGCCGAGATGAAGTCGAAGACCTTGCCGTCCTTGAGCCCGTAGTTGGCGACGCGCTCGACACCGCCGTTGGCATCGAAGTAGACAGCCGCCACCTGGCGGTCGGTTTCCTTCGGCAACAGGAACGAGCTCTGCTTGGTGGTGCTCGAGATGTAGTAATAGACGTTGCCGGAGCCGCTGGTCGTCGTCGTCGTGGGGGTGCCCATCACCATGCGCACCTGATCCTGGCTCATGCCGGTCTGGATCTGTTGAATGTCGCTTTCGCGAAAGACGTGGCCGTGCTTCGTGATCTGCTCGGCGCAGCCGGACATGACGATGAGGGCGGCCACAGTGAAAGCCGTCGCCGGCCACGCGGCCGGGAGCCTCGCCGTCCGGCGCGTCAATTTTGACCGGCGCATGAAAGGGATCACATCCATAGAATCAGTCCGCCTGCCGCGTCCATCGGCGCATAGCCAAACCGGGGCCTCCCCGCAACGCGTGCCCGCTGATCATCCCCCGCATTCCTCCCGGATTCGAGGTTAGAAAAGCCGTGCTCCACCAATGGCTCCCAGCATGGCTGGGCCGCAAAGCTCAGTCCAGATCCCAAGCTAAGGAGCTTTATGGCGCCGTCGTGACGGCGGCCCGGGAGCCCGCGCTTTACGCCCGTTTCGGCGTTCCGGACACACCGGAAGGCCGGTACGGGATGGTGGTCCTGCACCTTGCCCTGCTGCTCGAGCGCTTGAGGGGCGAGGGGCCCCGCCTCGAGGAGCTTGCGCGCCTTGTGGCGGAGGCCTTCGTCACCGACATGGACGACTGTTTGCGCGAGCTGGGGGTCGGAGATCTCTCGGTTCCAAAGAAAGTGAAGCGCCTGGCGGCCGGACTCTACGAGCGGTCGGCTGCATACCGGGCAGCGCTCACCGTTCCTGACGATGGAGCGCTGAAGGCCGGGCTCGAGGCGGCCATCCCCGGGCTCCGTGACTCGGCGGGCCTTTCGGGACATGTTGGGTGCATAGCTCGACATCTCTCGCGGCTCGAGGCCGACGCGCTCGGGTCCGGCCGGCTGTCGTTTCCGCCCGTTGCGGGCCCGGCATGAGCAAATGTTGCGAGAGGAGCCCCCGTCCATGAAGAGCGAGTTCGGCGGTCTCGACTGGACGCATGTCGCGGCGTCCATCCCGGAGCATGGCATCGATATCGAGCGCCGCGCGGCGGCCGGTCAATTGAATGCCTTGGTGCAAGAGCTCGGACTTCTCTCCTGCGAGGGTCTCGCGGTGCGCTACACTTTGAAGCCGCTGGGTGAGAGGAGCTACCTTCTCTCGGGCGCGGTCAGCGCCGACCTCGTGCAGGCGTGCATCGTGACGCTGGATCCGGTGGCTCAACATTTCGAGGAGGCTTTCCGGATCGAGATCCGGCCGCCGGACGAAGCCGCCGAGGCGACCGAGCGCGAGCACGAGGTGCTCTCCGAAGCGGATATCGAGTCCTTCGAAGGGGAGACGATCGACGTCGGCCGGATCGTGTTCGGGCTCCTGTCCGCCGGGCTCGATCCCTATCCCCGGAAAGCGGGCGCCGAGTTCCGCTGGAGCGATCCCAAGGCCGATGCGGACAAGGCGGCAGGGGGTCCGTTCGCGGCCCTGGCCAAGCTCAAGTCGAGCTCCGAATGATACCGTCGAGCGAACGTTTCGAATTTCGCTCGACGGAATCCGCGCGCAGGGTTGGTGTGGCGGCTGCGCGCAAGCAATAGTGAATACCGGCGCGCGTCCATGATGCCAACGAGTCAAAGCTTTCGCGCGCCGGCATGAGGCGTGCGCGAAGGTCGCAGCGCGGCCATATTCACTGTTGTCTCGCATTGGCAAACGGGTATCTTCCGGCCCGGCCGCGACGGGGACGGTTGGACGCCGGGACCCGCGGGGAACGGGCACACTCTCTATTCTCTTTTTTCTTGGCGATGGGTGAGATGGCGGAGCCGCGGACATTGGCGCTCGATGCGATGGGAGGAGACCACGGTCCGGAGGTCGTGGTGCCCGGCGCCGGCATCTCGCTCGTCCGCCATCCGGAGCTCTCCTTCATCTTCTGTGGCGACGAGGCGCGGATTGGCACCGAGCTCGAGCAGGACCCGGCGCTCAAGGCGCGCTCGCGCATCGTTCATACGGAGCGGGTCGTGGCGATGGACGACAAGCCGTCTCAGGCGCTGCGCCGCGGCAAGGGGTCGTCGATGTGGCTGGCGCTCGAGGCCGTCAAAAGTGGCGAAGCGCACGCGGCCGTTTCGGCCGGCAATACGGGCGCCCTGATGGCAATGGCCAAGTTCATCCTGCGGCCGATGAGCGGGATTGAGCGCCCTGCGATCGCGGCCATCTGGCCGACCGTTAACGCCGAGTGCATCGTGCTCGACGTGGGTGCGAATATCGGCGCGAGCGCGCGTCAGCTCGCCGACTTCGCCCTGATGGGCGCGGCGATGGCTCGCGCTCTCTTTCACATCGAGAAGCCGACCGTCGGCCTCTTGAACGTGGGCGTCGAGGAGATCAAGGGCAACGAGGACGTCAAGGAGGCGCACTCTCTGCTGAAGGATCTGGTTCTGCCGCTCGAGTACCGCGGGTTCGTCGAAGGCGACGAGATCGGCCAGGGCAAGGTCGACGTCGTCGTGGTGGAAGGCTTTGCCGGCAACATCGCACTCAAAACGGCAGAGGGGACCGCGCGTCAGATCGGGCAGTATCTCAAGGATGCCATGGGGCGCACCCTCGTTTCCAAAATGGGCGCATTCCTGGCCCGTGGCGGCTTTCGCGTCCTGAAGCACAAGATGGACCCGCGGCGGGTCAATGGCGGCACGTTCTTGGGCCTAAACGGCATCGCGGTGAAGAGCCACGGGGGGACGGACGCACTCGGCTTTGCGAGTGCGATCGATCTCGGCTACGAGATGGCGGAAAGCGGGTTGATTGCCCGCCTCGGAGCGGATCTCGACGCGTTTCATCACAAGCTCGGCGCCAAGACGGACCCGTCCTGAGGCCGGATACCGGCTCGGCTCGATCGGGCATCGAGGACGAAGAGCCTGGAAACAAGAGACACGACTAGGAACACGACGTGGCAGTCATACGATCGGTCATACGCGGGGTCGGCGGGCATCTTCCAAAGCGGGTGGTGACCAACGCGGATCTGTCGAAAATCGTCGACACCACCGACGAGTGGATCGTCGAGCGCTCGGGCATTCGCCAGCGCCACCTTGCGGGCGACGACGAACTCACCTCGACGCTCGGTATTGCTGCCGCCCACCAGGCGCTGGTCCGGGCGGCGATCGACCCCGTCGATATCGATCTCGTGGTGTGTGCGACGGCGACGCCCGACAAGACGTTTCCGGCGACCGCGGTCAAGATCCAGGCCGGATTGGGCATCACGAAAGGCGCGGCATTCGACGTGCAGGCGGTCTGCTCGGGGTTCGTCTATGCGTTGACGATCGCCGACAATTTCCTGAAGACCGGCCAGTTCAAGCGCGCGGTCGTGGTCGGCGCCGAGACGTTCTCGCGCATCCTCGACTGGACGGACCGCTCGACCTGCGTGCTGTTCGGCGATGGGGCGGGCGCGGTCGTGCTCGAAGCCCAACCGCAACACGGAACCAACGACGACCGCGGCATTCTCGCGACACGCATCCGCTCGGACGGACGCTTCGAGGAGCTGCTCTATGTCGACGGCGGTCCCGGCTCCACCAGGACGACCGGGCACCTGCGCATGAATGGACGCGAGGTGTTCCGCCATGCGGTCCAGAAGATCTCGGGCGTGATCGAGGAGGTGCTGGTCATGACCGGCTATGCGCCCGACGAGATCGACCTCTACGTGCCCCACCAGGCCAATGCCCGCATTCTGGACGGCATCGCCAAGAAGCTCGGCGTCTCGCCGGACAAGATCGTGATGACGCTCGCCCAGCACGGCAACACCTCGGCGGCGTCCATTCCGCTGGCCCTGAACCAGGCTTTCGAGGACCACCGCATCAAGGACGGAAGCCTCGTCCTGATGGAGGCGATGGGCGGCGGCTTCACCTGGGGCGCCGTGCTGGTGCGCTGGTAAACGGGCAGGCCTTTTCGCAACATTGTTGCGCTGCCAGATTAGTTGTTTAATTTCAGCATGTTGTGCGCCTCCGCCGTTGACCGGCCTTCGCACTCCCGCTAGGATTATGGCCAAATGAGGCCGACGGGGAGCCGGCGGAATACGGGGAGACGGACGAACATGGCAGGCAAGACACTGACGCGCGCCAATCTGGCGGAGGCGGTGGTTCGCAAGGTCGGACTGCCTCGCAATGAATCGCAAGAGCTCGTGGAGCTGGTTCTCAATGAGATTTCGAGCAGCTTAGCGCGCGGCGTGTCGGTGAAGCTCTCCTCGTTCGGCTCGTTCGGCATCCGCCAGAAGGGGCAGCGTGTCGGGCGCAATCCCAAGACCGGCAAAGAGGTGCCGATCACGCCGCGCCGCGTTCTGGTGTTCAGGCCCTCGAACATCATGAAGGACCGGATCAATGCCGGCCTTCTGCGCCGCAAGGCGGCCGAATAGGCGCTGCGGCGCGACGCTTCATTTCGAACGCGCAGATTCCCTCGAGCAGGTGCAGCGCGAGCATGGACCCACGTTTCTCAGGGCTCCATGTTTCCCTGGGGATTCCCCCGCCGTCTCCGAGAAAAGAAGCGACGCTGAGACGCCCTTTCCTGTATGATGACTGGCCACAGCGGGGGCATGAGGCGAGGGCATCATGAGCAAGGCAGCGGAAGCGTTCCGGTCGATCAGCGAGGTGGCCGACGAGCTCGAGGTTCCGAAGCACGTTCTGCGCTTTTGGGAGGCGAAGTTTCCCCAGATCCGGCCCATGAAGCGCGGCGGCGGACGGCGTTACTATCGCCCCGAGGACATGGAGCTCCTGCGCGGCATCCGTCGCCTGCTTCACGCCGAGGGCTACACCATCAAGGGCGTGCAGAAGATCCTGCGCGAGCAGGGCGTGGATCACGTCAAGAAGCAGAGCCGAGAGAGCGAGCCCGCCGCCGGGGCGAAGGCCGGGGCCCGCGGACGGCAGGCGGTTCGCGACGCCAGACCCGAGGAGCGTACGCGGCGGCCGGACGGTCGTCCTCCCGCCTCGTTGGCAACGGTTCCGAGCCCTCCGTCGCGGTCAAGCGAGCGACGGGCGCGGGTCGAAGCGCTGATCGTCGAGCTCGAAGCCTGCCGCAGGCTCCTGGTCGAGGAGGCCGCGGCTCCCGCCTCAACCACGGCGCGGCGGGCGGGCTCGCAGCGCGCCTGATGAGACACATGTGAAGATAGCGAGCAAGGCACGGGAATCGCGCGAGGTGACGAGAGGACCGGTTCCGGGGCGGTTCACAGAGGGCGCCGGAGCGTCGCCTCGCCGGATCGAGGTCTGGCTCGCCGAGCTCGGGCTCTCGGCCGAGGCACTCGAGGCGCTCGAGACCGGAACAGCGAGGCTGGCGCCGGAGGATCACGAGCGCTTCGGAGCGCTCGCGCCGGCGAGCGCGCATCGTGAGCGCCGGCTCGCCCACATTGCCCTGCGGGCTCTCATCGAGCGGGCCTTCGGCAGCCGCTGGCGCCGTGTCCCCTATGTCGTCGGGCCGACGGGACGCCTGTCGCTGCCGGGTCTCGCGGGCGATTTCAGCCTCGCTCATTCGGCGGACTGTGCGCTGATCGGCTTGACGCGAGCAGGCGCGATCGGTGTTGACATCGAGACGTCCCGGCCGGTCGCTATTCCCGCGGCGCGGCGAGTGGGCATCGAAGCCGCCGCGCTGCGCCTCGCAGTGCCGACAGCTTTGCCGAGCGAGCCGGAGGCGCGATTTCTGCAGGCCTGGGTCCGGCTCGAAGCCTATGCCAAGGCCCAAGGACATGGCATCGGTCATGCTCTCGAGGCGCTGGGCGTCCGCGGCCGTCGCGATGGCGAGACGCGCGATAGGCCGGGTGAACCGACGTTTGCCGTCCAGGACCTCGAGCTGGGGCATGACCTGTTCGCGGCAGTGGCTTCGTCCATGCCGCCACCTGAGCCGTTGGAGGTATGGCACCTGCCGCGCTCGGCCGAGGCGCTCGAAGCGCTGATGGCCGGGGCGGCCCCGAACCTGATAAAGCGTGACCCGATAAAGCGTTGACCGCCAGAAGCATTCCGGGCAAAAGGGGCCCCTGGCGGAGCGTAGCGCAGCCTGGTTAGCGCACCAGTCTGGGGGACTGGGGGTCGGGAGTTCAAATCTCCCCGCTCCGACCAATGAAATCAAGAACCTGGCGACCGTCTCATAATC
>Ga0233425_10002886_pt1 | contig 32575 bp, 31 predicted proteins | sample Watercolumn_Towu_2_FD_181712 | JGI IMG/M metagenome (GOLD analysis project Ga0233425, IMG submission 181712) | Freshwater microbial communities from Lake Towuti, South Sulawesi, Indonesia - Watercolumn_Towuti2014_140_MG | ecosystem: Environmental > Aquatic > Freshwater > Lake | place... | reverse complement strand
CGGGCTGAGCCTCACTCCGCGACCAACTCTGTCGCTGCGCATGCCTGCCTCCCTGATGGAGGGCAGTCTCTCAAGTTATACCTGGTCCGAAAAGCCTGGGGCAGGTCACGGCGAGGCTGGGGGATTCCACGTTACTTGCAACGGGCAGTCCGGCTATGCCAAGCCGATCAGGCAAGGCGACGGCTGTCCCCGAGCCGCTCATGAGAAGATCGCATCAGACCTAGCGTTTGAGCTTGGTCTCCCCGTTCCACCTGTGGTTTTATGGAATCGCCAGAACGCACCCAATGGTTGCGAGCAGTGCTGTGCCATCTCTGCCGTACCATTTCAGCCCGCGCATCGATGGGCTCACATCGAGGCGATGCCTACAACTGCGGCTACGGCGGCGCGCGCCATCTCAGACCAGGCAACGGCAATGAGCGTCTTCGACACATGGCTGGATAACAGGGACCGACACAATCACGGTAACTTGTTGATTACACTCGTTGGAGGTAGCTACAGCAGTGCATACATCGACTATTCCTTTTCCCTGTCGTATGGATGGGGAGAAGGAGAGGCTCCGCCCCCTAACGGTGTGCCGCGCTACCCTGTTGCTCCAACAGCAGATGTAGCCGCCGCTGCGAACACGCTCAGACGGATCGAGCAGCTCGAAGAGGCAACTATCCGTGATGTCGTGAGTAGGGTCCCAGGAGAGTATCTGAAGTCGTCGAGGCAGAAAGCAATCGCTGATGGTCTTCCGAAGAGGAGGCATGGCCTGCGTGCAGCCATCAGCGCAATGTACGGTAGTGGAGTGTAGCAAGATGTCAACAAAGACCGTCCGATACTCAGACATCACGTTCGTACCAAACTTGGCTGAGAAGGGCCGCAACGCACTCTACCTGGGGACTGTTTTCGAATTTTCGACGCGAGATTTGTGGGTCGTCGCGCTTGCAACGCGCGCGGACCTGCCAAAGTCCGCCTTGACCTCGCTCGATGACCTGAGCAGGTCGTTGGTCGAGAATATTTTTGACGTGATGAAGGCAGACATCACCCGCGCGCTCCCGGAGGCAACGGAAGAAGGCGATGTCCTTGCGATGCTCGCAGCTCAGAACCTGTGGTCTATTTCGGTATCTATGCCGACCGAGATTACAGTCAGTCTCGAAAGCTCGAATGCGGAAGCTCCGGATGATATCGCCCAACGCTTGATGATTTGTATCTCGCGTAAGAGCGTGCCAAAGGTGCTGGACGCGTACACAGGGCGTCAGGAGTATGACGCCCCGAAACCATTGAATTTGACGCCTCCCTGGATGCATCCGCCCAAGTGCTTCCAGCGCGAAAAGGAATACCATTGAGCAAAAACCCCTCAGGACATGACCAATGTCCTGAGGGGGATAGCGGCGAGCCAGCCTATCAACCCGCTTCGACCGCCCTCGCCGAACAGCGGCTATCATCCGACGTGCCCGCCGGAGAAAACCCGTAAGCGACGCGCCTAACCTCGGCTCGAGTGGCGCTGCTGTCGTCGCACTGCTCGCGCGGTACTGAGAGCCACGGTGTGATCCGTCGCAAACGCTGCGTGCCCGTCAAGTTTTCGTTCGCGCCTCGCCAACTAATCTCTTTCCGCTGTCACGGACGCGGCCAATGCCCTCCACATCACACAGCACCGCCACGCACCCCATGCCACGCCCCCGTGCGTGACAGGTGCGTGACAGAGCGGTTTCGATTTCGGGAGAGTTCGGCTAACTCATTGATTTCCTTGGTGGAGCCGAGGGGAATCGAACCCCTGACCTCTGCAGTGCGATTGCAGCGCTCTCCCATCTGAGCTACGGCCCCTAAAACGGGAAGCGGGCATTTAGGGGCGGGGGGTCCGGGTTGTCAAGAAACGGGGGAACCGTCCCCGCTTCCCGGCCAAGGCTCGGCGAGCAGATACGTGCGTCCAGGAATGTCGGCGCTTGGTGACCAACCCTCACTCGCCCGCTCGACAAGGCAACTCTCTCTCGTGCCTCGCCGATGTTTCCTAACCGGGCGCGGGCCCCGGCTTCGTCGGAGGCGGCGAGCGACGCCTTCGTCATCCAGGGTCTCGAGCGGCTTCGCACCCGGGCCCTGTCTTGCACGGCTCGCTTCCATCGAGGCCGGGACGCGGGCTGCCTTTTCCGTGGAGAAGCCCCTCCGGCTGAGCTTGCGGGGACGAGCCCCGGCGGCTACACGTCATCGGCTCCAACAGGAAAGACGGCCGGCCATGATCGAGCTTTTGAGCTTCGCGAGCTATCTCATCGACCTCTACGTCTACGTTGTGATCGCCGGCGTGGTGCTGAGCTGGCTCTTAGCATTCGGCGTGGTCAACTACTCCAATCCTTTCGTCCGGTCGGTCTACCAGGCCTTGAACGCCGTCACCGAGCCCCTGTTGCGGCCCATCCGCAACGTTCTTCCGAACCTCGGCGCGGTCGACATCTCGCCCATCGTCCTGATCCTCGGGTGTTTCTTCGTTCAGCGGGTCGTGCTGCCGAACATCGCCAAGCTCGTGCTTTGAGTGCTGCGCCGCAACGTCCCTGGTGGCAGGGCGACGCGTGCGTCATTGTGCGCGTGCGGCTCACGCCGAAATCGTCCAAAGATGCCATTGACGGCGTTGAAGCGACCGCAGACGGGCCCGCATTTCGGGCGCGGGTGCGGGCGGTTCCGGCCGAGGGACAAGCCAACGCGGCGATCGAGCGGCTTCTGGCCGAATGGCTGGACGTGCCGAGATCGTGCGTCGCGCTCGTCTCCGGACAAAAATCGCGCGTGAAGAGCTTGCGTGTTGCGGGCGAGGCTCGCGAGCTCGAGGCGTTGCTCAACGCAAGGCTCGCCGGCGGCGATCCGGGCTGATGGCGGACGGGCGACGGCCAAGACCTGGACGGCAGAGAAAAGAAGCATTCGAGTGGAGGAGAGAGCCCCATGCATTCCCGCATCATCGACGGCAAGGCGATCGCGGCAGAGGTTCGCGCCGGAGTCGCCAAGGACGTGGCGAGGCTCGTCGCCGAGTACGGGCTGAAGCCCGGCCTCGCGGTCGTGCTGGTGGGTGAGGATCCGGCGAGCAAGGTCTACGTCAAGAACAAGGGCGAGCAGACGGTCGCCGCCGGCATGAACTCCTGGGAGCACAGGCTGCCCGCAACCGCCCCGGAGGCCGAGATCCTGGCCCTCGTCAAGAAGCTCAACGACGATCCGGCCGTGAACGGCATCCTCGTTCAGCTGCCTCTCCCCAAGCACGTCAATGCCGAGAAGGTGTTGAACTCCCTCGATCCCAACAAGGACGTCGACGGCTTCCACCCCGTGAACGTCGGCCGCCTGTGGATCGGCGAGCGCACCCTCGTCCCCTGCACGCCGACCGGCTCCGTCATTCTCGCCAAGACGGTGCAGCCGAACCTCTCGGGCATGAACGCCGTCGTTGTCGGCCGCTCGAACATCGTCGGCAAGCCGGTCGCTGCGCTGCTCCTGAAGGAGAATTGCACCGTGACGGTTGCCCACTCGCGCACGCGCAACCTGCATCAGGTCGTGAAGGGCGCGGACCTCCTGATCGCCGCGGTCGGCATTCCCGAGATGGTCCGCGGCGACTGGGTGAAGCCCGGCGCCATCGTCATCGATGTCGGCATCAACCGCGTGCCGGCCGCCAATGGCAAGACCAAGCTCGTCGGCGACTGCAACTACGATGAGTGCGCCCGCTTCGCCGGCGCCATCACCCCCGTGCCGGGCGGCGTCGGCCCCATGACCATCGCCTGCCTCCTGCAGAATACCGTCGAGGCGGCGAAGATGCAGCGGGGGATAAAGTGAGAGAGTAGGGAGTAGGGAGCAGGCCACCACAGCAAGCTCCATCGACTTCTGCCAGAAAACCAAGTCCCTGTAGCAACGAATCATCGATCCGCGCACCCTACTGCCTACTGCCTACTGCCTACTGCCTACACTACGCAGCACTTCGCTGCCGCAACGTTTCCCCCCGGTAGCTCAGGGCCTCGCCGATGTGCACGCGCCCGACCTTGTCCTCGCCGTCGAGGTCGGCGAGGGTGCGCGCGACCTTCATCACGCGGTGGAAACCGCGAGCGGAGAGTTTGAGCGCTTCGGCCGCCCTTTGCAGAAGGGCGCGGCCGTCGTCGTCGGGTGTCGCGATCTGATCGAGGAGCGTTCCGGAGCACTCGGAGTTCGTGCGCACGCCTTTGACGCCGGCAGCCTCTAGCCTTGCGCGTTGCCGGTCGCGGGCCGCCGCCACGCGGGTCCGCACCTCTGCGCTCCCTTCACGCGGCGGCGGCAGGCAGAGGTCGGCAGCGGAGACCGCCGGCACCTCGATCTGGAGGTCGATGCGATCGAGAAGCGGGCCCGAGATGCGGGCTTGATAGTCGGCAGCGCAACGAGGGCCGCGCTTGCAGCTCTCGCCCGGCACACCGCCCCCGCACTTGCAGGGGTTCATGGCGGCGACGAGCTGGATACGCGCCGGGTACTGGATGCGGTGGTTGGCGCGCGCGACGATGATCTCGCCGGTCTCGAGCGGCTGGCGGAGCGCGTCGAGCACATTGGGATGGAATTCCGGCAGCTCGTCGAGAAACAAGACGCCGAGATGGGCGAGAGAAGCTTCGCCCGGTTTGGGGCGCGAGCCCCCGCCGACCAGGGCCGGCATGCTGGCCGAGTGGTGCGGGGCCCGAAACGGGCGATCGACGCAGATCTTGCCGCCCATCAGCTCGCCAGCCAGCGAGTGAACCATCGATACCTCAAGCATCTCCTCCGGCGTCAACGGCGGCAGGATGGAGGGAAGCCGTGCTGCGAGCATCGACTTGCCGGATCCGGGCGGACCGATCATGAGGAGATTGTGTCCGCCGGCAGCGGCCACCTCCAAGGCGCGCTTGGCGCTCTCCTGGCCCCGCACGTCGTTGAGATCAGGAAGCGCCTCGGCTCGTCGTTCGATGTTGGGCTTCGGCCGCGACAGAGTCTGAAGCCCTTTGAAGTGGTTGACCAGCGACAGGATATGAGGGGCGGCCAGCACATCGAAGCTCTCGCCGGCCCAGGCGGCCTCGGGACCGCATTCGGCCGGACAGATCAGACCTTTTCCGAGCGCATTGGCTCCGATCGCTGCCGGCAGCCCACCCGGCACGGCCCGGATCGAGCCATCGAGGGCGAGCTCGCCGATCGCCGCATACTCGGCGACCGAGTCGGGCGCCACCGCCTCCATCGCCACCATCAGGCCGAGCACGATGGCAAGGTCGTAGTGGCTCCCCTCCTTCGGCAAGTCCGCAGGGGCGAGGTTGACGGTAATGTGCTTGTAGGGAAGGCCCAGACCGACGGCATGGAGCGCGTTTCGGACCCGCTCGCGGCTTTCCGCGACGGCCTTGTCCGGGAGCCCGACGATGGCGAAGGCGGGTTGTCCCGGCGTCACGCGGACCTGCACCTCGACGGCGCGCGCCTCGACTCCCACGAATGCAACGGTCGATATGGCCCCGTACATGCCCCTCCCCCAACTCGATCCTGAGGACATAACGGGCAGGCGGATCGGAATCCGTCGCTCGGCGGAGCAAGAAAACGCGCAGAGCACGGAAGGGGGCAGGGCGCAGATCGGAAATATGACGCTATCGCAGTATGATGCTTGTCGCTTGCGGCGAGCGGAGCGGAGACTGTTCGCGGCCTCGCGCGGCTGGTCTGCCGCTCGGGGTGCCGGCGACCTGGCGCGACCGGCTATCTCTCAAGGGCCTCGACCTTGCGCTCGATCGCATCCCAGATCATGGCCGCGATGTCCGCTCCGCCGAAGGCTTTCACCTGGCGGATGCCGGTGGGAGACGTGACGTTGATCTCGGTGAGATAGTCGCCGATCACGTCGATGCCCGTGAAGATGAGGCCGCGCCGCCTGAGCTCCGGTCCGATCCGGGCGCAGATGTCCTTGTCGCGCTTCGAGAGCCCGGTGGGCTTGGCCGTGCCCCCGACGTGCAGGTTGGAACGTGTCTCGCCCTTCGCCGGCACACGGTTGATGGCACCCGCGATCTCGCCGTCGACGAGGATGATGCGCTTGTCGCCGCCCCGGATCTCGGGCAGGTAGCGCTGCACCATGAACGGCTCGCGAAACACGGTCTGGAACAACTCGACCAGCGAGGCGAGGTTGGTATCTCCGGGTGCTATGCGAAAGACGCTCGCTCCGCCGTTGCCGTAGAGCGGCTTCAGGATAATGTCCTTGTGCTCGGCACGGAACGCCTCGACGTCGGCGAGCAAGCGTGTCACCAGCGTCTCGGGCATGAGATCGAGGAATTCGAGGACCCAGATCTTTTCAGGCGCGTTGCGGACGTTTGCCGGGTCATTGACGACGAGCGTCCTGGGGTGGATGCGCTCCAGAAGATGCGTCGACGTGATGTAGGCCATGTCGAACGGCGGGTCCTGGCGGAGCAGCACCACGTCCCATCTGGCGAGGTCCTCGATACGCGGTTTCGACAGCCGGTAGTGATCGCCGGCCTTGTCCTGCACGCTAAGCGTGGCGCCGCGGGCCACGAGCTGCGATCCGCTGAGGGCGAGGCTCTGCGGCGTGTAGTAGAAGATCTCGTAGCCGCGTGCCTCTGCCTCGAGCAGGATCGCAAACGTCGAATCGCCGCGGATGTCGATCCGCTCGATCGGGTCCATTTGGCAGGCGATACGAAGGCTCATGAGGGCGGGCGGCTGGTGCTTCAGGCTCGCCGGGAGACTGCACCATCTGCGCGCGGTGCGCCATCCCGGCCGCCATGCCGGCGAATCAGCTATGGTGCCGCCGCGGCGGAGCAAATCTTGCTGGAGAGAGACACATGGCCGATAGATCACTTGCCGACCGCACCATGATCGCCGTGGGACGGAACGCAATCTCCGTTCCCCGTCTCGTCAAGCGCCTGCTCGAAGCCGGCGTTGCTACGGGACTGACGGCGCTTGCTGCTCTCATCGTCATTCTCGTCAACAGCCTCTTGACCGCGCGCGGGGGCTATATGCAGGGCCTCGTGACCTGGACCGCATTCATTCGGCGGTCGGATATTCTGGCGACCATCTTCCTGACGGCCATCGTGACCATCAGCTACATGCTTTGGCAGAACCGCCAAGATCGGCGTTGAGGCCGGCGCTGACATCTTGCGCTGAAAGCCGACGATGTGCACGTATGCAACTCTTGCGTGTTAGATGTGCAAGTCGGCCATGTGCCCGGCCTTCACTATGTATTTTCAGATAGTTAGCATAGATTTTGGTGTCTAACGGCCGCCAGGATTTCGCCGCGCTCCGGACACGCGAATCGGTCAGATTCAACCTATGAATGAATCTGTCCTTTCGTGGTCCAACCGCCGGCCGGTGGCGTTTGCGCTGGCTGGCGTTCTTTTGTCGACCTCGATCCAGCCTTTGCCGGCTGTCGCAATCCCAGGCGAGATTGCGGGTCGCGCCGAGGTGATCGATGGCGACACCCCCGACATCGATGGCACCCACATCCGGCTCGAGGGCATCGACGCTCCGGAATTGGCGCAGACCTGCGCCCGCTCGTTCATCGGCTCGTGGCGCTGCGGTGAAGCCGCCGCGCGCGAATTGGAACGGCTCACGGCAGGCCGGAGCCTCACCTGTCGGAGCCGCGGCGCCGACAAGTACGGCCGCCTGCTTGGCGTGTGTGCGGTCGACGGCCTCGACATCAATGCCGAGATGGTGCGACGGGGTCTGGCCTGGGCGTTCGTCAAATATTCGAAGAGCTATGTGGCCGTCGAGGAGGCGGCCCGGGCGGCCAAGGCGGGCATCTGGCAGGCCCACTCCGAGCCGGCCTGGGTGTTTCGGGAGAAGCGCTGGGCCGATGCCGAGACCGAGGCGCCCGACGGCTGCGCCATCAAGGGCAACATCACCGGCCATGGCCGCATTTATCACGCGCCGTGGAGCGTCTGGTACGGCAGGGTCAGGGTCGAGTCTGCCAAGGGCGAACGGTGGTTCTGCTCCGAGGCCGAAGCCCTAGCCGCCGGCTGGCGCCCTGCACTGACCCATTAGGAGAAGAAAAGCCCCCGCACGGCAGATGTGCGGGGGCATCTGTTTGTGCGGGCTTGCAGGGCTTTCGCTACTTGCTCTTGACCAGGGCGTCGCGGATTTCCTTGAGGTACATCTCGGCCTGCGGCGGCGGGGGAGGCGCGGCCGCGGCTGCCGGCTTCCTCATCGAGTTGATGGCCTTGATCAGCATGAAGATGGCAAAGGCCGTGATCAGGAACTTCACGATCGCATTCAAGAACAGGCCGTACCTGATGGCCACCACCTTGGCCGGGTCGGCGTCCTCCGTCAGTGGAATTTGCAGGGTCGAAAAGTCGATGCCGGCCAGGACCAAGCCGATCGGCGGCATGATGACATTGTCGACGAGCGTCGTGATGATCGGCCCGAAAGCGGCGCCCATGATCAAGCCGACCGCCAGATCGAGGACGTTGCCCCTCATGGCAAACTCTTTGAATTCCTGCAGCATTCCCATTGTCGAGATCCTTCCCGATGACTGCTGACGGCGGTTCCACGCTGCCTCCCGCCTCGCCTCGTCCAAGCTGTAGCCGGAGACTTTGAAAGAGAGCGGAGCCGGCAAACCTCGTCCCGCCGGCCGCGACCCGGAGCCCTCAAATGCTAGGGCGGGTGGGTCTACGGAGCAACCTAACGATTTGCATTTTCTCGGCTAATGAGATTCCTGCTCGAGAGGGGAGTGGTGCGTCGGACCTGGACCGCCCCGCTGGAGTGTCTCACGGGTCTGCCTCACTGGCACCACATGAGCCGGGCCTCACTCTGAAGCTGCCGGCAAGCTGCCGGCGATCAACACGTCGAGGTGTCCGTTTCGAAGGGGAGCTCAAAGAGCGATGATCGAGCGCAAGGAACGAAAGCCTTACTGGAGGCACACGAAATGGCAGATGCTGGCGAGCCTGATCCCGTTTCTCGGCGTCTGCATCGTGCTTCCGCTCTACGCAGGCAATCTCAACTCGAGCCGGTTTCTGGGCTTTCCGCTCGGTTATTTCTTCGCGCTCCACGGTCTGGTGCTCATTGCGGTGATCACGGTGGCGAGCTTCGTCAACCGGCAGGACGCCATCGACCACTGGCACGGCGCTCACGAGAACACCTGATCTAGGCCCTTTGAGCGCTCTTCCGGAACACCGGACCTCCATCGATGCCTTATGCGCGCACTCGCATCGTCAATCCCAAGCTCGGGGCCTTTTTCGGCATCTTCACGAGCGCGTTCGCGGGCCTTGCCATTCTGGCTCTGATCTTCGAGGGGCTCGATGTACCACTCCCCATGATCCGCACCTTCGTGCTGATCGGCGCGTTCGTGCTGTTCTCGGTCATTGGCCTCGCGAGCTTTACACAGGATCAGCTCGACTATTTCACCTCCGGGCGGCGCGTGCCGGACTTCTACGCCGGCCTTGGGCTGGCAATGACGGCCTTTGGCGCAACGGGACTGCTCGGGCTCACGGGCTCATTCTTCCTCGTCGGGTTCGACGCCTTGTGCCTGTCGATCGGCGGGCTCGCCGGCTTCGTGGTCATGGCCGTCCTGCTGGCGCCGTTCTTCAGGAAGTTCGGCGCCTACACGGTGCCGAGCTACCTCGGCCGGCGCTTCGACAGCCGGGCGGTGAGGCTCACGTCGGCTGGATTACTGGCCGTGCCGATGGTGCTGATCCTGGCCGCCGAGCTCAGGATGGGTGCGTTCGCCGTGTCACGGCTCACCGAGACGCCGCCCTCGACGCTGATTTCCGTCCTTGCCGTTGTGCTCGCCGTTACTCTCGGGGCAGGAGGCATGCGCTCGTTGAGCTGGTCGGGCGCGGCCCAGGGCATTGCCTGCCTGATCGCGGTCGTGGTGCCGGTGACGGTCGTGGCCGTCCTCATGACCAATCTGCCCCTTCCGCAACTGAGCTATGGCGGCGTGATGAAGACGGTCGGCAGGGGCGAAGCGAGCCTCGGTCTGCCGATCGTGCTGCCGCCAGCACTAGCCTTCGACCTGCCGGGCGAAGGTCTGCAGCCGATTGCCAAGCGGTTCTCGGACGCCCTCGGCAGCGTGGGGCCGGCTGCGTTCGTCATTGCGATACTGACGACGATGGCGGGCATCGCCTCGGCGCCGTGGCTCCTGCCGCGCGTCGCAGCGACGCCAGGGGTCTACGAGGCGCGCAAGTCGCTCGGCTGGGCGACGGTCATTTTCGGGCTCATCATCCTCACCATTGCTCCGGCCGCCGTGTTTCTGCGTGCCTATCTCATCGAGGTGTTCACGGCGCCGGGGGCGGCGCGCGTTCCCGAATGGATCAATGAGCTCGCCGCATTGAAGGCGGCGGCCGTCGACGCCAAGGGCGCCAAGCTGCAGCTGACCGACTTCCTGTTCTCGCGCGATGCGGTGCTCTTCAGTCTGCCGGTGGCCGGACGATTGCCGGCAGCGGCGGTCGAGGTTACGGCGGCCGGCGTGCTGGCCATCGCGATGGCCGCGGCGGGGTCGTCGCTGATGGCGCTCGGCAACATTCTGGCCGAGGACGTCGTGAACGGGCTGTCGTGGGAGCCGCCGGCCGAGGGGCTCAGGCTGACGGCGGCCCGCCTCTCGCTCGCTGTGGCAGCGCTGTTCGGGGCGGCCGTCGCGATCATTGCTCCGACCGATCCGATGGAGCTCTTGCTGTGGTCACTGGCCCTTTCGGGCTCGGCGGCGTTTCCGGTGCTGGTCCTGTCGATATGGTGGAAGCGGACCAACGCATTCGGTGCGCTCGCCGGATTGGTGGTGGGGTTCTCGGTGGCGGTGCTTGCCATTCTCGCCGGCGAAGGAGGATGGATGGGGGTCGATGGAGCTCTGGCCGGCGCCTTCGGCATTCCGGCGGGGCTGGCGGCCGCCATTGCCGTAACGCTCGTGACCCCGCATCCCAGCAAGCATTTGTTCGAGCTTGTCCGCGATATACGTGTGCCCGGCGGCGAAATCCTCTATGACCGGGAGATGCTGCTTCTGAAGCGGCGCAAGATGAAGCGCTCGTGACCGGATCCAGCTCGGCGTTGCGGGGTCATGCGCGACACGCCGATTGATCTCGCATGGCGGGTTCGGTAGTCGACGGGAAGGGAGGGCCGCGCCGCAGGCCCTTGAAGAGGCCGGCCGTAGCCGATGTCACAACGCAAGCGCCACACCCTGTATCAGCCGATCGAGCCCTATCGCGAGGGCCGGCTCGCCGTGGGCGGCGGCCACGACGTCTACTTCGAGGAATGCGGCAACCCATCGGGGAAGCCGGCGCTGATCGTGCACGGCGGCCCTGGGGGTGGATGCAACCCGAACATGCGCCGCTATCATGATCCGCGGGTTTATCGCATCATTCTGTTCGATCAGAGGGGGTGCGGCCGCAGCACGCCCAATGCGTCGCTCGAGCACAACACGACCTGGCATCTCGTGGCCGATATGGAGGCGCTGCGCCGTCATCTCGGCGTCGAGCGCTGGCAGCTCCTGGGCGGCTCGTGGGGCTCGACGCTGTCGCTCGCCTACGCCGAGACGCATCCCGAGCGGGTGACCGAGCTTGTTCTGCGCGGTATCTTTCTGCTGCGCCGGAAGGAGCTCGAGTGGTTCTATGTCACCGGTTGCCGGTGGCTGTTCCCCGATGCCTACGAGGCCTTCGAGCGCGTCATTCCTGAGCCCGAGCGGGGCGACATCATCGAGGCCTACCACCGGCGCCTCACAGGAGACGACGCGGCCGAGCAGTTGCGGGCCGCCAAGGCCTGGAGCATGTGGGAAGGTGCCACGCTGGCCCTGATCCAGGATCCGGAGCGGATCCGGGCCTTCGGTGCGGATGCCTATGCCTTGGCATTTGCTCGGATCGAATGCCACTATTTCGCCAATGGCGGCTTCTTCGAGCGCGATGGCCAGCTCTTGATCGACGCCGAGCGACTCCGGGATATTCCCGGCACGATCGTACATGGGCGCTACGATGTCGTGACGCCGGTTGCCAACGCCTTCGATTTGAAACGCGCCTGGCAGCGCGCCGATCTCAGAGTGGTGCCGGATGCAGGTCACGCCATGAGCGAGCCCGGCATCATTCACGAGCTCATTCAAGCCACGCGCCTCTATGCCAGGCCGCCGGGACCGGCCAGCATCGCGACGGTGTGACCCATTGGCGGAAACGAGCGGCGGCGCGCATGTGGAGCACACCGTGACCCTTGCAGCTCCCTGTTCCGGCTGGAAGGGGACGCCATCGCGACAGGTCATCCGGGGCGCACCGGTGCCGCAGATGGTGATGTCCCCTTCTCGGACGATCGGAACCAAGCAGGACGGGTAACAGGATGGCACACCTCGTGCGCCCTAAAGTCGCGATCGCCGACAAGAACCCAGTCATTCGAAGCGGGCTCACCGATCTGATGGTCCGTGATGGCCGCTTCGAGGTCGTGGCCGCCGTGGCGACGGGCGGGGCCTTCATAAATGCCGTCTCGGACCTGAGCGTGGATGTCGGCATCATCGGCTGGGCGCTCCCGGACATGAGCGGGGGCGACGCGCTCAACGTATTGAAGCAGCGCCGCTGCCGCACCGGGGTCATCGTCTACACCGGGGAGCCCGTCCGACGCGTTCTACACCAGGCTATCAAGTCCGGCGCTCGGGGCTTCATCTCCAAGAGCGACGAGCCTGCTGTGCTCATCGAGACGGTGTCGGCGGTCGCACGAGGCCGCCTCTGCTTCCCCTATGTGGATCTCGACACGCTGGGCCGAAGTCCGCTCGACGTGCTGACGACCCGTGAGCGCGAGCTGCTCGCGGCGCTGGCCAATGGCTGGTCGAACCTGCAAATCGCTGCGCGCATCGGTATTTCCGAGAATACCGTGAAGTATCACCTCAAGAATCTCTACGACAAACTCGATGTGAAGAACCGGGCGATGGCGGTGGCGCTCTATATGTCGCAGACAGGGGCCATCGATGGCCCCTGAGATCTCGGCGGCTGCAATGGCCCGCTTTTTTCAATGGTTTTCGGGTCTCTTGCGGTGCAGCATGATCTCAGGGGTAGGATAGGCCCTACCCGGCCGCGAAAAGGAACTCGCCGCGAGGGTGTTGCGTGGAAATCCAGAAAAATGACTTTGGCGCGCACGCGCAGCATCAGCACCGTGAGCGCGGGGTCTGGCTGCGACGAAGCCCGACGTCGTCGCGAGCATGAGGCCGATCGTGAGATGGTGCCAATATGAGGGGGCACCCGACCGCACTCGAGGTTTGCCGGGTGGCGGAGAGGAAGTGTGGCACCCTGTTGCAGGTCTGGAGATCTGGTTCCGGCTGACACAGCCGACGACAAGTGCCAAAGTCGGAACAGAAGAAACGTATGCCACTACTAGATTGACTGGAGGAAACACCACATGTCCGTGACCCCGCATCTCTTCATTCCCGGTCCGACCAACGTCCCCGATGCCGTCCGCATGGCGATGAATGTGGCCATGATCGACATGCGTTCGCCCGAGTTCCCGAGCTTCACCAAACCGATCTTCGAGGACTTGAAGAAGGTCTTCAAGATGAAGGACGGGCGGGTGTTCATCTTTCCCTCGTCCGGTACGGGCGCGTGGGAGTCGGCCATGCAGAACACGCTGAAGCCCGGCGACAAGGTGCTGATGAGCCGCTTCGGTCAGTTCTCGCTGCTCTGGGTCGACATGGCCGAGCGTCTCGGACTCAAGGTCGAGCTCTGCGACGAGGAGTGGGGCACTGGCGTGCCGCTCGAGAAATATGCCGACATACTCGCCAAGGACAAAGCGCACGAGATCAAGGCCGTATTCGCAACTCACAACGAGACCGCGACGGGCGTGACCAGCGACATCGCCGGCGTCAGGAAGGCGCTCGATGCCGCCAAGCACCCCGCTCTCCTGATGGTCGACGGTGTGTCGTCGGTCGGCTCGCTCGACATGCGCATGGGCGAGTGGGGCGTCGACTGCTGCGTGTCGGGCTCTCAGAAGGGCTTCATGCTTCCAACCGGTCTCGGCATTCTTGCCGTGAGCCAGAAGGCGCTCGACGCCAACAAGCAGGCCGGGCGCATGAACCGCTGCTTCCTCGCCTGGGAAGACCACATCAAGACCAACGACCTCGGCTATTTCCCCTACACGCCGGCAACCCAGCTTCTGCAGGGTCTGCGCTGCTCGCTCGATCTCATCTTCGCCGAGGGCCTCGAGAACGTGTTCAAGCGCCATGCACGTCTCGCCACCGGCGTGAGGAAGGCGGTCGACGCCTGGGGCTTGAAGCTCTGTGCCAAGGAGCCGAAGTGGCACTCCGACACCGTCTCGGCGATCCTCGCCCCTGAGGGCATCGACAGCGCCAACATCGTGAAGACCGCCTACTACCGCTACAACACCTCGCTCGGCGTCGGCCTCAACAAGGTCGCCGGCAGGGTGTTCCGCATCGGCCATCTCGGCTCGCTCGACGAGTTCATGGTCGGCGGCGTGCTGTTCGCTGTCGAGATGGCGCTCAAGGATTGCGGAGTCAACGTCAAGTTCGGCTCGGGAACGGGCGCGGCGGCGGAATATTTCAACGCCACGGCCACCAAGCCCCAGATGGCGAAGGCGGCTTGAGACTTCGGGCGGCGCTCCGGCGCCGCCCTTCTTCGATCGCTGAACCGAACGATCCGCGACGGGTGCCGTCCGGGAGAGCCCGGCGCATCCGAAATACGACCCCACCGGAGGAAGCAAGACCAATGAGCTACACACTTTATCCGATCCGCCGACAGCGCCTTCAGCGCTCTTACCTCGCCGTGCCCGGCTCGAATCCGACCATGATCGACCGCGCGCACAAGAGCGCCGCCGACTACGTGTTCCTCGATTGCGAGGACGCCGTGGCTCCGCCCGACAAGGAGCAGGCCAGGAAGAACATCATCCAGGCCTTGAACGATCTCGACTGGAAGGGCATGGGCAAGAGCGTGTCGGTGCGCATCAACGGTCTCGACACCCATTACTGCTACCGCGACGTTGTCGACATCGTGGAGCAGGCCGGCTCGAAGCTCGACACCATTCTCATTCCCAAGGTCGGCACGCCAGCCGACGTCTATGCGATCGAATCGTTCACGAGCCAGATCGAGGTCGCGAAGGGCCTGCCGCACAAGATCGGCATGGAGGCGCTGATCGAGACTCCGCTCGGCATGGCAAACGTCGAGGCGATCGCGTCCGCCAACAGCCGGCTCGAGTCGATGCACTTCGGCGTCGCCGACTACTCGGCGTTCAACAAGGCGCGCACCGTCGTCATCGGCGGCCTCAATCCCGACTATCCGGGCGACCAGTGGCATTTCCCGCTGTCGCGCATGACGGTCGCTTGCCGCGCATTCGGTCTGAGACCGATCGACGGCCCGTTCGGCGGCATCGACGATCCGGAGGGGTTCAAGGCCGCTTGCCGCCGTGGCGCGGCGCTCGGCATGGAAGGCAAGTGGGCCATCCATCCATCCCAGATCGAGCTCGCCAACGAGATCTACTCTCCGACGACAGCAGAGGTCGCCAAGGCCGAGCGCATCCTCGTCGCCCTCAAGGAAGCTGCCGCCCAGGGCAAGGGCGCCGCATCGCTCGACGGCAAGATGATCGACGCGGCGTCCGAGAAAATGGCCAACCACATTCTGGCCACCGCCGCCGCGATCAAGGCCGGCGAAGCGGCACGCGCCAAGTCATAACTCCCCCTCACCCTAACCCTCTCCCCGTGCAAGTGCAGTGCACGGGGAGAGGGAAAAACCTAGGAGGTCCCCTCATGGACATTCACGAGTATCAAGCCAAGGAGCTTCTCTCCAAGTTCGGCGTTCCGGTCCCCCGCGGCGGCCTCGCCTACAGCCCCGAGCAGGCCAGCTATCGCGCCACCGAGATCGGCGGCTCGAAGTGGGTCGTCAAGGCGCAGATCCATTCGGGTGCGCGCGGCAAGGCCGGCGGCATCAAGGTGTGCTCCACCGAGAAGGAGCTCGAGAGCGCGGCCGAGAACCTCTTGGGCCGCAAGCTCGTCACCATTCAGACGGGTCCTGCAGGCAAGCTCGTTTCGCGCCTCTACATCGAGGAGGCGACCGACATCGATCGCGAGATCTACCTGTCGTTCGTGATGGATCGCGCAGCCGAGCGAATCGTCGTCGTGGCCTCGGCAGCGGGCGGCATGGACATCGAGGAGATCAGCCACAAGCAGCCGGAGACTATCATCAAGGTGGCCGTGGACCCGGCTGTCGGCATGCAGTCGTTCCAGGCCCGTGAGGTCTCCTTTGGCCTCGGCGTCGAGCCCGAGCTCGTCTCCAAGCTCGAGCGCGTGATCATGGGATGCTATCGCGCCTTCCGCGATCTCGACGCCACGCTGCTCGAGATCAACCCGCTCGTCATCACCAAGCAGAAGAACGTGGTGGCGCTCGACGCCAAGATGAGCTTCGACGAGAACGCGCTGTTTCGCCGCCCGCAGATCGCGGAGCTGCGCGACAAGAGCCAGGAGGATGCGCGCGAGACCTATGCCAACGACCGCGGCCTGTCCTACGTCGGTCTCGACGGCGACATCGGTTGCATCGTCAATGGCGCAGGCCTTGCGATGGCGACGCTCGACATGATCAAGCTCGCCGGCGGCGAGCCCGCCAACTTCCTCGACATCGGCGGCGGCGCGAGCCCCGAGCGCGTGACGAAGTCGTTCAAGGCGGTGCTGCGCGACAAGAACGTCAAGGCCATTCTGGTCAACGTGTTCGCCGGCATCAACCGCTGTGACTGGGTCGCCAAGGGCGTCGTCGACGCGGTGAAGGAGCTCGAGATCAAGATGCCGATCGTCGTGCGCCTCGCAGGCACCAACGTCGAGGAGGGCCGCAAGATCATCGATCAGAGCGGCTTGACCGTCATCTCTGCTGAAACCCTTGCGGATGCGGCCAAGAAGGCCGTCGCCGCAGCCAAGGCCGCCTGATCGGGAGGACGCGCAACATGGCTATCTTCATCAACGAGAATACCCCCATCATCGTTCAGGGCTTCACCGGCCGCATCGGCACGTTCCATGCCCAGGAGATGATCGACTACGGCACCAACGTCGTGGGCGGCGTCACGCCCGGCAAGGGCGGCACCACTCATCTCGGCCGCCCCGTGTTCAACACGGTCAAGGGAGCGGTCAAGGAGACCGGCGCCGAGGCCTCGATCGTGTTCGTGCCGCCCCCGTTCGCAGCCGACAGCATCATGGAAGCGGCCGACGCCGGCATCAAATACTGCGTCTGCATCACGGACGGCATTCCCACCCAGGACATGATCCGCGTGAAGCGCTACATGCGCCGCTACAAGAAGGAGAACCGCATGGTTCTCACAGGGCCCAACTGCGCCGGCACCATTTCGCCGGGCAAGGCGATGCTCGGCATCATGCCGGGGCATATCTATTCGCAGGGCCGCGTCGGCATCGTCGGCCGCTCCGGTACGCTCGGCTACGAGGCGGCAGCGCAGTTGAAGGCGCTCGGCATCGGCGTGTCGACCTCGGTCGGCATCGGCGGCGACCCGATCAACGGCTCCTCGTTCAAGGACGTGCTCGAGCACTTCGCGGCCGATCCCGACACGGACGCCGTGATGATGATCGGCGAGATCGGTGGTCCGCAGGAGGCTGAGGCCGGCCTCTACATCCGCGATCACTTCAAAAAGCCGGTGGTCGCGTATATTGCCGGCCTCTCGGCACCGAAGGGCCGGCGCATGGGTCACGCGGGCGCCATCGTCTCGGCGTTCGGCGAGGCGGCGGCCGAGAAGGTCGACATTCTGAAGAGCTGCGGCGTCAACATCGCGCCGACGCCCTCGGAGATGGGCTCGACCATCCAGAAGGTCCTCTCCGGCCGCAAGGCCGCCTGATGGCGAAACGGCGCGGCGGGCTCCCTCATCCGGGAGTCCGCCGTCCCTGTCGTTAGGTCCGGCCGCCGGTGCGCGGCACCCGGCCGGCGCAAGGCTAGCGCGTATCGAGAACAGGCCGGGACGTGGAGAGCGATATGGCGGGCGGACGCAGCGTGCTCGATGACGTGAAGCTCAGGGACGAGATCAAGGCGCTGCGTGCGAGGATCCCGGACGAGCCGCATCTCAATCCCATCGTCGACGTCGCCTTCGATCTTTCGCGCAGGCTCGAATCCGGCAAGATCGCATTTGCAGATTTGAAGGCGCTGGCGGGTCGGCTCATGGACAACGCCTGTGTCCATCGTGCGCTGAGGCTGCGCGAGCAGATCGGATACGTGGACGCAAACTCGACACTCGCCGAGTTTGCCGAGTTCGTCGAAAGCACGGTTCCCAAGAAGGGCGGCGACAAGGCATTTCAGAGCTTTTCCGATCGCTGGTCGCGCGCCCGCAGCGGCATCGTGCTGACGGCGCACCCGACCTTCGGGCTTTCGGACGCGCTCTCTGAGCGCATGGTCGAGATCGCGATTGCCGGCGGCGATCAGGGCAAGGAAATCGGACTCCGGCACCGCCCGGACGATGGCATCACGCTCGCCTACGAGCACAAGCGTGCCGCGGGCGCGATCCACAATCTGCGCCAGGCCTACGCCGAGCTTTTGCAAAAATTTTTCGAGGTGGCCGCCGCCAAGTTCGGCGACAAGGCCTTTGCGCTGCGCCCGCGTCTTGCAACATTCGCCTCCTGGGTCGGCTACGACCTCGATGGACGCACCGACATCAAGTGGAGCTATTCGTTCATCATTCGCCTCTCCGAGAAGCGGGACGCGCTCGCCGATATCCGCAAGCGGTTCCTGGAGCTCAAACCTTCGCTCGGCGACAGCGCCGAGGCGCAGCGCCTCATCCGTCAGATCACCGGCAAGCTCGACCTCGCGGTCTCTGCCGTCGAGGAGCAGATCAAGAAGCTCGAGCTGGTCGAGCCGGGCGCGGCGACGCTCGCCGCGGCGGCCAACGTGATCACCCAGGGCGACAGCTACAATCTCGTCTCGACGGGTTCGCTCGTGGCGCTGCTCGACCAGCTCCTCTCTGTCGCGAGCCCCGGCTGCCGCTCGGCGATCGCGGCCCTTTCGGGGCTCCTTCAGGCAACGGGGCTTGGCATCTCGCACATCCATCTGCGTGTCAACGCGGTGCAGGTGAACAATGCGTTCCGCGCCTTCGTGCACGAGCCGTGGACCAGGGACCTGACCGAGCGGCAGGCGCTCGCGCGCATCGTCGAGATGATCCGCACGGTGAAGCCGGCGACGGTCAATTTCGAGACGCTGGATCTCGAGACGGCGACCGCGATCCGGCAGTTCGCGCTGGCTGCGCAGATCATGAAGCACGTCGATCGCGACACCCCGATCCGGTATCTCATCGCCGAGTGCGAGAGTCCGGCCACGATCCTGATCGCGGTGTTCTTCGCCAAGCTGTTCGGCGTCGAGAAGATCGTCGACATCTCGCCCCTGTTCGAGACGCCCGAGGCGCTCGAGACGGGTGCCCGCCTCATCGAGCGGCTCTTGGCCGAGGAGGCCTACCGCAGATACGTGGAGGGCCGGGGCCGGCTCTCGGTCCAGACGGGATACTCGGATGCCGGCCGTTTCATCGGCCAGATCGCGGCGGGCCTTGCTCATGAGCGCCTGCAGCATGGTCTTGCGGAAACGATTCACAAAGCCGGGCTCGAGGGCGTCGAGACGCTGATCTACTCGACGCATGGCGAGAGCATGGGGCGTGGCACGCACCCCGGCATTCTGCGCCGCCGCCTGCGCTACGTGCTGTCCGGCGAGTCGCGCTGGCGCTTCTTCCGCCATGGGCTGCAATTGAAGCACGAGACCAGCTTCCAGGGCGGCGATGGCTATCTCTATTTCGCCAACAAGAGCTTCGCCAAGCGGGCGCTGGCGACGATCGTCATGGACGGCCGCGATCCGGGCGAGGGCGAGGATCACTTCTACACGGATGCCAACCTGCCGCTTGATTTCCAGCTCCGTCTCAGGGCCTATCAGCAGCGGCTCTTTGCCCACCCCGGCTATCGCGCGCTGCTCGGGGCCTTCGGTGCCAATCTCCTGTTCAGGTCGGGCTCGCGGCCCGTGAAGCGCCAAGGCGAGCACCACTCTGAGCGCGGCGATCCGGCTCGCATGCGCGCCATTCCGAACAACGCCATTCTGCAGCAGTTCGGCTATGTGGCGAACGTTGTCGCGGGTCTCGGTGCGGCGGCGGGATCGGAGCGCGAGCGCTTCGTCGAGCTTGCCAAGAACTCACAGCGCTTGCGCCATCTCATCGAAATGATCGCTCGCGCCAAGCAGCTCTCGAGCCTCAATGCGATGGGCGCAAATGCCGTCGTATTCGATGCCGGCTTCTGGGCCATGCGTGCCTCATGGGGACGGGAGCCGCATCTCGAGGCCGCGTTCAAGACGCTCGCGACGCGCCTACTGGACGACAACCGCTCCGAGGCGATCAGCGGCCTCGTGCATTATCTCCGGCTCGACGCCATAGACCTGCACGGGATTCTCGAGGAGATCGGCCTCGAGGGCGGCAAGATTCCGGACGATCATCGACTGGAGCTCGATCTCCTGCAGGCCATCCGTCTCGCGCTGATGATGCGCGTTTTCATCCTCGCTGCACAACTGCCGCGCTTCTCGTCGGTGGACTTCTCCTCCGATCAGATCTTCCAGTCGGCGATCGGGCTCGAGATTCCGGAGGTCATCAAGGTCATGCGCCAGGCCTTCCCGAAACGCACGGCCGCGGCAACCAACGCGGCGGCCTTCAACGAGAAGGCGACCTATCTGCCGCAGGGCATCGACGACTACGCGCGTATCGAGACCGAGCTTCTCGAGCCCATGGAGGAGGCCTACGAGTTCATCCGCGAGATCGGCACCGGCATCTCCCACCACTGGGGCGCGTTCGGATAAAGGGTTCCAGCCTCGGTGAGAGGCGTTCCCGGTGACGTCTTGGTAGGCTACGGCCGCCACGCTTTCTTGGGCTCCTCGCCGTCGGCAGCCTCTTTCTTTTCTTTGCGGTCGATCTCCCTCACGAGCGCATAGAGCGCCTCTTTCATTCCAAGTCCCGATACGGCCGAGAGCACGAGGGCCCTCTTTTTTGCCGCCTTCCTCAGCGCCTCTGATTTTTCGGCGATCGCAGCCTCGTCGAGCGCGTCGCACTTCGACAGCGCGACGATCTCCTTCTTCTTCGCAAGCGCTCTGCTGTAGGCCTTGAGCTCGCGGCGCACAGTCTTGTAGTCGCGCTCGACGTCATCGCTGGTCGCGTCGACGAGGTGAAGGAGCACGCTGCAGCGCTCGATGTGACCGAGGAAGCGGTCGCCGAGGCCAGCGCCCTCGTGAGCGCCCTCGATCAGGCCCGGAATGTCGGCGAGCACGAAATCAATGGAGCCCGCGCGCACCACGCCGAGATTTGGGTGCAGCGTCGTGAAGGGATAGTCGGCAATTTTCGGCTTGGCGGCGGAGACGGCGGCGAGGAAGGTCGACTTGCCGGCATTCGGCAGTCCGACGAGGCCGGCATCGGCGATCAGCTTCAGCCTCAGCCAGACGGTCTGCTCCTCGCAGATCTGGCCGGGATTGGCGCGGCGCGGCGCCTGGTTGGTGGCGCTCTTGAAATGCGCATTTCCGAAGCCGCCATTGCCGCCCTTCGCGATCAGAACGCGCTCGCCGGGCTGGGTCATTTCGCCGATCACCGTCTCGCCGTCCCCGGCCAGGATTTCCGTGCCGGGCGGCACCTTGAGCACGGCATCCTTGCCGTTGGCGCCGGCCCGGTTGCGGCCCATGCCGTTACCACCGCGCCCGGCCTTGTAATGCTGCTGATAGCGGTAGTCGATCAGCGTATTGAGATTGGCGACGCACTCCGCCCACACGTCGCCGCCCTTGCCGCCGTCGCCGCCGTCCGGCCCGCCGAACTCGATGAACTTCTCTCGCCGGAAGCCCACGCATCCGTCACCGCCGTCGCCGGCCTTGATGTAGATTTTGGCCAGATCGAGGAACTTCATGCCGCGCGCCTCCGGAACAGGGACAGCGCGGGCTTCCGCCGCTCGTAGCGCATGGCCGGAACTTCACGCCGGCGCGCTTCGCAGAACGTCTGGCAGGCTCCGGTCGGCGTGAAGCCGAGCTTCACAATGACGCGCTGTGAGCGGGTGTTGTCGGCGAAGTGGCAGCAGGTGAGGCGGCGGAAACGTCCGCGCTGGAAGCAGTAGCGCACGAGCGCCTCGCCCGCTTCGGTCGCGAAGCCTCGCCCCCACCACGACTTGCCGAGCCAATAGCCGATCTCGGCCGAGCCGTCGGCGCTCGGGAAATAGCCGCACGCTCCGATCAGCTCGCCTTCGAGCAGGATGGCGCGCACGAACTCCTCCTCGGCGATACTGTCCATCCACTCCTCGGCATGCTGCTTCGTGTAGGGATAGGGAATGCGTGCCGTCATGCTGGCGACGTCCCAATCGCCGGCGAGCTCGGCGATACGCAAGGCGTCGCCGGGAGCGAGTGTGCGAAAGGTGAGCCTCTTGGCACGCATGACTGGCTAAGGCTGATTTCTGATCGGATATCCTGGCCACGCCAGGACCCAAGCTCAAGCCCGAAGGTAGAGAAAGGGGAGGTGGACGCCCACCTGCCCTTCACGAAACGGGTTCGGCTTGCGTGGTGTCATACCGTTGTGCGTTTGGTTCGGCTCGTCGGCCACTAAACCGCCGTCATCGCCGCGAAGGCGGCGACCCGTCCAATGAGGCCGAAGAGAATTCTACTACTGGGACAGGCCCCCGCCTTCGCGGAGGTGACGAGGGGGGTGAGGGCGGTCAATCAATCCGCACAGGCCAATCACTTGGCCGCGGCGGATTTCTCAGGCAGCACCGAGATGTAGACCCGGCCGTTGGCCCTGGTCTTGAACTCAACCTTGCCCTCTTCGACGGCAAAGATGGTGTGGTCGGTGCCCATGCCGACGCCCGTGCCGGGGTGCCACTGGGTGCCGCGCTGGCGGCAAAGAATGTTGCCGGGAATCACGTGCTCGCCGCCGAAACGCTTGACGCCGAGACGCTTGCTCTCCGAGTCGCGGCCGTTCTTGGTCGAGCCGCCGGCTTTCTTTTGTGCCATTGAGAAGTCCTCCGATTGGGGCTCGGCCTGTCAGCCGGAAATGCCGGTGATGCGGACCGTGGTGAGATCCTGGCGATGGCCCTTCTTGCGCCGCGAGTTCTTGCGGCGGCGCTTCTTGAAGGCGATGAGCTTGGGCCCGCGCGACTGCTCGACGAGCTCGGCGGTCACCTTAGCGCCCGAGACGGTCGGCTTTCCGACCTTCACGGAGGCGCCCTCGCCCACCATCAGAATCTCGGTGAATTCGATTTTCGAGCCAGCTTCTCCGGGAAGCCGCTCGATCTCGAGGACATCGTCCTTGGCGACGCGGTACTGCTTACCGCCTGTCTTGATGACAGCGTACATGGGTCAGGCCTCTTTCCGCGCGGGTCGCCCGCGCTCTCCGGGTCTCGTCCGCGCCCTGTGGCGCCGCTGGATTTCAGCGGGCTTTCAATGGGTTGGCTGACGTCTGGCTTTATTGCCAGCTCGATTGCCAACCAGTGCCTCGGGCAGCGCTATTGGCACGGCGGGCTCTTGGCCTGCCGCGCTGGGCGGGGTTATGAGCGAGGAGCCCCGAGAAGTCAATTGCGGCAGAGGGGCCTCACCTCTTTCAGAGCCTGGAGCGGGGCCTCCAGAGGCTGCGGCGATTTGAGAGCAGTCGATTTGACGAGAATCAAACGGGCGAGGTCGGAACGGCGCAGGTTGCCCCGGCAAGGGAACAGCGGGCTCGACGGATGACAGGGCAGGGGCGGTGGTCCCGGCCAAGTTTTCCGGCAGTCGGCCCCGAGGGAGACGCCGAAATGCTCAATATCGCTGCCATCGCTGCGGCACCGGTCGCGGCCGAGCCGTTTCCCTTTATGATGGCCAAGGGGGCCCTGTCGCCGGAGGTGCTAGCCCGCATCAAAGTCGACTTTCCGACCATCACACAACCCGGCATCTTTCCGCTGCCCGAGCTCAAATATGGTCCCGAGTTCGAGCGCCTCATCACGGAAATCCGCAGCCGCGAGCTCGAGAAGGTGCTCGAGGAGAAGTTCGGGGTCGATCTCTCCGACAAGCCGCTCATGATCACGGTGCGCGGCTATTGCCAGAAAAAGGACGGCAGGATCCACACCGATTCCAAGGACAAGATCGTCACCTGCCTGCTCTATCTCAACGATACGTGGGGTGAGGACGGCGGCAGGCTCCGTCTCTTGCGTAAAGGCGACGATCTCGAGAGCACCATCTGCGAGATTCCCCCGGACGGCGGAACGTTCGTCGCCTTCAAGCGCACCGACAATTCCTGGCACGGGCACCATCCGTTCGAAGGACCGCGCCGATACGTGATGTTCAACTGGGTGCGCTCCGAGGCGACCCTCATGAAGAACAACCTGCGCCACACGATCTCGGCACGCCTCAAGAGACTCAATCCATTCGCCACCAACGCCTGACGCCGGAGGGACCTATGGACCAGATCACACCGCCTTCTGCCGCTGCCGCCCACTTCATCGCCTGCCTCGATCGCTCCAGGCACGTCAAGGAGCCGTACAGCTATTGGCTGCTCGACAACGCGCTGCCGGAGCGGTGCATCGACGGCATCGCGACACTTCCCTTCGCCCCGCCTCAAGGCGCCATTTTCAGTGGGCGGCGCGAAACGAATAACTCGACCCGAGTCTATTTCAATCCGGAGAACCAGGAGCGGTTTCCAGTCGTGCGCGAGGTCACGGGTGTATTCCGCGACCCCAACGTGGTCCGGAGGCTGGAGCAGGTGACCGGGCGCGACCTGTCCGAGGGCGCGCTTCGCATCGAGTACTGCCAGGACGTGGACGGATTCTGGCTCGAGCCGCACCTCGACATCTCGGTGAAGCTGTTCACCATGCTGATCTACCTGTCGGGGGAGCCTGAGCTCTACGACGCGGGCACCGATGTCTACGACGCGAGCCCGGAGCACAAGCTCGTCGCAACGGCCCCCTACGAGAAGAACAAGGGGCTCATCTTCATTCCCGGAACAGACACCTGGCACGGCTTCACCAAGCGGCCGATCAGGGGCATCCGCAAGTCGATCATCGTCAACTGGGTGACATCGGCCTGGAGGGACCGTTACGAGCTGGCCTGAGCCGCCGTTCTCAAATTTTGCGAGCTTCCCCAACTTGGCCGCTGGCGTTAACGCGCTGGCGGCTCTCTTTTTTCTGGATTCCACGCAATCCTCACACTTTTCGGCGAGGCTCAGAGCTAGCCCGCTCGTTTGTGCTCATTCCGCTCATGAGGGATTCGACAGCCCGTGTTGCATGCGCTTTCCAAGCCGTCGCTGGCGAGCATCCCGGTCATTGACAGCGGCACAGACTATCCGCTCTCGACGCTAAGAGCCTTCGAGGACCGTGCTCATGACCTCATGGACCTGGCGACAAAGGGCGTGCCCGCCGCCGCGTTGCGCCAGCTCGACAAGGTCTCCCTGCGCTGGCTCGAGAGATGGGAGAACGATCACCTTTCCGAGATCACGGCCGTGGCCGAGCGACTTGCGCGGCCCGGCGCCTATTTCTTCTCGGTCAACTACGAATGGGGCTGCACCTGCCGTGTGTCGCCCGCCCCGGACCATCGCTCGGCGCGCCTCATCCGCGTGCTCGATTGGCGCACGAGGGGGCTCGGACGCAATGTCATCGCGGCGCGCGTGTCGGCACCGGCCGGCACGTTCGTGACGCTGACCTGGCCCGGCTATACCGGTGTGCTCTCCGGCATGGCGCCCGGACGGTTCTCGGCGGCGCTCAATCAGGCGCCGATGCGCAAGTCCGCGGGCTTCTACTATCTCGACTGGGCGGCCAACCGGCGCCGGGTCTGGCACATGCCCCATCCGACGCCCGCTCATCTCTTGAGAAGCGTGTTTCAGGAGGCGGGGTCCTACGCGCAAGCACGCCGGCGCCTCGTCTCGGAGCCGATCTCGACGCCCGCCATCTTCTCGCTCGCGGGATTGCGACCCGGTGAGACGACGGTCATCGAGCGTATGGAGACGGATGCGCGTGTCCACGACGGGCAGAACGTGGCGGCCAATCACTGGCAGGCGCCGGGCTGGCATGGGCACGCGCGCGGGCGCGACAGCGCAGGTCGGGCACGGCGCATGCATGCCATTGAGCCGGAGCTCGATCCCGAGTTTCCGTGGCTCGAGGAGCCGATCCTCAACAGGCGCACGCGCCTCGTGATGGTTTCGGACGCTTCGCTCGGCCGGCTCGTCGCCCAGGGCTACGAGGACATGGCGCCCGCGACCAGACCCTTGGACCTGATAGCCTGAGCGTCGGTGTTCCCTCGGGAACTGCCGACCTGTCACCCAATCGCGTTTCATAACCAGCGTTTGAACCACACCGGGACGCTGGCATGCGCATCCTGGTCGTTATAGGTTGGTGCCCAATTGGATGGCGCTCCCATCGAAGGGGCGGCGCACCTCATGCAACTCCGGTGATATCATGACAGCCGATCAAGTCCACGACCTTCGAGTCAAACAGGAATACGAGGCCATCAAGGGCTTCTATATCCACTTTCTCGTCTATGTCTGCGTCAATCTCCTCCTGGTGACGATCGACGTGCTGGGCGGAGATCCGATGTGGTCCCACTGGGCCGTGCTCGGCTGGGGCATCGGCGTCCTCGCCCATGCCTACGCGGCCTTCGTCATGAAGCCGGCTGAGATGGCAAAGTGGGAAGCGCGCCAGCTCGCGATCATCGCCGGCAAGTCATAAGGGCGTCTCCCGAGAAGCGGCACGGTGCCTGACCCGGAGGGCCAGACACCGCAGCGCAAGTCCTGCAATCTTGCCGCGAGGCCATCAGCCCTTCGGCAGGAGAACGTGGTCGACAGCGTGAATGACGCCGTTCGACTGCATCACGTCATAGATGGTGATGTTGGACCAGCCGCCCTTCTCATCCTTGAGGATGATGTTGTTGGACCCGTTCATCATTGCCCACAGCTTGCCGCCGGCGACGGTTTTGAGCTCGGCGGTGCCCTTGCCCTTCTTGATCCAGAACTTCAAGTCGTTGAAGGTGATGCGGCCGGGAACGACGTGGTAGGTCAGAACGCCGGTGAGCTGACCCTTGTTCTCGGGCTTAAGCAGCGTATCGACGGTGCCGGCGGGAAGCGCATCGAAGGCCGCGTTCACGGGAGCGAACACCGTGAACGGACCCTTGCCGGACAACGTCTCGACGAGGCCTGCGGCCTTGACGGCGGCAACCAGCGTCGTGTGGTCGGCCGAGTTGACGGCGTTCTCGACGATGGTCTTCGAGGGGTACATCTCCTCGCCGCCGACGATCACGGTGCTCGCGGCAAAGGCAGGGAGTGCGCAGGCGAGCGCGCCGGCGACGACGAGGCTCTTCAAAGTCTTCGACATGGGAGTGATCTCCAGTTGAGTGTCAGGTTTCGGTTGTGGTCGCGCCCGGCGTGACACCGTCGCGATGCCGGCACTTACGGGAGGGTTGTGCGCCGCGTTTCGCGGTTTCGAGGACTATATTTTCTCTCCTTCAGTGATCCAAATTGACGGCTCGGACGTCTCGAGTAGCGCATCAGGATGCGCTCGATCCGGATGGACTCTCCGGCACGCGTCCGTCGTCGCGCAGCAAGACGTAGATGGCGGGAATGACGAGCACGGTGAGGAGCGTCGAGGACGCGAGGCCGAACAGCAGTGAGATCGCCAGCCCCTGGAAGATGGGATCGGCGAGAATGACGGCAGCTCCGATCATGGCGGCCAGCGCCGTCAGCAGGATAGGCTTGAAGCGGACGGCGCCCGCCTCGAGCAGCACCGCGCGCAGCGGCTGGCCCCTCTTCTTGCGACCGCCGATGAAGTCGACGAGCAGGATCGAGTTGCGCACGATGATGCCGGAGAGCGCGATGAAGCCGATCATCGAGGTGGCGGTGAAGGGCGCGCCGAACAGCCAGTGACCGGGCACGATTCCAACGAGCGTCAAGGGCACGGGTGTTAGAACGACGAGAGGCAGCTTGAACGAGCCGAACTGCGCGACGACCAGCACATAGATTCCGAGCAGGGCAAAGGCGAATGCCGCGCCCATGTCGCGGAAGGTCACGTAGGTCACCTCCCATTCGCCGTCCCACAAGAGGATCGGTTTCGTCTCGTCGAGCGGCTGGCCGTGATAGCGGATCTCGGGCTTCGGCAGGCGGCCCCAGTCCTTCCCGTCGATGAGGGCGGCTACCGCCATCATGCCGTAGACCGGGGCTTCGTAGGCTCCCGCCAGCTCGCCCATGACCATTTCGGCAGCGCGGCCGTTGTGCCGGAAGATCGGATACGAGGCCTCTTCCTGTGCGGCGTCGACGACGTCGCCGAGCTCGACGATGCCGCGGCCGCCGGGCAGCGCATTGGCCGGAACGGGCGTCGCCAGCGCCTCTTGCGTCATGGCCAGCCTGGACTTCGGCAATTGCACCGCGATCTCGACCGGATGGCGGCCGCCGCCCTTGTGCGAGTAGCCGACCGGCACGCCGCCGAGATAGGCCTTGATGGTGTCGTAGACGTCACGCTCCTCGACCTTGTGGTACTCGAGGTTGTCCTGGTCGATGGTGAGGCGCAGACGCGGGGCCCGCTCGCGGTGGCTCACGTCGTCGTCGACGATGAAAGGGACGCTCTTGAACAGCATACGAACCTCGTCGGCGACGGCGCGCCGGGTCTCCGGTTCGGGCCCGTAGATCTCGGCGAGCAGGGTCGCGATGACCGGCGGTCCCGGCGGCACCTCGACCACCTTCAATGTCGTACCGGCGGGCACCGGAAGGCCCTTGAGGCGCTTGCGCACGTCGAGGGCGATAAGGTGGCTCGCTCGCGTGCGGTGGGCCTTGGGACGCAGGTTGATCTGCAGCTCGCCCTGGTGCGGCTCGTTGCGCAGATAGGAGTGTCTGACGAGGCCACTGAAGTTGAAGGGTGCAGCGGCCCCGGCATACGCTTGCATCGTCGTGAGCTCGGGCAGTGCGGCGAGCCGGGCTGCTGCTGCGTCGAGCGCCCGGTCGGTGTCCTCGAGCGTCGCGCCGCGCGGAAGCTCGACCACTACCTGCAGCTCGGACTTGTCGTCGAACGGCAGGAGCTTCACGGTGACGGCCTTGAGCGCGAAGGGAAAGAGCGAGGCGAGCGCCAGGAGGCCGACGGCGAGCAGGAAAAGTCCGGCTGAGCGGCGTGTGGCAATGACCGGCCGGGCGGCGAAGTGATAGACCCGGCCCAACAGTCCCACCTCGTGCCGAGGCTCGCCCCGCTCTGCGCTAGGCGCTCCCAATCGCATCATCAGCCAGGGCGTCACGATGACGGCGATAAAGAACGACAGCACCATGGCCGCCGAGGCATTGGCGGGGATGGGGCTCATGTAGGGCCCCATGAGGCCAGAGACGAACAGCATGGGCAGAAGCGCAGCCACCACCGTGAGCGTCGCGACAATGGTCGGATTGCCGACCTCGGCGACCGCATCGACAGCAGCTGCGAGCCGGGTGCGCCCGTCGTGCATGCTCCAGTGACGGGTGATGTTCTCGATCACGACAATGGCGTCGTCGACCAGGATGCCGATCGAGAAAATAAGGGCAAAAAGGCTGACGCGGTTGATAGTGTAGCCCATGAGCCAGGAGGCGAAGAGTGTCAGGAGAATGGTGAGCGGAATGACGATGGCGACGACGGCGCCTTGACGCCAGCCGATGGCGAGCGCGACGAGGAGCACGATCGAGATCGTCGCCAGCCCGAGATGGAACAACAGCTCGTTGGCCTTCTCGTTGGCCGTCTCGCCGTAGTTTCGCGTGACGGTCACGCTGACCCCGTCAGGGATGAGCTTGCCCTCGAGCTCGCCCACCCGTACGAGGATATGCTCGGAGATCACGACCGCGTTGGCGCCGGCGCGCTTGGCCAGCGCGAGCGTGACGGCGGGTGTCCGCCCGAGCGCCCCGCCCGTGCCCTTCTCGTAATGCCAGGCCCGGCGCTCGAGCGGCTTTGCGCCGACCGCTATATTGGCGACGTCGCGCACATAGACGGGCCGTCCATCGCGCGCCGAAAGCATGAGGAGTCCGATATCGGGAACGCCGCCCAGGGTCTGGCCCGCAGCCACCGTGAGGCTGCGGCTCGCCTCGCGCACGCGCCCGGCGAGAAACGATCGGTTGGCGCCTTCGATCTTCGCTGTGAGCTGGGCGAGCGTGATGCCGAACAGTGCGAGCTTCTCGGAATCCGGCTCCACCCGAATTTGATCCGGACGTCCACCCGTAATGTAGGAAAGGCCGACGTCGTCGAGCTTGGCGAGCTCCGCCTGCAGGTCCTCGGCCATGTGATAGAGGGCGTTGTCCTCGAAGCGTGTTTCTCCTGGCTTCGGTGACAGGGTGAGAGCAACGATCGCCACGTCGTCTATGCCGCGGCCGACGATCAGGGGCTCCGGGATGCCGATCGGAATGCGGTCGTAGTTCGCGCGCACCTTCTCATGCACACGAAGGATCGCATCGTCGGCTGGGGTGCCGACAAGGAAACGTGCCGTCACGACCACACGATCGTCGATCGTATTTGAGTAGACGTGCTCGACGCCATTGATGGCCTTGACGATGGTCTCGAGCGGCTCGGTGACGAGCTTGACGGCGTCCTCCGCCTTGAGGCCGTCGGCGGAGACGAAGATGTCGACCATCGGCACCGAGATCTGCGGCTCCTCCTCGCGCGGAAGCGAGGCGAGCGCAATGAGGCCGAGCGCGAGGCCGGCCAAGAGAACGAGCGGCGTCAGCGGCGAGGCGATGAAGTGCCGGGCAAGATGGCCGGAGAGCCCGAGGCCGGTCGTCCGGGTCATGGCTGCACCAGCTCGTCGCCGGTCGCGACACCCGACAGGATTTCGATCATGCCGTTGGCGGCAGCGCCCGCGCGTCCGGTCTGCACGACGACATCGGACGTCGTGCCGGCGGGCGTGGACAGGCGGACATAGTCGAGCCCGTAGCGGCGGAAGACCAGGGATTGCGGCACCAAGTAGGCCTTGCGCTTGCCGGCTGTGATCCAGGCGAGCACCCGCTCGCCGACGTAATAGCTGCCAAGTCCCGGCACGTCGGCATCGGCCACGACGCGGCCGTTCGAGAGCTCGGGATAGACCTGAACGATCCGCCCTTCCGCCAAAGACTTGTCGCCTTTCGGGAGTCCGCGTCCGCCCAGGCGAACCGGATCGCCAACTCTGATCGATGCGGCGTGGCGCTCGGGCAGCTCGAGCCGGAGGAGAAATTCATTAGCTGCGATCGTGGCGATGCTCTCACCCGCCATGACGACGCTGCCCTCGGTGACGGGGACCTTGAGCACGCGGCCGGCCGCAGGCGCCAGCACCTGGCCTTCCTCGATCTGTGTCTCGACCACGGCGCGGTCGGCAAGCGCCGCTTTGAGCTCATTGGCGGCGACATCATACGCGGTCTGCGCCTGATCCACGCGTGCCTGTGGGATCACGCCTTTGGTCTTGAGGGCTTCCGAGCGCTCGAGCTCCGTTTTGGCGGTCGCTATGCGTGACTGGATGGCGACGATCTGGGCATCGAGCGCCTTGATGCGAAGCGCGATCTTGGGATCGGCGATGAGCGCGATCAGCTGGCCGGTCTCGACCGGCGCGCCTTCATCCACCTTGAGGGAGGCGACCGTTCCAGGTGTGCGCACGCGCGCCTCGGTGAGGTCCTTGCTGCGCACCACGGCATAGACCGATTTGAGGTCGTCGATCTCCTCGAGGGTCACGGTCAGCGCTTCGGAGGCGAGCGCCGGCTCAGTGCCAAGCGCTCCCGACCATGCTCCGAGCGCGAGTGTCATAGCGGCGGCGAGTCGTCTGGTTGCTGGCATGGGCAATCTCCGGCTTCACGGTGCGGCCGGCGGTGTGCGGCGCCGGGTTGACTTTTAATTAGTAGTAACTAAATTAGTTATCATGAATATACAAGAGCTGATGGCCCGCAGCGACGAGGTGGCGGCGCTTCTCAAGGCCATGTCGAACGGCAAGCGCCTCATGGTCCTGTGCGAGCTCAGCAAGGGCGAACGCTCGGTTTCGTCGCTCGAAGCCCGGGTGCCGCTCAGCCAGTCTGCACTTTCGCAGCATCTGGCAAAGCTGCGGCAGGCCCGCCTGGTGGCGACGCGCCGTGAGGCGCAGACGATCTACTATTCGCTGGCCGACCCGCGCGTCGCACACCTGATGACGGCGCTCTACGGGCTCTTTTGCTCGTCAGGCAAGCCCAAACGGAAAAAGGAGACCTCCCGATGACGATCGACCGTGCCTGCTGGCCTTCGCAGGATCGATGATCCTGGCCTCGCTCGTCTTGAGCCAGATTGGCAGTCCGTACTGGCTCCTGCTCACCGCCCTTGTCGGGCTCTATCTTCTTCAGTCGGCCTTCACGGGCTTTTGCCCGCTGGCCATTCTTCTGAAACGGCTCGGAGTCCGGCCCGGCGCAGCGTTTGGTGCCGGCGACTCGTAATGGGTTCCTTTCTGCGAAGGAAGATAAGAAAGGCCGGAGCCGCTGCCTAGAGCCCTTTCCACCTGATTTGGGTCATTGCGTCGCCTCAACGCGGCCGTCCGGTTCGTTGCGGCCCTTGACCGATGCAAAGGCATCGCTCTGCGGACCGCGCCTTCCGGGCCGGCGCGCGTTGAGGCGACCCGAAGGGACGGGGGCTTTTGCGCCGTGGCGGCGCTGGCGCCGAAGGCGCACGAGCCGGCCTCGCCGGCTTGGCCCTCCGGGCCCGGGGACGGCTCGACCGCAGCTCAGGCTACGCTCTTCGCCGCGCTCCTCGCCACGACACAAAATCCCCTCGTCGCAATGACCCAAATCAGGTGGAAAGGGCTCT
>Ga0233425_10002885_pt1 | contig 32576 bp, 29 predicted proteins | sample Watercolumn_Towu_2_FD_181712 | JGI IMG/M metagenome (GOLD analysis project Ga0233425, IMG submission 181712) | Freshwater microbial communities from Lake Towuti, South Sulawesi, Indonesia - Watercolumn_Towuti2014_140_MG | ecosystem: Environmental > Aquatic > Freshwater > Lake | place... | reverse complement strand
GTCAATGAGTCGGCGTTCTTCTTTCATGAATGGTCCTTCGTCAAGCTCGGGTTTCTCCGCCGAGAGCATGACGGTGACAGCACCGCGCGCGGCTCCATACACATTGATCTCTGCCGTTTGCTTGCTGAGGCCCCGGTGTACCGCCGCCGAAGAGTACTTCTTGTCATCAAAGGCGATCTCCGCGGACGTAATTTCCGGGTAGAGCCAAGCGGGAGGGAGGAGCTCCACAATGGATTGCAGAAGAGCGTCGATCGTCAAACCCGGCTGGACGGCAAGCTGGACGATTGCATAGAGGCACCGGAGTTCCTTGACCCTTTCCCTCAGGGAAACTCCTAGCCGACGCTCGACAAAGGCGTCGCCCAAAGTCTGCGCGATGTCCTGGTACTGATTGATTTCTTCCAGCGAGAAGTGATTCTTACGACTGCTTCTGAGCTGCAGGACGCCTTCAACGTTTTCTTCAACAACAACCGGAAGGAGAGCCACGGACCGCCAAGTGTCATGTGGATAGATGACCTGCGTGTGACGATGACCCGCCGAAGTCCACTGCACGCTTAAACCGCGCGCCGTATCGCCTGTCCACACAATCTTGAATACGCGTCCATCCGCAGGTTGCTGACTGTTCCAGGTGCCGTTGAGGATTGCCCAGCACAAATCGTGTACGCTGGAGTTCTTGGAGAGGGGTACGAGCGGTTGATCTTTGTCCTGCTGACGTGGTGGAATCATCTCGAATCGGAAGGATTTGAGTGATCGAGTCACCTCGCCGCAAAAATAGTGGTCGCGTTCGTGGATCCAGAGTTCGACAGAGTCACACCCGGAAAACTCGGCAACCATCGTGCAGACCTCCTTCAGGAAATCGAACCTCAAGAGACCTTTGTGCGCACAGCCGAGGATGCCGTGTGACAGCGCTCGGAATCCGCCTGTCAGTTTGTGATGACGGAGGGAGGAACCTGCGCGAGGTTTCCGCTTCTGCCGATGTTTCGCGGGCCGTTTCACAAGCCTGGGATACTTGTTGTGGGAACTGCTGCTCTGGTGCCGACTGCTTGGCAAGAGGAACGTAATCCAAAAAGGCGAGGAAGTCAAAAAATCGATGTATCTTTTGCTGCCTCATAGAGAGGCTGGGGATGTGCGTTTTTCAGAGCGCAAACTGGCTCATTGTCCCAGGCCGGTGGAAGTTGGAGGACTTCTTTCGTACTCTTGGAATCATCTACAAGCCGCGCCCCGCCGCTGACGTCACCTGATCAGCGTCGAAGGCGATGTGCCATCGTTCCCACAAGGTTCAGAAACCCGGAGGCATGACATGAAACACCTTGCGAAAGTCCTCTTTTTCGTCCTCACGTTCTCACCTGCAGTTGCCCAGACTCAGCGTCCGATCATGTTTGATGATTTCATCAGGCTGGGCCGCGTCACCGATCCGCAGCCATCCCCCGACGGATCGACGATCGTGTTCGTCCTTACGTACCACAATAAAACCGAGAACCGGACGAACAGCAATCTCTACCTGGTACCGGCAGACGGTGGGGCTGTCAAACAACTCACGGCTTCCAAAGGCGCGAACTTCAATCCTCGCTGGATGCCCGACGGAAAAACGGTCGCGTTCATCTCGACTCGCGATGGAGAGGCCCAAATCTGGACTTTGAATGTCACGGGCGGGGAGGCGAAAAAGGTCTCAACGATCTCGACCGGCGTGGGCGATCTCCAGGTATCTCCCGACGGGAAGTGGTTTGCGTTCTCTTCAGAGGTGTATCCCGATTGCGTAGATGACGAGAGCAACGCGAAGCGGGCGGAGGAGGTGGAAAAGAGCAAGGTCAAGGCGAAGGTTTTCGATAAGCTGCCGTACAGGGTCTGGAACGCATGGAAGGATGGTAAACGGAACCACCTCTTTGTCTTGCCGGCGGAAGGAGGTCGGGCGACCGATCTGACGCCCGGAGATTATGACACGCCGCCGATCGACCTCGGAGGTGCGTGGTCATTTGCCTGGTCCCCAGACAGCAAAGAAATCGCGTTCGAGCGAAACACCGATCCTGTGATAGCAATCAGCACCAACAACGACATTTTCACAGTCAGCGTCGCAGGCGGAACGCCGAAACGGCTGACGGAGAATCCGGGGAATGATTCTCAACCGCTCTATTCTCCCGACGGCAAGTACCTTGTGTATCTTCAGATGAAGCGTGCGGGATTCGAGGCCGATCAGAAGCAGCTGATTCTTGTTGACCGGACATCGGGAACGCGAAAGAACCTCACAGAGAAATTCGACTACAGCCTGAATGAAGTCGCCTGGACCGCAGACTCGAAGTACCTGTACTTCAATGCCGACGACAGAGGAAACGAATCGGTGTTCAGGCTCACCGTTGCGACGCAGAGTATCGAGCCGATTGTCACCAAGGGGTACGCTCATTCTCTTCGGGTGCTTCCTGACGGGAAGAGTATCATTGCCCTTCGCGAGTCGCTCCTCGCGCCGTCGGAGGTGTACCGCATTGATGCAGCAGGCAAAAAAGAGACAAAGCTTACATTTGTCAACGCAGAGCGCCTCGCGGCACTGAACCTGAGCGGGAAGGAGGACTTCTGGTATGAAGGAGCGGGCGGAGCAAAGGTCCACGGATTTCTTGTCAAACCGCCGGCGTTTGATCCTTCGAAGAAATACCCAATGGTTCTGCTCATTCACGGCGGGCCGCAGGGTCAATGGGGCGACCAGTTCCATTTCCGATGGAATGCCCAAATGTTCGCGTCACGGGGCCACGTGGTTGTGCTCATCAATCCGCGCGGGAGCACGGGGTACGGCCAGCAGTTTACCGATGAAATCAGCAAGGATTGGGGTGGGAAGGTGTACGAGGATCTCATGAAGGGTGTCGACTATGTGCTGAAGTCGTACTCCTACATCGACGCAAACAGGGTCGCCGCTGCAGGTGCTTCCTATGGCGGGTATATGGTGAACTGGATACTTGGACATACGAACCGATTCCGCTGCCTTGTGTCGCATGATGGCGTTTTCAATACGAAAGCGATGTACGGGACCACGGAGGAGCTATGGTTTCCGGAGTGGGAATTCGGTGGAACGCCCTACCAGAAACCCGAACTCTACGACAAATGGAATCCGCTCGCATACGCCCACAATTTCAAAACGCCCACACTCGTGGTACATGGCCAGCTGGACTACAGGCTTGATGTAAGCGAGGGCTTCCAGCTCTTCACGGCGCTCCACCGCCAGGGAGTAAAGTCGAAGATGCTGTACTTCCCGGACGAGGGTCACTTTGTGACAAAGCCGGCGAATGCGGAACTCTGGTGGAAAACGGTGCTCGATTGGATTGATGAGAATACCGAGTAGGGTATTGCTCACCCTTCATTCCTCCGGCAGGCTACAAAAAAATAGAAGGCCGCTGCGACACCAGCCGCAGCGGCCTTCCGTCTTCCCACAACCATTCCGGAGGTTCGGAACGGCTGTCGTTAGTTCTGGCCTTGATTCTGCTCGAAGACCACGTTGAACAGTTTGCAGAGCTTCTTCACACGCGCGTTGTCATCAAGCTGGCCGGTCATTTTTACTGCGTAAATTCCTACCGGATCTCCGATCTTGAACAGAGCAAGCGCCGCGACCACGCGTGCGCGCTCGTCTGACTCTGTCCGCAACATGCGCATGAGGGGTATCACGGCCTGTGAGCTCTTAATGTCTCCCAACATGGCAGCGGCACTCGTCCGCAAGCCGAAATTGGCCGATTCGACTCCTTTGAGAAGGTTTGCCTCGACCGCTTCTTTCTTGAACGTCGGTACCGCGCTGGATTTTTCGACGCCCTCGTTGGCAATGGCTGTCAGGGAGACAGCGAACACGAGGATTGCGACTATAACCAATGTCCGTTTCATATGACCTCCCGTGGTGATGGTTGTGGGAAAGTGACTTGCAGCAGGAAGACTGTTACTAAAAGAACCTGACTGACTTCTCCTCTTGAAACGTAGGCTTGGAGGTGGAGTTTGACTGGTGGGACGAATGTGACCTGAGGTGTGACAAGCCGTCCGCGGTCGCATTCAAGACGCTTTTGAACGGGGGAACGCCTTAGGAAGTCCAGATACCTGATGACTCACGATCGGCCAATCAGGCTCGAAATACGGCTTTGTTGACATTGTTCGCTCAATGCGATACATTGGGGCGAATCATCGTCCCCACGCCGTCATCACCCCACACACTGGGAGGCCAGCTTATCCCAATGAAATCCATCGTTCGAATTCTCACATGTTGCACCGCAATCATGGCTTCGCTTATTGCTCAATCACAACTCCCTGTTCCGCCAATCGCCAAGAAAATCCCCAAGACTGATGTACTCCATGGCGAAACAAGGATTGACAACTATTACTGGCTACGCGAAAAGTCGAATCCAGAGGTCATCGCCTATCTTGAGGCAGAAAACAAGTACACGGAAGCGATGACGAGCGATTTGACTGGCCTCCAGGACAAGATCTATAAGGAGATCCTCAGTCGGATCAAGCAAACAGACCTCAGCGTGCCGTACAAGCTCGGCGCGTACTGGTACTACACCAGGATGGAGGAAGGAAAGCAGTATGCCATCTACTGTCGGAAGAAGGAATCGATGGAGGCTGCGGAGGAGGTGACGCTGGACCTCAATAAGCTTGCTGAAGGCCACAAGTTTCTCGGCCTGGGGCTCTACGAAGTGAGTGAAGATGGGAATCTTCTTGCCTACTCGCTCGACACGACCGGTTTCCGGCAATATCAGCTTTCCATTAAGAACCTCCGGACGGGTGCCGTGTTGCCCGATTCCATTGGGCAGGTGAACAGCGCGGTGTGGGCTGCTGATAACAGGACGATGTTCTATGTGAAAGAGGACGCGGCGAAACGACCGTACAGGCTCTTTCGCCATGTTCTGGGAGCGACCAAGGATGAACTTCTCTTCGAGGAAAAAGACGAGCTCTACCGGATAGGTGTCGATCGCTCAAGTGACCGGGCCTATATCCTCTTTGCGACCGGAAGTTCGATTACAAGCGAATGGCGGTACCTGCCGTCGAATCAGCCCGAAGAAACCTTCACGATGCTCTACCCGCGCGAGGTCGGGCATGAATACAGCGTGGACCACCGCAAAGGCCTGTTCTATATCAGAACGAACAAGAATGCGAAGAACTTCCGGCTTGTCACCGTTGCTGACGCCGATCCGCGCCAGGACCGGTGGAAGGAGCTCCTCCCGCACCGGCCGACGGTGAAATTGGAGGGAGTTTCCCTGTTCCGGAATCACGATGTGTACGTAGAACGGGAAAATGCCCTGATCAGATTCACGGTTGTGGATCTCAAGGCGCAGAAGAAGAAAAACGTCGAGTTCCCCGAGCCGGTGTACTCTGCTGGTCCGGGCGCAAATCCCGAGTTTGACACAAAGATGTTCCGGTATTCCTATCAGTCATTTGTGACGCCGGGCTCGGTGTACGATTATGACATGGAGTCAGGGACGAGCACGCTCCTGAAAAGGACAGAGGTTCTGGGCGATTTTGATCCGAAGAGATATGTGTCGGAGCGCGTCACCGCAACAGCGGCGGATGGCAAGCGTGTGCCGATCTCTCTGGTGTACAAAGCGGGCATGAAGCGCGATGGGTCCAATCCATTGCTTCTCTACGGCTATGGATCGTACGGTGCCTCGATGCCGGTCTCATTCTCTGTCCCACGGCTGAGCCTTCTGGAAAGAGGGGTGATCTATGCGCTCGCCCACATCCGGGGAGGTGGAGATCTTGGTGAGGAGTGGCGTGATGATGGCAAGATGCTCAGGAAGAAGAACACCTTCACCGATTTCATTGCATGCGCTGAGCATCTCGTTACATCGCGTTACACAACGCCACAGAAACTCGCGATCCAGGGCGGAAGTGCAGGAGGATTGCTGATCGGGGCCGTCATCAACATGAGGCCGGAGCTGTTCAAAGTCGCGCATCTGGCTGTTCCGTTTGTTGATGTCATCAATACCATGCTCGATGAATCACTTCCTCTGACGGTCGGGGAGTTTCTGGAATGGGGCAATCCGAAGAAGAAGGACGAGTATGAATACATGAAGTCGTACAGCCCCTACGACAACATTGAGGCGAAACCATATCCGGCGATGCTCATCACCACCTCGTTGAACGACAGTCAGGTGATGTACTGGGAGCCGGCAAAGTATGTAGCAAAGATGAGGACGGTTCGGCCAGACAAGAATCCGCTTGTCCTGAAGACGAACATGGGGGCTGGCCATGGCGGTGCATCAGGCCGGTACGATGCGTTCAAGGAACAGGCATTCAATTTTGCATTCATGCTCGCGCAACTGGGAATCAGAGAATAAGAACTTAGCTACATCGGCACTCCGAAGCATCAGGATCACACATCCCATAACATCACAGGAGGAGCTATGCAACCAACGCCCGTGCAACCGCCGATTTCTGTTCCACATCGCCCCCCAGTGCGGTACGCCGGATTCTGGCGGAGATTCGTCGCCCACCTCATCGACCAGATACTGGTGGGTATTGTTGCGTTCATGGTACTCATACCGGCGCTCGCGTTGTTCGGACTCGGAATCGGTGCCGCTGCGGTTGACGAGGACCCGGAGGCCATGGGTGGTTTCTTCATTGCTGCTCTCATGGCGTACTTCGGAGCGATTCTTCTTATTGTCGTGGCTCAGTGGCTCTACTATGCTCTCATGGAGTCGTCCAGCAAGCAGGCCACACTCGGCAAACTTGCACTCGGCATCGTTGTCACAGACCTGAACGGCAATCGAATCAGTTTCGGGCGCGCGACTGGCCGGTACTTCGGCAAGATCGTCTCGGGAATGATCTTTGCCATCGGGTACATCATGGCAGGGATCACAGAAAGGAAGCAGGCGCTCCACGATATTATGGCGAGCTGCCTCGTCGTGCTGAGGTAAGTCCGTCGAGGAGGTAAGTTTTTCCGCCGGCGGTAATTTTTTCCGAGTGAGAAATTGCATGTCCCGGCGATGCTGACAAGTTGCCGCTATATTTCGTTGACACTCCATCGTGCACTGAAGTCCGGCGTGGGCACAATTATTGAGCCCTATGAGGAGTTGGAGAATGTCGCCGTTGTGATGCAGAGCACTCATAATTCGCACGAACGGAGTGCATAGATGGGTCAACAACAGTTGCTCCTGGTGATCGTGGGTGTCATCATCGTTGGTTTGGCGATCGCTGTGGGGATCAGTCTCTTCAGCGCTCAGAGCGTCGCGTATAATCGCGATGCGATGATCAACGATTTGAATCACATCGGTCAACTGGCATATCAGTACCGGATCACGCTCCATCGTCTTGGAGGAGGAGAGGGAAAGTATGTGGGCTTCCTGATCCCAAGCCAACTGGCGACGAACAGCAATGCGAGGTATTCTGTCCTCGACGCACAAATCGGCACGGTGACCGTCAAAGGAGTCTCCGTGATGGACTCAACAAACACCATCACGGTGACTGTCAACAACCAGGGGAAACTAGCAAATCTGATATTCTCCGGCGACTTTCAGTAGAACGCTTCGAACAGCAATTTCAGCGCCCGGCCAGTGTGGTCGTCCATCAAGGGATGACATCCTGAGCCGGGCGTCATCGTTTCTGCGATTCGAATCAGGAGTGCCATAGATGAGACTTCCCCAATCTGAAAAAATCCCCGGATTCGTATTCTGCCCATAAACATCTTTCCTTTGCCATTACCCTTTCGGTTCTCTATATTATCTGACCCAATCAACTGTTCATCATCAGGAACCTTGCCTATGAAGAATTGTTGGTCTGCAATTCTGTCCGTTCTCCTTGTCTCTTCTCTGGCGCTTTGTCAACCGACTTCAAACCTCCTCGATTCCAGAATACGCAATCTACTCGGAGAATCGCTCAGCGGTGAACTCGCGAAGGAACACGTCATACAGATCACACGTCATCATCGCGTTCAGGGATCACGCGGCTACAGGGCCGCCGCAGAATACGTTCTCCAGCAACTCCGCAACTACGGATTTTCGGAAAAGGACGCCTACATAGAGTCCTTCAAATCGGATGGAAAAGTCGTGTATCAGACGTGGCAGTCGCCGTCCGGATGGGACATCACCTGGGGTGAGCTACGTATGCTCCAGCCCTACGACGAGCGAATCGTCGGTTATCCCGAAATCGCCATGAGTGTCATCACGTATTCCAATCCGGGCGACGTGACTGCAGAGCTGGTTTGGGTGGGCGAAGGCACAAGCGATGACGACTACAAAGGCAAAGATGTCAGTGGGAAAATGGTCCTGGCGACCGGGTATGGAGGTGCGGTCCATCGTCTCGCGGTTCTGAAGTACGGCGCACGGGCCGTCGTCTGCTATCTGGATGATGACCGGGCAAAAGACCACCCAGATATGCTCCAGTACACAGGAATGTGGCCGCGGACAGAGGAACTCGACCGCGTCACCTTTGGCTTCAATCTGAGCCACCGCCAGGGGGAGAAACTGCGTGACCTCATCGCCTCCGGCAAAAGAGTCATACTTCGGGGACAGGTCCGGGGGATTGGTCTGGAACCGTACTTCATGGATGTCGTTGTCGCACATCTCCGCGGTTCTGAGAAGCCCGAAGAAGAACTGGTTCTGAGCGCCCACCTTGACCATCCAAAAGAATCGGCGAATGACAACGCAAGCGGATCAGCGGCAATCCTCGACATCGCGAGAGTTTTCAAGCAGCTTACCGATTCCGGCCGGCTGCCGAAGTTGAAACGATCCCTTCGGTTCGTCTGGGTGCCGGAGTGGAATGGGATGATGCCGTATATTGACGCACACCCTGAGCTCGTCGGTCCGGAACTTGGGGGGAAGTTCCTTGGCAACGTTAACCTCGACATGGTAGGGGAGAACCAGGAGCTTCTCCATTCGATGATGATTATCACGAAGACTCCCGGCTCCTTGCCCTCCGTCATCAATGACGTCGTGGAGAACATGGCTCAAATGGTCGACGGAATGGATCTCCGAAGCGCAAGGGGAAGCCAGTCGCTGTTCAACTACAGGGTGACGCCGTATTCCGGTGGGAGTGATCATATGATGTTCATTGACCGGAAGATTCCCGGAGCGATGATTGTACACGGACCTGACTACACGCATCACACGTCCGATGACACACCGGACAAAGTCGATCCCGTTGAGCTCAGGCGGGCAGAAATGATTGCGGCGGGAACGGTGTATTATCTCTCGAATTTGGACCAATCTGAGGCATCGGACCTTCTCCAACTCTCTTCAGCAAATGCAGCAAAGAACCTGGGTGATGGCTCGAGGATTGCCGGGCAATTGATACGGGACGCGCAGCCGGACCAACTCCCGGGAGTCTTGAGCGAATCGCTTGCCGTCATCGCAGAACGAGGCCGGATTGCAGCGGAGGCGATAGGTACTGTCAAGTGGTACAACAATTCGAAGGAGACTGCAACCACAATTCAATCGATGCAGGCGCGTATTACGGAGGAGGTTCGGTTTCTTTCAGGTGAGGTACGGCGTCGCGCGGCGGCACGGAACGGCGGCAAGAATGTCGTCCTTCCCGCTGTATCGGCTGATAGGCGTGTTCCCGTCCGGTTGACGCGCGGGCCGCTCGATTTCGGACTGCCCGAGAGCAAACTCGGACCTGCGGAGTCTTCGCCGTCGTATGACGTGAACGGAGATGTGAGGTTTGAAGCGGTCAATTTCATCGACGGAAAGCGAACGGTTGCAGACATCGAGACAGCGCTCATTGGAGAATTCGGCCGAAGCGCGTTCAGAGGCATCGACCGTTTCATTGAGGCGCTTGTCAACGCTGGCGTTGTCCGGTGGAAATAACGTTACCGGAGTGTTCAATACGACATGAAGGAATAGGCATATGAAGTCCATTCATCGAGCTATTGCCATACTCATAACATGGACGGTTGCAGCATCCAGCTGGTGCGGCGCTCAGACGATATTCAAGCAGCCGCTCAGCGCACGAATTGTCACCTATGCAATCTCCGTCGCTCTGGATCCTGTTGATGAAACGCTCACAGGGAAAGAAACGGCGACATGGCGGAATACCTCATCGGACCGGGTCACCGAGCTGCAGTTTCACTTGTACCTGAACGCGTTCAAAAACACCGAATCAACCTTTATGAAAGAATCGGCGGGAGGATTGAGGGGAATTCGGATGGCTGAAGGAGGGTGGGGCTGGATCGATGTGACATCGATGAAAACGTCGGAGGGAGAAGACCTTACATCGCGCATGGAGTTCATTCACCCGGACGACAACAACGACAAAGACCAGACCGTCATCCGCGTGCCCTTGAGTAAGCCCGTCCTGCCGGGTCAGACGATTAAGCTCACGATCGACTTCAAAGCGAAGCTCCCCCGGATTTTCGCGCGGACAGGATACTATCAAGACTACTACATGATCGGTCAGTGGTTCCCGAAATTCGGAGTCTACGAGGCCGCCGGACAACGCTACGCAACAAAAGGACAGTGGAACTGCCACCAGTTCCATGCAAACACGGAATTCTATGCCGATTATGGACTCTATGATGTTGACATGACAGTGCCGAAGGACTATGTCGTCGGGGCGACCGGGATCCTCATGAAGGAGAAGGACAACGGGAACGGAACAAAAACGGTGACGCATCATGCCGAGGACGTTCATGACTTTGCCTGGACGGCGTCGGCATCATATGTTGACCTGAGCGACCAGTGGAACCATGTCAAGATCCGGGTCCTCATGCAGCCACAGCGCGTCCATCAGGCGAGCCGTTATTTTGAATCGGCCAAAGCGACCCTGGCGTATATGGACAGGCACGTTGGAACGTACCCCTATCCAAACCTTACCATCATCGATCCGGCGTATGGAGCCAGCGGGGCGGGCGGAATGGAGTATCCGACGCTCATCACGGCTGGTTCGTTTTGGGGAGTTGGTCGATCGCTCAAGGCAGCTGAAATGGTGACGGTGCACGAATTCATTCATAACTATTTCTATGGACTGGTTGGGAACAACGAGTTCGAGGAAGCGTGGCTTGATGAAGGCTTCACACAGTACTATGAATCGCGCGTGATGATTGACACCTATGGCACAAAGACCTCTATGCTGGATTGGCCAGGATTCACGATCGGTGATTTCGAATTGGCTCGGATTGGCTACACTGCGATGCGGAATCCGAAGATCGCGCCGACTGCAACTCCGGCCTTCGCCTTCAAGGCTGGCGGATACGGGAGCCTGACGTACCAGAAGACCGCAGTAATCCTCACGACGCTCGAGCGAATGGTCGGCCGGCCGGTCATGGACACGATCATGAAGACGTACTTCGCTCGCTGGCAATTCAAACACCCCTGCGAACGCGATTTTGTGGGCGTTGTGAATGAGATTGTTCCGAAATTCCACGGTACGAAGTTCGGGAAGAATCTCGAATGGTACTTTGATCAGGTGTTGCGTGGCACAGACATCTGTGACTACGAGCTCACAGCGATCGAGAACAACCCGGTTTCTGAGCCGAAAGGCCGCTTTGACGATGATGGAACGAAGGCGGATTCAAAGAAGGAGCCAGCAACGTCGGCCAAAGTGTATGCTTCAAGAGTGATCGTGTCGAGGCTGGGGGAGATCAGGCTGCCAACCACCGTGCTCGTGCACTTTGAAAACGGAGATGAGGTGCGGGAGCCATGGGACGGTCAAGGGCGATGGATTGATTTCAAGTATCGCCGTCCCGAGAAAATCAGCTGGGCGAAAGTGGATCCTGACACGCTCCTCGTGATCGATGTCAATCTCAACAATAATTGCAAGACACTAGATCCGCCCTCAACGCCGATCTGGAAATACACCGTGAAGTTTCTGTTCTGGATCCAGAATGTCCTCAGCCTCGGATCAATGATCGGTTGAACGAATTCTCCCCTAAGAGCAAAAGAGCGAACACTATGAATATCCTGAATGCCTTTTCAAACGGTTTCCGCCGGTCCGGATCGGAAATCAAGATGGCCCTCGTGATCTATGTCCTGAATCTGCTCCTGGCAATCCCTCTCGCGCTGGCATTTCGTTCAGCACTCGCGGCAGGATTTGGCATGTCACTGGCGCCGGAACAACTGATGCAGGGCCTCGATTTCACTGCGTTCCAGGATTTCATGCGGGCAAACGGTGAACGACTCCTCACCGTCATCAATCAGATGCTCTCTTTTCTGATATTGTCGATGCTCCTTCAGACATTTCTGGCGGGCGGAATTCTGTCGGTCTTGCAGGACCATGAAAGGAAATTTGCCGCATCGTCATTTTTCAAAGGGTGCGGAATGTACTTCTTCCGGTTTTTCAGACTCTTCCTCATCGTTGGAGTCATCCTGCTTCTTGTTTCGCTCATTCTGGGTGTGATTCTTGCTGCGGTGGTTGCAGCGATGGGTGAAACATCGACCTCTGAAGTGCCCGACTTCTGGATCAGAATTGCGGCGATTGTCCTCTTCCTCGTGCCGATCATCCTCATCCTGATGGCAGCGGATTACGCAAAGATCCATATCGTGCTCCATGACGAGCGCTCGGCCTTCCGGGCGTGCGGGAAGGGATTCGGATTCGTGTTCCGGAAGTTCTTTGCCGCGTTCGGTCTTGAACTCCTCCTGCTTCTGGTTCCCATCCTTCTGATGGTCCTCTATGTGCTGGTCGACCTGGCGATCGGGATGACTTCCGGATTGACGATCCTCCTGATGTTCTTCATCCAGCAACTCGTCATGGCCGGTCGGGCGTGGATCAAGATCTTCTTCTATGCGAGCGAGATGGCACTCTATCGGAGTCTCCAACGTGTACCGATCTCTGAAGCGGATATTCCTCTTGCTTCGGCAGGAGCCGGAAAGAGCGTTATTGTCTGATCTGTTTGTTCAACGATGTAAACAAGGAGATGGAATGATGAATCAGTTCAAAGAGAGCATGTTGAAGCTTGTCACCGAAACTTCCACCAACCTGCCGGCGGATGTTCGCCGGGCGATCAAGGAAGCGGCGAAACGCGAACAAGCAGGTTCCCAGTCTGACCTGGCGCTGCAAACCGTTGCCATCAATGTAGATATGGCGGTGACGAATTGCGCCCCGATTTGTCAGGACACAGGGATGCCGACGTTTGAAATCAAGACTCCCGTCGGTGCAAATCAGATTGTCATGAAGAAGGATATCCTCGACGCTATCGTCGAAGCAACGAAACAGGGAAAACTCCGACCGAACACAGTCGATTCACTGACGGGAAAGAACAGCGGCAACAACCTCGGCGAAGGAGCCCCCGTCGTTCATTTCGAACAGTGGGAGAAGGATGAGATCGAGGTGAGGCTGCTTCTCAAAGGGGGAGGATGCGAAAACAAGAATATCCAGTACTCTCTGCCGATGGAACTTCCGCATCTTGGCAGGGCGGACCGGACGATCGAGGGAGTCCGCAAGTGCATCTTGCATGCTGTGTGGCAGGCTCAGGGTCAGGGTTGCAGCGTTGGAGCAATTGGGGTTGCGATCGGCGGCGATAGGACATCGGGGTATAGTTACGCAAAGCAGCAACTGTTCCGACAGTTGGACGATATCAATCCAAATCCAGAGCTCGCGAGGCTTGAAGCGTACGTCATGGAGCATGCAAACAAGCTCGGCGTTGGGATGATGGGTTTTGGCGGAGAGGCTACGTTGATCGGATGCAAGATTGGATCGTATCATCGTCTCCCGGCGAGCTTCTTCGTTTCCGTCGCGTATGACTGCTGGGCATATCGTCGACTCGGTGTTGTCATCGATCCGGCAACAGGCGGGATCAAGCATTGGCTGTACAAGGCGGATACTCCCGTGATGAAAATGGCGACGGCTGAGCAATTGCCGTTGACCGGCAGGGAACTGCGACTTACAACTCCGTTATCCGAAACACAGGTGCGCGCCCTGAAGGTGGGGGATGTACTCCTGCTGGACGGTACGATGCACATGGGGCGCGACGTCTTGCACCATCACCTCATGACGCACGATTCCCCGGTCAATCTGCAGGGAGCGGCATTGTATCACTGCGGCCCCGTTGCATTGAAACAAAATGACAAGTGGTTCATGAACGCTGCCGGACCGACAACGAGCATCCGGGAAGAGCCCTATCAGGGAGAGGTCATCAAGAAGTTCGGACTCAGAGCCGTGATTGGGAAGGGAGGTATGGGTGCGAAGACGCTCGCCGCGATGAAGGAGTTTGGTGCCGTCTATCTCAGTGCCATCGGTGGAGCGGCCCAGTACTATGCAAAGTGTATTCAGGAAGTCGAGGGAGTCGATTTCCTCGAGTTCGGTGTGCCCGAAGCAATGTGGCATGTGCGTGTGAAAGACTTCCCGGTGATCGTCACAATGGATTCGCATGGGAACAGTCTGCACGCCGACGTCGAGAAAGCGACCGCCGCTGAGCTGGCAAAGATGGCCGCTCCGGCTGCACTCTGACAAATGTGTGCGCTGAAGTGGGAGGAGCCATGAAACGATCCGGTTTCCCCCGGACGTACGATCTGATCTGGGAAGCCGTGCGTCTTGTGCCGAGAGGAAAGGTTGCGTCATACGGTGAGATTGCGCGGGAAGCAGGACTGCCACGTCAGGCACGGCTCGTAGGGTACGCGTTGCACGCGCTGCCGGACTCTTCCGGCGTTCCATGGCACCGCGTCATAAATGCGCAGGGCAAGATATCATTTCCGCCGGAAAGCGTCGCGTTCAGAACTCAGTGCCGACTCCTCCGCAAGGAGGGGATTACGGTGAACAGGGGGGCAATCGACATGCGGAAGTTCGGTTGGCTGAGGCAACAGGAATAATCGTCAAGGAGGTCCCCCCAATGGGGAAACCGGATTATCCGGTGACGACTGCTGTCAGGTTTCTGAGGGAAAAGTCGATCGAATTCCTACCTCACCTCTATTCGTACGAAGAGCACGGGGGTACGAAACACTCGGCCAGCGCTCTTGGTGTGCCTGAGCATCAGGTTGTCAAAACGCTGGTCTTTGAAACTGACGAGCGCAATCCCCTTCTTGTGCTGATGCACGGGGACCGTGAGGTCTCGGCAAAGCAACTTGCCCGCCTCATTGGCGCAAAACGTGTCGAACCGAGTGACGAGGCTGCCGCGACCCGTCACACAGGATACGTGTTTGGTGGAACCAGTCCATTTGGCACACGACATCCGCTCCCCATCTACGTCGAGCGAACAATCCTCGGTTTACCCTCGATCTTTATCAATGGGGGCAAACGCGGATTCCTGGTTGAAATAAATCCTCTCGATCTCAAGAAGGCCTTTCAGATTACGGAAGTCGACGTCGCCACAACTCAAACCTGACGATCGGTGACACTATGAATGGCATAGAATGGACCACGGAACTTCGGCTCGCACTGGCGCTCGCGCTCGGATTCCTTGTGGGATTGGAACGTGAGAGCACGAAGCTCGAGCGCATGAGTGTAATCTTCGGGGGAGTGCGCACCTATCCCATTATTGCCCTGTTCGGTTTTGGCTGCGCGTGGCTGCAACAATACGGTGTTGCAGTGATGCTGCCGGTTGGCTTGATTGTCCTGGGAGGATTGGCGGGAGTCGCATACTACACGAAGACGAAGGCGGGGCATCACGGATTTACGAGCGAAGCATCTGCGCTCCTCACGTTTCTGGTGGGTGCGCTCTCGCTCCTGCTTGTCGAGCCATGGATTGCGATGGCGATCGCGGTGGTGAATACCGTATTGCTTTCGGAGAAGGCCGAACTCGAGACATACGTCGAGAGCTTCAACAAGGTGGAGTTTCTCGCGGTGGTCAAGTTCATCCTTGTCACCGTGATCATCTTGCCGGTGGTGCCGAACAAAGAATTCACGGAATTCCGGCTTAATCCGACACATGTCTGGCGGGTTGTTGTGCTCGTCTCCACGATCGGATTTGTCGGTTACTTTCTCTATAAGCGGTTTGGCAATAAAGTCGGCCTGTGGCTTTCCGGAATACTCGGTGGGATTGTTTCAAGCACGGCCACGACGTTCGCCGTCGGTCGCATCGCACAGAAAAGTCCCGCACACATCGGCATGGCTCTGCAGGCAGCCATTCTCGCGAGCAGCATGATGTATCTTCGCATCTTGGTTCTCGTCATGATCATCAATCCGCTGTTTTTGCCTTCGCTCTGGTGGAAGCTTGTGCTGCTCTTTTTCGTTGGCATCGTGCTTTCAGTGCGTCAGGTTTCCCAGGGTGAGTCGGAGCAGACCACCATGTTCCCGAACCTTCACAATCCATTCGAAATCCGGCCAGCGATCGTGTTTGCGATGGCGTTCGTCGTCTTGAGTGTCCTCACGAAGCTGGTTGAGGAACGCCTCGGAAGTACCGGCCTCTTATTGTTCTCTGGTATCGTCGGTATGACGGATGTCTCCCCCTACATTCTTTCCCTCCTGAATCCTGTGGGACCGATCAGCCGCTCGCTCGTCACAGCTATATTGCTGGCATTGATGAGCAACACGATAGCAAAATCCGTCTATTTTGTCATCCTTGCACCGGGAGCGAAGAAGGAAGCGTTCCTCAAGTATGGAGTTTGGGGAATGCTCCACATCCCTCTCATGATGTTTCCGTAGAGTCTGCTGCGAGCGTTTTACCAGCATAACCGAGGAGGAACCTTGCGAACGAGATTCCCGGCTGTCATTGGACTGTGCATCCTGTCTCTTCTTGGAACTGCGCGCGCCCAGGAATTTGAACTGCTGAAGACCGAGGGAACGTTCCTATTCAAGGGGAACACCCACACGCACACGACGATGAGCGATGGGGACTCGCCGCCGGAGGAGGTGGCGAGGTGGTACAAAGGTCACGGCTTTCGGTTCCTGGTCCTCTCGGATCACAATACTCTCACTAATCCTGCAAACCTTGCAGGCCTGGTCGATTCGACGTTTCTACTAATCCCGGGTGAGGAACTGACGTCGGATTTTCGGAAGAAACCCATCCATGTGAACGGCCTGAACATTCAGATTGTTCTCAAGGCTCAGAAGGATAGCACTCTCCTGGAGACAATTCAGAAGAACGTGGATGCTGTCCGGTCAGCGGGCGGGGCGCCGCATATCAATCACCCGAACTTCGGTTGGGCGCTGGACAAGGAAACATTGCTACAGGTGAAGAACAACAGCCTCCTTGAAATCTATAATGGACACCCGCAGGTGCATAACCAGGGTGGCAGCGGTCATGCCAGCGTGGAGGAGGTGTGGGACTACCTGCTGACTGCAGGGATGCGTTTTTACGGAATCGCCGTAGACGATGCTCACCATTTCAGGGGTGAGTTCGGACCTACGAGGGCAAATCCGGGCAGAGGATGGATCGTTGTGGGTGCCGCGGGACTTGATGCTGGTGAGATTATGCGCAATATTGAGGCAGGAAGTTTCTACTCCAGCACTGGTGTCGAGCTCGATCGAGTTCAAGTGACACCACGACGGCTTACAATCACGATCAAGCAGAAATCGAATTTCGGGTACCGGACTGAATTCATTGGAGCGAATGGAAAGACTCTCCTGCGGTCAGAGGAGAATCCTGCTGTGTATGACCTTGTGGGCGGAGAGAAGTATGTGAGGGCGAAGGTGACCGATTCGGGGGGAGCGATTGCCTGGGTGCAGCCGGTCTTCGTGGAAGAGAAGGTGAAGGATTAACAAAAAGGCCTCTCGTGATGAGAGGCCTTTCGTTGTACAATACCTGCTTTCCCGGATTAGTGAAATGAATGCCCACCGCGAACATGACCAGCGTTCTTCAGACTCGACACCATTCGTAGCTGTTTGAAGCTCCGTTTCTTCGCCTTCTTTTTTTCCTCCAGCAAGCTCATCTTCTTCAGCAGAGTTTTTGTATCCTCGGACTCAGCTTTCAGAGGCAAATGCGATTGCTTCATACACTCCTCCTCACATGTGGTGGGTTTCAAAGAACGGACGATTGTTCAAGCGAATGGTACAAGGCGCGTTGGAGAATGTCAAGAGGCCGGTTTCGAAAAATGGTGTTGCCTAGAACGTCGTTTTTTGCTATGTTTATGAATCTATTCTGCCAAAGCATGCAATGCCCGGCCTGTAGCAAATCTGCCCACACCCTTCTCCGCTATCTCTTTACTGTCGAAGGCGTTTCCCTCTCCCAGGCGCTGAACGGACAATTGCGTTGTCAACAATGCCGGACGCTTCTCCAAGACAGAGACGTGGTCAAGTGGATGTCCATATCTATCCTCATAATCATTTTGGCAGTTGTAAACGTGGCATTGTCTCCTCTGACGACGAAACACCTTGGTGTCAGTACGGAGACACTCGACGTAGTCGAAAGTGTTTTTGCAGTCGCTCTGTACGCCATTGCGGTCGCCAGATGGAAATATGGACGCCTTGAGAAGGTTGATGAGGAAAACGAGCCTCTGCAGAAGTCCACATCTTGACTTGCCTTGGATGTCGGACTTTCCGGAAAATAGGGGAGGCCGCGGCAGGAAACAGACCTCAGCCATAGATATTCCAGTATTCAGATAGTCTCGGGTTATGGGAGAGACCTGACGGAGGAAGAACGGAAGGAACTCGAAGTACAAGAAGACTGTCAAGAGAAACGGCTTGCCTTCTTGGCCGAACTTTTGTACATTAAACACCCAACGCAAACAGTTCACGTAATCAGGCGAGCGGTTGCCATACTGGTTACCTTATGAGTGTGGCGAGCAGGGGTCCGGGTGTCGATTTTCCCCAGCAGATCACCTGCTGAAGTAGCTCCCCGAGAGAAGCATTCGGGGCAGGCAGCGGTAGACTTGCCCGCCGTCTTTTTGGCGGGGCAGCGGTTTCGTAAACCGCAGGTCGTGGGTTCTCAGCCAAAGGCTGATCCCCGCCAGCCATCTAGAACTGGAGGGGCGGGCTGGCGCTCTAGCGGAAAATCCCACCTCCTTTTTCAAAGTGTTCAAGTGTGAATGCTGAAGTAGCTCAGCGGTAGAGCAGCGGTTTCGTAAACCGCAGGTCGTGGGTTCAAATCCCACCTTCAGCTCGATCATCGCGTTTTTGCCCGCCAATCTTCATGGCGGGCCACGTTCGGCTAACGTAAAGGGGCCATTCCTTCCGGGATGGCCCCTTGTGTTTAGGATGGTGGGACAAAGACGGCAACAGACATCCATCTTGTCACCGAGAAACTCCCTATTTCGGCCTCAACGTAACCACACCAAGCGCTTTGTCCTGTTGGGCCGTCACCACGACACCGGCAATTGTGGTATCCCGGAATGTCGTCACCGAAGGCGTGAATCGGATCGAATATGTCCCGGCTGGAACGCCCATGAGCTTGAACGCTCCCGAAACCGAATCGGCGTTCGCACTCACTGTGTCAGTACCCGCGATTGTCCAAATCGACGCTCTGGCAGATGAAGGGCTGACAGTTCCGGAGACGGTGCCGGATGTTACGTTGGCGGTGACTCTGATGACCGGCGAAAGCCTGTACTGATTACCCTGAGGTTTGATTGAGCGTGCCGCGTCGAAATCCAGAGTCAGCTCATAGAGTGTGTTAGCGACAATGTCGAAGTTGTGATTGAGCTTCAGCCCGCTTTGAGAACCGCCCGCGACATCCAGTGGCTTCGAGACCCCCGCGACAACGACGTTACTGCCGGTCCCTATTTTCAGGCGGATTTGGGTGTATTTCCCCTCGTCGAGCTTCTTCGTTCCAAGAATCGCAGATGCCCCGTTTGTAAGCTTCAGCAAGTCGAATGTCCGCGTCGTGCTGTCGATAACGCTCCAACCGCTCAGGCTGTCAGCGTTCGCTCTATGGACGCTCACCTCCGTCACGACAATGTTCACCGCGTCATATCCCGCAGGCGCATCCACCAACGTCATCCTGATCTCTCCCTGGGAGATGACAGGCGCCGTCGGTTCGTCTGAACTCGAACACCCAAAAAGGATGAGGCCGAGTGCCAGGAAGCAAAGTGGAATTGCTCGCATAATGATCTCCTCTACTAGTGAATATGATCTACTCCCGCTAAGAAGCTACGCAGATCGCCTCGCTTGTGCCGTGCTCGGGAGCACACAGCGAGTTGGCTCGACACCACGAGGAGCTGTCTGACTAAGTCTTGCAGAAGCATGTACTTTTTCGTACTTTGTTAACAACGACAGAAACATTCTGTCAGTTATTCTCATGATTGCCGTAAATCCGCTCAGCGCGGATTTTTTTGTTGGTGGAGCCGATTCGTATGAAGAACATTGACCTCATCGTTGTTGGTGCCGGACCGTCTGGTTTGGCATGTGCCATCGAGGCAGGAAGAAAAGGCCTTGAATGCCTGGTGATCGACAAGGGCTCTGTTGCCGATGCGATTCGCCGGTTTCCGGTGAACATGACATTCTTCTCGACGTCTGAACTCCTGGAGATTGGCGACGTACCATTTCTCTCTGCAGGTTTCCGGCCTAACAGAGTTGAGTGCGTGCGCTACTATCAGATGGTTGCGCGAAAATATGGCCTGAAAGTCGAGCAGGGTGCCGAGGTAGTTTCTCTCCACCGCACAGCTGAGGGTTTCAAGGTCGTGACGTCCCGAAGCACGCATTTTTCACAGTCTGTTGTGGTTGCTACAGGATACTTTGACGATCCGAACGAATTCCCGGTCCCCGGCTCCCATCTTGCGAAGGTCCATCGGTACTACCTGGAACCGTATGAATATTCGGGACTTCATGTCGCCGTCGTGGGTGGCAGGAATTCAGCGGTCGAAACGGCGCTCGATCTCTTCAGAAACGGGGCGAATGTTACACTGATTCATCGCGGCCAATCCCTGAGCAGCGGTGTGAAATACTGGATTCTCCCCGACATAGAGAACCGCGTCAAAGCGGGCGAAATCCGTGCGTTGTTTGGCACTCAGGTTGGGGAGATAAGGGATCGATCACTTGTTCTCACCGGCACCCACGCAGGGGAGATCCCAAACGATGTCGTTTTTGTGATGATTGGATATATGCCGTCGATGGAACTCCTCTGCTCGGCAGGAGTGAGCACCGACCCTGAGACACTGGGCCCCGTCTACAATCCGAAGACGATGGAAACGAACGTCCCGGGTATCTATGTGGCAGGTTCGATCGCAGCCGGGAAGTTCAACAACAAGATCTTCATTGAAAACGGACGTGCCCACGGCAACCTCATCGTTGATGCCATCGCACAAGCTCGTTGATTTTCGAGCCTCATTTTCGTATCTTTAAGGACATTTTTGACACAGGTAGGCACTTTTTGAACCGAAAGGCAGCGAATGACTGAAGGATCTATTGTCCAAATCATCGGACCGGTTGTCGATATTGATTTCCCGAACGGCAAACTTCCCTCAATTCTGAATGCAGTGAAGATCCCGCGCGTCAACGCGGAAGGACAGCAGGAGGATCTTATCGTCGAAGTGCAGCAGCAGCTCGGCGAGGACCGGGTCCGGGCAGTGGCAATGGACTCGACGGATGGCCTGGTGCGAGGAATGAAAGCCTACGACACCGGCGGGCCAATCAGTGTTCCAGTGGGACCGAAAGTACTTGGACGAATGCTCAACGTCATCGGCCAGCCCATTGACGGGGTAGGACCTGTCGAAGCGAAAGCCTACTATCCTATCCACCGGCCGGCTCCAAGCTTCGATCAGATGTCGACTCAGCGCGAAATGTTCGAGACGGGCATCAAGGTCATCGACCTCCTCGAGCCGTACTCCAAGGGAGGAAAGACCGGACTTTTTGGCGGAGCGGGTGTTGGCAAGACTGTAGTTATCACGGAGTTGATTCACAACATCGCAACTCACCATGGCGGGTACTCCGTATTTGGCGGTGTGGGAGAGCGCACGCGTGAAGGAAATGACTTGTACCGTGAAATGAGCGAATCGGGCGTTCTCAACAAGACGGCGCTGATCTTCGGACAGATGAACGAGCCTCCCGGCGCCCGGCAGCGTGTCGGTCTCACGGCTCTGACGACGGCAGAATATTTCCGCGACGAAGAAGGGAAAGATGTTCTGCTCTTCATTGACAACATCTTCCGTTTTGTCCAGGCGGGTTCAGAAGTTTCCGCGCTCCTTGGCCGTATGCCGTCAGCTGTTGGTTATCAGCCGACGTTGGGCACGGAAATGGGCGAGCTTCAAGAGCGCATCGTTTCGACCAAGAAAGGCTCCATTACGTCCGTGCAGGCAATCTACGTTCCCGCAGACGATCTGACGGATCCCGCTCCGGCGACGACCTTCAGCCATCTTGATGCAACAACCGTGCTAAGCCGGCAGATTGTCGACAAAGGGATCTACCCGGCCGTCGATCCGCTCGATTCGACGTCCCGCATCCTTGACCCTGCAGTAGTCGGTGAGGAGCACTATGCTGTCGCAAAACGCGTAAAAGAGATTCTCCAGACCTACAAAGATCTCCAGGACATCATCAGCATCCTTGGAATGGACGAGCTCTCGGACGAGGACAAGATCACTGTGGCGAGGGCGCGCAAGATCGAGAGATTCCTCTCGCAGCCGTTCTTCACCGCCGAGGCATTCACGGGCCGTCCGGGTCGCTACGTGAAACTGGAAGACACGATACGCGGCTTCAAGGGTATTGCAGAAGGAGAGTATGACGACCTGCCGGAAGGAGCGTTCTGGATGGTGGGTACGATCGAAGAAGCGGTCGAGCAAGCACAGAAAATGAAGGCTGCCTAGATCCATGGCTGACAAGTCGTACAAACTCGAAATCGTCACGCCGAAGAAAGTGGTGTTCAGTGGAGACGTCCTGAGTTTCTCCGCTCCCGGTGTACTGGGAGGATTTCAAGTGCTGAGGAGCCATGCCCCGCTTCTCTCAAATATCTCTGTTGGGGAAGTCAAAGTGGTGGACCTTGAGGGGAAGGAGTTTCGCTACGCGACGAGTGGCGGCGTGGTTGAGGTGAAGGAGAACAAGGTGATCCTTCTTGCAGAAACCGCGGAGCGGTCAGATGAGATCGACGTCCAGCGAGCCGAGGAGGCGAGGGACAGGGCCAGAAAGCGATTGGCGAAAAAGAGTGCCGAGATCGACATGGATCGGGCCCGACTCGCGCTGTTTCGTGCGATGAACCGACTGAAAGTAGCTGATCAACTATAGGCCGTATGGTCACCGAATGCGGACCTGAACCCATCGAGTTCTCTTGATGGGTTTTTTTATCCTGCGCGGAACGCCTCGGGTCAATCCCGACGCGTTGACATTCAGAGCAGGAAGACGTATATTCATCCCGACTTTCCGGGACCAGGCAACACAACCATCATCCAACTGGTTAGAAGAAGCACTGTGTCCAAGCCAACTCGCCCCACCGTGGCAGAAATCGACCTCAAAGCTCTCACCGGCAATCTCCGTGGTATCCGAACAAAGGTAGGAAAAAGCGTCCGCGTCATGGCGGTCGTGAAGGCCAATGCCTACGGGCACGGAATCATAGAGGTATCCCGCCATCTCGAGAAGCAGCGTGTCGACTATTTCGGCGTTGCGAACGCCGAAGAAGGTGTGGTGCTGAGAGAAGCAGGACTGAAGACGCCTGTCCACGTGTTTACGCTCCCATCCGCTGAACAATCAGCTCTTCCCCTGGAGTATGGACTTGAGCCTACGATCTGCTCGAAGGCCGATGCAGGCCTCCTAAACAGGCACGCAGAGAGGGCAAAACGGACCCTACCAGTACATCTCAAGATTGACACGGGAATGAACCGGATAGGGACGCGTGTGCACGAGCTCCCGGCGCTGCTTCGTCAACTGGCGCGTATGCGCCGTCTGGAAATCAAAGGAGTGTACACGCATTTTGCCGCGGCGGACTGGAAGGACAAGACGTTCTCAACGCACCAGCTTTCGGAATTCCACAAAGCGATGGACATCCTGCACCGTGCCGGCGTTGAGCCCGAACTGGTGCACTGTGCAGGAAGCTCCGGCATCCTCGATTTGCCTGAATCATACTTCTCGATGGTACGGCCGGGCATCATGTTGTACGGGTACTACCCATCACACGAGACTTCGAAGAGCGTAAGCATTCAACCCGTGTTGTCACTGAAATCGCGAGTTTCTTTCGTGAAGTGGATCGAAAAAGGGGAGAGCGTCAGTTACGGGCGCCGCTATTATGCTCCGCGCCGCACGAAAATCGCAACGCTGCCTCTGGGCTACGCAGATGGCTATTTCAGGCTGTTGACGGGGCGGAGTTTTGTCTTGATTGGTAAGAAGAAATTCCCCATCGTCGGTACGATCTGCATGGATCAGCTGATGGCCGACGTAGGAAACACCGATGTTCGCGTCGGCGACGAAGCCGTGTTGATCGGGCGTCAGGGGAACGAGTCGATCTCGGCTTGGGATCTCGCCAGTCTTGTGGGGACGATTCCATACGAAATTTGTACAAACATTTCATCACGTGTGCCACGAATTGCGGGATAGATCATGGCTGACCAACAAGAAGTACTCGCCAGCATCCTTGAGAGCTTTCCCCTTGCAGAACTGACGTCTGTCGAGGAGAAGGAAGCCTTCATCGGGATCAAGAACAGGCTCCTCTCGGGATCTGATGTTCAGCAGGAGTTGAAAATGCTCTACAGAGTGAACGGCTTTTCAGATTTTGCCACCGGTCTCCTGTGGGTGGTCGAACGGTCCGCACAGACTCCGGACGCGACAGGCATCAGCAGCGAAGATGAAACGCTATTGCTCTCGTCATTCCGGCGGGCGTTTGGAGAGAGCGGGACGACGCCCGAGGCGGAGGTCGGAGCCGGTGAATCGGTTGCCGACTCAGGAAGTGGAGGAGGTGGAGGCGGTGAGGCCGAGCGATATCTTGCGGCGGCGCTGGAGAAGTTCTCAGAGGCTGTTCAGGGGGGAACGGAAGAGCGTGAATCGCTTCACACGAGTTTGTTGGCGCTTGCCGAAGGCCCCGGCATCCAGGAAGTCGGAGGTGAGGGAGCTGAGTTTGCAGGTTATCTCGCTGACTTCCTGAAGTACATTTCCGAGAATCAACTCTTTGATGACATCCGGGTCATCAACATATTCTCAAACATCTCTTCAGGCGTCACGCAGTGGGCGAGTTCTCCTCCCGAAGGCCGCGCAGGACTGCTGGAAGAATCTATGGGTATGGTGAGAGATTTCCGGTCACAATTTGAATAGGATGGTATTCGAGACTATGGCCCAGACGTTTGCAGTCATCATGGCTGGTGGTGTAGGAACAAGATTCTGGCCTCGCAGCAGGGAAAAATCGCCGAAACAGTTCCTCGAGATCCTCGGCGAAGGAACGATGATCGAGAATACGCTCGCGCGGCTGCAGCCTCTCGTCGAGCCGAAGAATGCGTTTGTGGTGACAAACCGGCTCCAGGCTGAGCTCCTTGAGAAGCTCGTGCCAACGATGGCCAAAGAGAATATCCTCGCTGAGCCCCTCGGCAGGAACACAGCTGCCTGTATCGGCCTTGCAGCCCTTTGGATTCAGCGGATCGATCCGAATGGTCTCATGGTTGTCTCTCCTGCCGATCACATCGTTCGGAACATGGATGAGTTCCTGAGAATACTGCGGCTTGCGGTGGAGGTCGCAGAAAAGAAGGACGCTCTCGTCACGATCGGTATCAAGCCGACTCATCCCGAGACCGGCTATGGATACATCCAGAGTACCGAAGAGGAAATCGACCGTAACGAGTACCGGGCGCAAGGCGTGTACCGCGTAAAAACATTTGCCGAAAAGCCAAACCTCGAAACCGCAGAGCGATTCCTCAAAAGCGGTGATTTCTTCTGGAACTCCGGCATCTTCATCTGGAGGGCCGGCACCATCCTGAGAGAGATCGAACTCCATCTGCCTGATCTCTACGAGCAGCTGGAGGAAATCAAGAAGGATATCGGAACGCCTGCCTACGAACAGACGCTCGAGCGCTCCTACAGGATCATCCGCAGCATCTCCGTTGACTACGGCGTGATGGAGAAAGCGGGAAACGTCTTTGTCGTGAAAGGTGATTTCGGCTGGAGCGATGTCGGATCGTGGGACGAAGTTGTCCGTCTGTCGCCGAAGGATGCAGACGGCAATTCGACAAAGGGCCGGGTGATTGTACACGATTCCAAGAACAACTACGTCGACGCCGGTAACCGGGTTGTGGCGACGATCGGGATTGAAGATCTCATTGTCATTGCGGCCGACGATGCCGTCGTCGTCTGCAAGAAGGGGCGCTCGCAAGAAGTCAAAGAAGTTGTCGACTTCATCCGACGAAAGCAGATGAATGAATATCTGTAGGACCCCGGCTCTTCTGTGTGTTACTATACTGGTTGCGGGATTGTTTCTTGCAGGATGTGCGTCATCTCCAAGATTCGCGTCCCGGAGCTCATCTTCTGCCGCTTCGCCAAGGGACTCGTCCGCAGTGCGCACTGACGAGGTCCCCAAACCGCTCAAGAATCCAACCGGAAAGATTCTCCTTACCCTCGAGGGCGTGGCCTCCTATTACGCCGACCAGTATCATGGAAGGCAGACCTCGAACGGCGAGGTGTTTGACATGAATGCCCTCACGGCGGCGCACAGGACGTTTCCGTTTGGTTCGATGGTACGGGTGACCAACCTGGAAAACAGGAAGTCCGTTGTGGTGCGCGTGAACGACCGCGGGCCCTTCGTCGATGGCCGCATCATCGACCTTTCCCTGGCGGCTGCGAAAGAGCTTGACCTCATCCAGAAAGGCACGGCACGCGTCAGGCTCGAAGTGCTGGCATGGGGTGATGGAAAATGAAAATCACCGTTCACGTGAAACCGAACGCCCGCACAAACGAAGTGGAGCTGAAGGACGACGGTTCGTATCTTGTGAAAGTATCAGTACCGCCAATCGAAGGCCGTGCGAACGAAAAACTGATCGAAATTCTGGCTGAACATTTCCACAAGCCAAAGCGAAGCATACGCATATCCTCGGGGACTCGGGGCAAAAACAAAATCGTCGAAATCGAATGAAATTGGCCGCAAAAGGCAGAAATCTTCACTCATCCTTTCTGGTTCTCCTTTTCATCGTATTTGGACTCTCGCAGCCAGCACCGGCTGGGGGACGAGATTCCGTTGTTGCCACGGTCGTTGAGTCCGGCGTAACGCATCTTCTGATCCACGGGGCCGGCCCGAATGTCATCAACGCTCTCGTTGTCGATTTGAAGGCAAAGAACCTGCGGATCGACTCATACCGGCCGATCGGATTGGTCCCGACGTCGGCGCAGGCTGCAAGAAATGACAGGGAAGGTCACCGCGTTGTCGGTGCCGTCAATGCAGACTTTTTCAGCTTTTCGACAGGTTGGCCCGTCAGCAATCAGGTGTTGAACGGTCAGATTGTTCTCGGCACTTCCTCGGTCCGATCTCATTTCCTGATCGATGGACAGGGGAAGCCGCACTTCGACAAAATTACCTTCGACGGATGGCTGCAGACGAAGCATGGGAAGCGGCATCAGATCGATGGGGTGAACGATGTTCATCGCAACAACGCGATCGTTCTTCATAACTCCTTCTCGGACACCGCGAGAAAAAATGTCGGTCCGGGCAAAACGATTCCGCTGAAACTCCTCTCCACCTCGTGGTCTGTCGGAGATACGCTGAAGATGCTGGCCGGAGGTGAAGGAGTCAGTGACCTTTCAACGATCCCGCAGCGCGAAGCAGTGTTGTGGATAGGGAGTGCTCCTGCAGTGTGGGGTGTGCGCGATGAGATAAGTCAGGGAGACACGATTCTCGTCTTTCTCGGCTTCCATCCTTCCTATCGAGGCGTCCGGTCAGTCGTCGGAGGCGTGGGTATGATTGTGTCCAATGGCCAGGCAGTAGATGAAACGGTCAACATGAAAGAACGAATGAGCTTCATGTTCTTTCGTGCGCGTCATCCGCGGACATTTGTCGGGATCGACCGCGACACGACTCGAGTCTTCATTTGCACCGTTGACGGCCGCCAGGCCGCGAGCGTGGGAATGAACTACAGGGAGATGGCCGAGACGCTTATTGGACTTGGCGTCTGGAATGCCACGAATTTGGATGGAGGTGGATCGACAACGATGGTTCTGCTCGGGAAGATCGTCAACACTCCTTCTGACAAGACCGGCGAAAGGCCCGTAGCGAATTCGCTTCAGATCATCAGGATCGATCCTCCCAGGAAAACCAGATAGCACGCAGTCTCTTCACTTGTTGAAAGGTGGAACCGTGAAAGCACTCCGTTACATCTCGTTGATTGCAGGAATGACCTTCCTGCTCTTCTCAACAACACTCTCACAGGAAATCAGGAATCCGCTCCCATCACTTCGCGAGCAGGCACGGATCCATCAGGAATGGCTCAAGGCGAGAGTCGAGACTGTTCTTCCGAATCTGATGCGGACACATGGTGTGCAGATGTGGATCGTCTGCATGCGCGAATACAACGAAGATCCTGTCTTTTCTTCCCTCGTCTCGGCAACGACATTCGCGGCTCGTCGGAGAACGATCCTTGTGTTCTACGACCGCGGACCGGAGAAAGGCATCGAGCGGCTTGCTTTGGGTGGATCGTCGCAGGGGGGGCTCTACACGGCGTACCGGGACACTACCGTGAAGAATGCCGAGCTCTGGGGAGACATCCAATGGGCCACGCTGGCAAAACTGGTGGAGAGCCGGGACCCGAAGACTATCAGCGTCAACATTTCGCACACCCACGCGTTTTCTGACGGACTCAGCGCTGGCGAGTGGGAACAGCTTCAGAAGGCGCTTGGACCCAAATACGTCCAGCGTGTCGTACGGGCTGACCGGCTCCCCCTGGACTATATCGCGACCCGCGTTCCCGCCATGCTGCCGGTCTACAAAGAGATGATGAAAACGGCTCATGCCATCATCGGCCAGGCATTCTCCAACCAGGTCATCACGCCTGGTAAGACAACAACGCAGGATGTCGTTTGGTGGATGAGGCAGAAGTTGCAGGAATTGGGCCTGACAACCTGGTTCCAGCCCTCTGTGGACATCCAACGGCAAGGAAAAGACATGTCATCGGAGTCGGATCCAGTCATTCTAAGGGGGGACGTGCTCCATTGCGACTTTGGCATCACAGGCATGAGACTCAATACCGATACACAGCATATGGGCTACGTTCTTCGGGAGGGGGAAACTGACGTACCGTCAGGTCTTCAGCACACTTTGTCAAGGAGCAATAGGCTTCAGGACATTGTGGTTGAGGCCATCAAGATTGGCAGAACCGGAAATGAGATTCTAGCCATGGCTCTCAAGAAGATGAAAGATGAGGGAATTGACGGGACGGTGTACTGCCATCCAGTGGGGGAACACGGACACGGAGCCGGTCCCTTGATTGGACTTTGGGACAGGCAGCAGGGTGTTCCTGGAAGGGGCGATGTTCCGATCCTCCCAAACACATGGCATTCGATTGAACTCCAGGCCAGCTCGAAGGTGTCAGAATGGGGTGACCAAGTCGTGAGGTCCGCGCAGGAAGAGGATGTCTTCATCGATGAGAGTGGAAACGTGGAATGGGTTCTTGGCAGGCAGACGAAGTACCACCTCGTGAAATGAAATCCGACCAATCTAATCTGCGCGAAAGCCCCGAAATTTGCTCAATTTCGGGGCTTCGTGTTTTTCGGGTTCAGCTCGACTTGACTTTGATAGGAGTAAGCCGTACCTTTAATCCTAAGTAGAAGTCAATCCAAATCTTAATTGATGACGATAAAACAGGTTTCTCATTCACTGTAGAAACTTATTGATTTGTAAGAAGTTACAGGCGTCAAGATTCTTTGCTAGTTTTCGTCTGTAACGGATGCTTGAAGTTGTCGTAAGAGTTGGAATCGGGAAACAAAATTGGGGGAATTTTGAAGTCGATTTCGCGCAATAAAATCAATGGTTTTGCTGTGATTGCAGTTTTCGTGTTTTTGGCCGTTTCGGTCACTGGTTGCTTCAGGCCTGAGACCAACTTGGCCAACCGAGGTGAAAGTGTCTCGTGGTCTACAGACGGTTCAAGATCTATCGTTCAGTCTTCCGAAGTCGATACAAGGACAGAGTGGTCCGTCAGGCACTACGGCCCGACGGTTCAGTCCTATGCACGAAAATACAATCTGGACTGGCGGTTAGTGCTGGCTGTGATGAGGCACGAATCCCGCTTTGTTCATGACGCTGTCAGCTACCGGGGTGCCTTTGGGCTAATGCAAATCATGCCGGCTACACAGGCGGAGATTGCAAACAAGCTCGGGGTCCCGGAAACAGAAACCCCGTCAAACAACATTCGGGCGGGTGTCTACCATCTGCAGGAACTCTACCGCTCCATCGAAGCTTCTGACGAGGAGAACCATATCCGGCTCACCCTCGCGGCCTACAACGCAGGTCTGAACCGGATTCGCGATGCCCAGGATGTCGCATCGTTTTTGGGTGACGATCCGTCCGACTGGGATGCCGTAAAAAGCGCTCTCCCGTTGCTTTCAAAGCGGTATCAATCTCTCCACACCAATGTCTGGCGTTCGGGTCGTCCCCGGGCCGGCTATTTCAGCGACTGGCGCCAAACGATGAACTACGTCGAATCTGTGATGGACCACTACGATCGCTATCAGGTGGCCCTGAAGTAAGGTTCGCAATCCTTTCTGTGTGTTCTCGACTTTCTCATCATTAGGACGAGGTTTTCGCAGGATCCGCAAGGGCAGCGCCTATTGCTGCCCTCTGCAGATTTTCTTTTACGGTACAAGGTTTGAATATCCCGGCGCAAAGGAGTATATTCGTACAAAATGACAATCTTTGAACGGGGAAATATTCGCGCTCCGGAGTTGTTCGGAGACTATTGGCTCAACTCAGAGCCCACCACGATGCGTGAGCTCAGAGGAAGTGTCGTGCTCATTGAATTCTGGGACTATTCGAGTACCGGAAGCGCGCGCTCACTTCCGTATCTTCGCGAGTGGTCGATGCGGTACAGTGACTTCGATCTCCGCATCGTTGGCGTCCACACTCCCCAGTTCAAGTTCGGTCGTAATCCGGAGCATGTCGAGGCCGCGCTCAGGAAACTGAACGTCGAGTTCCCCGTCGTCATGGACAACGACGGCGTGATTTGGACCGCGTACTCCAGCCGGATGTGGCCGACGATGTATCTCGTCGATCGTGACGGGTTTCTGCGCTTTGCCCATCAGGGGGAAGGGGGATACCAGCAATTCGAGCGGTGGATTCAGACGCTTCTTGCTGAGGCCGGGTACCATGGGGAGTTTCCAGAACTCCTCGCGCCCATACACGAGGCGGACATCCCCGGTGCAATGTGTCACCGTGCGACGCCGGACGTTCAGCTTGGCTATCTCCGCGGGACAATCGGCAATCCTGAGGGGTATGGACCCGAATCGACGATTGAGTACAATGACAGAGGATTTCATCTTCCCGGTCGCGTCTATCTCGACGGAAAATGGTACAACGAACGCGAAAGCGTTCGATTCGATGGAGAACAGGGAGAATCGGGACGCGTGACGGTGATGTACGAAGCACTGGAAGTCGATTCCGTGATGAGCGTCGAAGGAACAGGTGCGACGAAGGTGTTCGCGACTCAAAACAAGCATTCGCTGACAAAGGAAAACGCGGGACTTGATGTGCTGTTTGAGGAAGACGGCAAGAGCTACGTGCTCGTCGACGCCCCGCGGCGTTTCAACATAGTGGTGAACAAGGAGTTCGGAATGCACGAGCTCGAGCTCTCTCTCCGTTCTCCCGGCGTGGAAGTGTTCACCATGAGTTTCGTGACAGGAGTGATACCGGAGCTGGTCTCCGCCAATTGACACCCCTGAAAAGAGGGTGGTATGTTGAACCGGGTGACACATCGACGGTTGCTCCCCGACGATCTTGCCGGAAGCACCGAATACCTCAGCAACCCCAATCCGCGTTGTTGCTAACGGATTGGGGTCTTGTGTTTTTGGATCTCACCACTGGTATGTCCTACGGGAGGCAGACATGAAGACGATCATGATGTTCTCTCTCTTTCTCCTCGTTGTTTTGCCGGTATGCGCTGTTGCCCAGACGGCGGGAGAAAATCTTCTCAAGAACGGAGATTTCGAGAAATTCACTGGTGACAATCCCGACTCCTGGGAAACTCCAAACATCCCCGGCACATTGACGGTTGTGTCGCCCTCGAAGAACCCTCACGCGGGTGCGCGTGCCGTGAAGTGTGAGGTGAAGGACTTCGGCGGGACGCTTTTGGCCGGATACGTATGCCAGAAGGGCATTCAGACGGGGGGAAAAGACCTCAAAGTCTCTGGTGCGTTTCTCGTACGGTCCATGGAGAAAGATCAGGGGGTGGTCCTTCTGTGCTTCGTGAACTCTGGTGGGAGCACAGTCGGGACGACAGAGGAGTACATCGACGACACGAAATCGAAGTACATTGAGTTCTCCAAAGAGATCAAGCCACCGCCCGGTACAGCAGCGGTAAACCTGCGGGTTACTGTGTTCCCGGACAAAGGGGGAGAGAAAACCCATGTAGGGTCGTATGTCGTGTGTGACGATCTGAAGCTTGTGGCAATCGCTCCAGCAGAGAAGCCGCCAATTCAGTAGGACCCCGGAAGGGCAGCAGGCGGGGGATCGGAAGAGGCGATCTCATCGCTATGTGTTCGCTCTACCAGGCTGTTGAGGAATTAACCGCGAAGATCGTCAAGAGGCGCTAGGAGAATACTGAGTGCGATTTCTGTTCGAATGCCATGACTTTGGGTTTCTTGGCGGTCTTGGCGGTTTGGTTCTGTCACATGAAATACGAGTTTGAACAACCCGCTAGAATTCGCTGCCGCATCCTGAGTGCGTCGTTCGACTCATTCGGTTGATACCTGCCAGTTGTTCCCCTCCTGTCGAGCACACTCTTCGA
>Ga0233425_10002884_pt1 | contig 32586 bp, 25 predicted proteins | sample Watercolumn_Towu_2_FD_181712 | JGI IMG/M metagenome (GOLD analysis project Ga0233425, IMG submission 181712) | Freshwater microbial communities from Lake Towuti, South Sulawesi, Indonesia - Watercolumn_Towuti2014_140_MG | ecosystem: Environmental > Aquatic > Freshwater > Lake | place... | reverse complement strand
TGCAGTCTGACCCGGAGAACCAGGACTGAACAAAGCAAGCAAAAAAGTCAGGTGTGTAAATAAAACTGAATTTTTCATGAAGATTCCAAGAGTAGCTTCAAAAATAAAAAAAATTACCGGTTAAACCCGTACATTATATAAAAATCCCTACAAGAATTTCAGCAACACGAAACGGCTACGGTTTCCGAACAGGGACCAGAACGCATGATACAGGATAATGATCTGACAAAGAATTTTTTTGTCTCTTGAAATCAAATCCTTTAAAATAATCGTCATGAAGAATGTAGTCAATCCTTAGTGCCGGGAAATTCTTGCCTGCAAAAGTCGAACCCGTTCCGATGCCGCTTTCCACAAATCCATCAGTCAGACCTTTTGAAAGATTCCTGTAAACATAGGATGTGGGCGAATCGTTAAAGTCTCCGCAAACAATGTATGGATAGGGACACTTTTGAAAATGCTCTTTGAGTATTTCCGTTTGTTTTCCCCGCGTGATGAACGCCGTTCTTAGTTTGGAAATCACTTTCAGCGAACCCTTGGTGATTTCATCCTGTTCGGTATTCGACTGAATATCGGCTATAAATTCATAATCCTCTTTTTTGAAATGAATGGAAGCGAGGTGCAGATTATATAACCGCACCGTATCTGCCTCAATGATCAGATCGCAGTATATGCATATTGTTTTGCTGTCATATTCCAGATAACCGGTTTTGATCATCGGGAACTTTGTGAAAACAGCCAGCGCGTCGAGTTTTTTCTTTTTATCCTGGTAATAATTCCTGTAATAAAAATTTGAGGTACCGCATTTCTTTCCGAAGCCGACCGCAAAATCCCTATGATCTCCTCGGTCATAAAGCATTTCCTGCAAGCAAATGATATCCGCTTTTTGATCGATCAGGAACCGGGATATTTTTGTCTGATTGCCAAAGTCGGTAATATATCTGGTAGTTGAAATATTCTGGTTGAGAAAATTCTGAATATTGTATGAAATTACTTTTATCTTATTGCCGGTGTTCCCAATGTCCGTCGAGCCTCTGAGTTGGATCAATCCCTCCACATGAGTCCAGCCGATAAGTATGGCAACGAATGAGAGCAATGAAAACCTTATTCTTGTCACAAGCCAGAAGAGGATAAATAAGAGATTAATTGCGAGGAACACCGGATATGCAAGCCCTGCAAAAGCAAACCAGGAGAATTTCGCCGGATTGATATAAGCAGAAATATAGACAGTAAGTAATAGAACAGCGGCTAATATATTCAACAAAAGGAATATCCACAACACTAAGGAAATTCTTTTATTATTGGAGGCAGTCTGCACCGGTTTCAATTGCTGAATGAGTGTTTATCTTCTGATTTCTTTTGCGCTTTTTTTATGTATCCGAATGATACCCGGTCGAAAGGCTCGATGTTCATTGTCCTTTCCGGCTGGTTTTAAACAAAAACTCCTTCTCCTGCCTGGTAAGGTTGTCGTACCCGGATTTGGATATTTTGTCGAGGATTTCATCGATCCTTTTCTGGTTGAGCTTCTTTTCATAATTGTATTCCTCATCTGTTTTCACCCTTGTGTTGGTAAAAACATTTTTAAACTTTGTCTTCCTCGAGCGCCTATACAGGTTTTTTACACCTGAAAATGAAAACTTGCTGAAAACCGAACTGACATCTATCCTGTTTTTGAGGAGATAAACTGAAAAGAATCCCCAAAGCGCACCGCCCAGATGTGCAAGATGCCCGCCTGAGTTGGATGATTTTATCATCAGGACATCGAGTACGATCGAGATCAGTGCGATATAAAAGATCTTCACCGGACCTATCAGCAGCAGGTTGATCCTGTAACTTGGCACATAAAACGAAATAGCTACTACGATTGCCATAACTGAAGCGGATGCACCCAGGGCAACAGAATGCTGATATATTTCTTCGAATTTCGGGAACATGTTAAAAGAAACAATATAGAAAACGGCACCGGCTAATCCGCCGAATATATAAGTAGTAAGTAATTGTCTCTGGTTTAAAAATTCAAGGAATATTTTCCCGAACCAAAACAGCCAAAGCATATTGAAGAGAATATGCCAGAAATCGTAATGGAGGAACATATAAGTAAAAACAGTCCAGGGGCGAAGGACAAGCTGCCCTGTATCAGCCGGCACTGCCAGCCATTCGATAACCTCCTTAATGTAATCAGTCTTATAAAGGTCAAAGAGAACCGAAAGGAACATTACAGCCAGCCAAACCAGGACATTGATCAGGATGAGCTTGACGAGCATGTTGCGGCTCCTGAAAAAAACCCTGAGGTTTTCCATGGGGTTTTGCCTGTACTGATTTTCGCTGCTGTAATACATGTTAGCTTCTTAGCGGATTATCTTTTTTTCCAATAAATTAAAACGAAGTAGCCAAATACCATACCTCCAAGGTGCGCAAAGTGCGCCACATTGCTTCCGGTATTGAATACTCCGGAGAAAAGCTCAATAGCTCCGTAAAGAATAACGAAATATTTTGCTTTTATTGGGATTGCGAAGTAAAGATAAATGAGGGCATTTGGAAATATCATCCCGAAAGCAAGGAGGATTCCGAAAACTGCTCCTGAAGCACCTACGACTACCGGCGCATTCAGGAATTCGATTTTGTATTGGGAAATATAGTCTAAACTAAGCTGCGTGGCTCTTCCTGCATCAGTATGAACCAGGCTGTTGTACTGATCCCTGAAATAATCGAAACTATCCTTCATTTCAGGAGTGATTTTAAAATATCCCGAATTGATGAAGATGTTCAGGTTTTCAGGCGATGGATTATTGAGATACGTTTCGATAGCTTTAAGAACCGGCGAAATTTCGAAATAAAAAACAATATAATGAGTAACTGCAGCGCCAATACCGGTGATAATATAGTAGATCAGGAACTTTCGTGGACCCCAGATGTTTTCCAATGCATTACCGAACATCCACAGGGCAAACATATTGAAGAAAATGTGAGCAAATCCGCCATGCATGAACATGTAGGTGATCATCTGGAAAGGCTTGAATTTTTCAGCGGCAAAATAATGCAGCCCAAGCATATCGGTGAGATCGAAACCAAACCTAGTTCCTGTTGCCATGGTTGCAAGGAAAAACAAACCATTAATGATCAGCAGGTTCTTAACGACCGGCGGCAATATTCTGAATCCAGTGGGTCGGAATTGTTCCATAGGTTATTGTTTTCAATAAATATTCTGTCAGATACTCTTTCATTTCCCAGTCAGCCTGTTATTTCCTGAAAAGCTCTCCAATGTCATCCATCGATAAAACACGGACAACCGGCTTGTTATTGGGTGAAACTTCGGGCACCTTGCATGCAAAGAGCCTGTCGATAATTGAAATCATTTCTTCCTGTTCAAGCTTCTTTTCCTTTCCGGCAGCCATTTGAATAGCCAATGACCGGGCTAAATTAATTTTTTTGTCAGAAATCAAGTCGCGCTGGTTCTTCTTGAAATTTTCAATGACATTTTCCAAAACATCATTGATATCCGTATTGTTCAATTCAACAGGAATCCCGTTCACGATAAAGGTATGGGTTCCGAACTCTTCCAGGTCGAACCCAAGGATTCTGAGTTCAGGCATCAGACTTTTAATGATCGCTGAATCGCCGGGCGAAAACCGGAGTATCGAGGGAAATAACTGCTGCTGCGACATGCCGCTTCCCTTGCTGAATGAATTCATGAGGTGCTCGAACAATATTCTCTCAAAAGCTTTACGCTGATCAATGATCATTATCCCTGATTTTATCAGCGAAACTATGAACCGGTTGCCTGCCTGGAAAATAACATCCGGGGAGCGGGCTTCGGATTCTTCAGGTGAAATCAGTGCAGGATATCCGGAAGTTTCAGTTTCAATCCCGGTTTTACCGAAAGGTACCGGGCTTCTGCCTGTTTCAAATAGCTTCTCCCAACCTTCAGTCTGAGGTTTGTTTGGGTGCTGACCGGTATTTTCCGGTTGCTTTTTCCTCTGAGTTTCAAATGGATTATAATCGGGATTGACCCTAATTTCAGGAGCTTTGAATTCCTTGCTTTTTCCAGGAACTGCAAACTGGATGGATTGCTCCCCGTCGAAATCGATGGACTGAATAAGGTTGAATTTACCAAGACCTTGTTTGATAGCCGCATTGATCATTGAATAGATCACCTGGCTGTTCTGGAAGTTGATTTCTGTTTTTGTCGGATGGATGTTGATGTCAATCTCTCCAGGATCGATGGACAGGTAAATGAAATACGATGGGAAGGAATCTGCGGGTATAAGCTCCCTGAATGCACTGTCGACGGCGTGGTTGAAATAGGCATGCCTGATGAATCTGCCATTGACAAAGAAAAACTGGTCACCTCGTGTTTTTTTCGCAAATTCCGGCTTGCCGATGAATCCTGAAATCCTGACAATGCTGGAATCGGCTTCCACAGGAACAAGCCTTGTATTGTATGCCGAGCCAAACAAGGCTACGATCCTTTGCTTCAGGTTCGATTTATTCAACAGGAAAAGCTGGCGGTTTTCATTGATGAAAGAAAACCTGATTCCGGGATTAACCAGCACTACCCTGTTAAATTCTTCGATAATATGCCTGAGTTCGGTATGAGTGCTTTTCAGGAATTTTCTTCGTGCCGGGATATTATAAAAAAGGTTTTTCACCGAAAGCAGTGTCCCGTTCGCACAAGCGCATGGCTCCTGGCTCTTAACTTCAGAACCCTCGATAACTATAAGCGTTCCCAGTTCGTCCTCAACCTTTTTGGTTTTTAATTCCAGTTGAGCGATAGCCGCGATGGATGCCAGCGCCTCGCCCCTGAAACCAAGAGTTTTAATTGCAAAAAGATCACCTGCTGTCCTGATCTTTGAAGTGGCATGCCTTTCGAAACATAACCTTGCATCGGTTTGCGACATCCCGCAGCCGTTGTCAATCACCTGGATCAATGATTTACCTGCATCCCTGATCACCAAAGTAATCTCATCTCCACCCGAGTCGATTGAATTCTCAAGCATTTCTTTTACTGCCGATGCAGGTCGCTGGATAACTTCTCCGGCGGCAATCTGGTTTGCAACCGAATCGGGTAAAAGGTGGATGATATCTGGCATTGTTATTATTCCGGATTAGAGGTTTGGGACAACTGAACCGATCCTTGAGGATATACCTGACTCAGCAAGCATTTGAAAATGGCGAAGGCTGAACTCCATGGCAAAAAAATTTGCGACAAAATTACCGAATAAATAGCTTTGAATTTCGAATTCCATGCAAGGTATAAATGGTAATTTGAATTGGATGGCTCAAGAAGGATTAACCGGGAGTAAAATTAATATAAGTATTCCCCGGAATCTGAAACGATCGTAACATTCTTGCCTTCCGAAGCCTGGCAACGTCCGACCACTCGGGCATCAATGTCAAATGATGCTGCAATGCCGATTATAGCTCCGGCAATTTTTTCCGGCACATAAATCTCCATCCGGTGCCCCATATTGAAAACCCGGTACATTTCTTTCCAATCCGTGCCCGATTCATTTTGTATGATCTGAAATAAAGGCGGAACCGGAAACAGGTTGTCCTTGATAACTTTTAGGTTTTTGATAAAATTCAGCACTTTGGTTTGACCGCCACCGCTGCAATGGATCAACCCGTGAATCTCTTTCCTGAATTTATTGAGCACCTCCCTGATCACAGGTGCATAGGTTCGGGTGGGAGAAAGCACCAGCTTGCCCATGTCCAGCCCTTCGATTCCCGTTAAGTCGGTCACCTGCCTGGAACCGGAATAAGCCAGGTCAGCCGGGATTTCCTTGTCGTAGCTTTCAGGATACTTTTGAACATAAACCTTGCTGAACACATCATGCCGGGCAGAAGTAAGACCGTTGCTTCCGATTCCGCTGTTGTAAATATCTTCGTATGAAGCTTTGCCGAAAGAAGCCAGACCGACAATTATATCTCCATGCTTAATATCGTTGACAAATATGTCCGATCGTCTGGCTCTCGCAGTAACCGTGGAATCCACAATAATTGTTCGTACAAGGTCGCCGACATCAGCAGTTTCTCCCCCTGTTGACCAGATACCGATCCCAAGGCTTCTAAGCTTTTCAAGGAATTCTTCAGTTCCTTCAATAATAGCAGAAATGACCCCGCCGGGAATTTTTTTTTTGTTTCTGCCGATCGTCGATGAGACCAGGATGTTATTAGTGAGTCCCACACACAGCAAATCATCGAGGTTCATAACGATGGCATCCCGGGCTATGCCTTTCCAGACCGATAAGTCACCGGTTTCTTTCCAGTAAATATAAGCCAGCGATGATTTTGTCCCGGCACCGTCGGCATGCATGACATTGCAATAGGCTGGATCGCCTGCTATTATATCCGGGATTACTTTGCAAAAAGCATTGGGAAACAAACCTTTCCCTGCAGTTTTTATGGCTTTGTGGACATCCTGTTTGGATGCGGAAACACCACGAAGGTCATATCGGTTCGGATCTGTCATATTTACAATGGAACAGCATTCCTCCGAATACCATTCCTGTGAACTATTCAAATATCACTTGCTGGTTCTCCTCATCGAACTTATATTTACCGATCAGTGAAAAAGTCGGTTCATCGAGGTAAAATCCAGCCGGTATTTTATAATTAACTGTCACTTCGATCATGGTAATATAGTTCTTACCGATCTTCAGTTCTTCGACCAGGAATACTGCTCCATCCGCAATTGTTGAATTTGCCAGCACTTCATTGGGGTCACCCGCAAAATCGTCTTTACTGATGGCGCCGCCTTTGAGCAATGCCAAGGCGCTTTCGAGAGAGACCATGGGCTTTGTAAGCTTCGGATCGATATAAACATCTGCCGGCAATTCATTGATTTCGCATGCCATTCCATTCCTGCCGTCCTTATCCTTGATCAGCTTGATAGGAACAACTTTTTTCTCAGGAGTTGTCACAATATCGATTACTTTCGGAAGAACGACTTCACCGATCTTTTCTTTTGGAATAAAATCATTCGTCAATACCGAAAACTCCGTACGCCGGTTCAATTGGTGGGCAAATTCCTTTTTCTCTGTTGTGGGCAGCGAATTGATGAACTGCTCTGTTAAAATTGTTCCGGAGTCCAGTATCTGGACATTATTCAGGTAATAATTTCTGTCAATTTCCCTGGCAACTCTTTCGCCGTATCCTTTTGCCACGAGCCTGTCGGGATCGATTCCGCGCAGGATCAGGTAATCGACTACGGATTGTGCACGACGCTGCGAAAGAATATCATTGTGCTCGTCCGTATCGCGGGCATCGGTATGCGAAGCCAGTTCGACGACAAGTCTTGGATTCTCATCCAGGGTTTTTATGAGTCCCTGTAATGAATCCTGGTACTGAGGAAGAAGGTCCCATTTAGCAAGATCATATAAAATTTCAGGCAGCACAATGGGTTTCTTTGGAATAGGAGGAAGCTGGAAATTACGCTCGAAATTGGTGGTTCGCTCCACACCTACCGTCGTAACAGTGCCTGATGTACTGAAGTAACCATCTTTGGAAACAGTTAGTTCGTAGGTTGTCCGCGGACGCACCTGATCCTTGCCGAACTCGTACCTGCCCAGCGAATTGGTTTGTTTTTCAACCACCGATCCATCCGAACCCACCATTTGCACGGTTGCGCCTTCGAGGAATAAAAGTGTCCGGTCGTCCTTCACCACACCGGTAAGGGTAAATTCAACCGGCGGAACGATGAAATACCAGAGATCATCACCACCCTTGCTTCGCTCACTTTCGAACTCCTTCCGGTTCGAGCAGAAATATCCCTCCTCCTCGGAGGCGGGATTGAAAATAATAGCGAAATCATCCGCACTGGTGTTTAATGGATAACCCATGTTTACCGGAACTCCCCATTTATCACCTGATTTGGTGGTTTTAAAAATATCGAGCCCGCCCATACCGATATGACCCTTGGACGAAAAGTAAAGTACAGTATCCGAACGCAGGAATGGAAATCCTTCATCGTCTGAAGTATTGATCACCGGTCCGGCATTTTTTGGTCTGCCGAATTCTTCGCCGACATTTTCGCGGGTAGCATACCAGATATCTGTTCCGCCTTGTCCGTTGGGGAAATCCGCAGTAAAGAATATGGTCATTTCGTCTGCGCTCAGCGTTGGATGAAGGATTCGTGACGTGCTGTCACCTCCCAGTTCGACGATTTCTGGCTCGGAAAAAGTCCGACCTGTCTTTGTTGTTTTATAAATATGACATCCCGAAACCTTGTTTTTTTCATTTCCGCACCTGGCAAAATAAAGCGTGGTAAAATCATCATTCATCATCGGGCTGCCCTCGTTGGTTTCCGAATTGATCACCTCCTCCGACTCCAACAGGTCGGGAGTGCTCCATTCACCCTTGCGATCGACACGCGTATAAAAAAGATCCGTAAAGTTCGAGCCCGTCCACTCATCAGAAGCTTTGCCTGTAGCGCCTTCCCGATTGGATGTAAATATCAGCGAATTGAAATTCTCGCTGTCGAAACAGGGGCTGAAATCATCCTCCCGCGAATTGACCTGTTTCAGGTTTTTGATCTGGTGATTGGTAGGGTGTGTAGTCCATTCTTTCTGCTGTTGGCATGAAACCAGTCCATCAGGACCCCGCGGATCATCAGGCTTTAATTTGATATATTCCTTGAACTGAAGGATAGCTTCGTCATAATTCTGGTTGATCTTGAGCATATTTGCATAGTGCAGTAAAACGATAGTCTCCTTTTTATAATAATTATTCCTGACAAGGCTTTTATAAGTAGGCTCTGCCCGTTTGGAATCGTTCATCAGCCGGTAACATTCCGCCATCCGGAACCTGATCCTGTTTTTTTCGTCCTTATCTTTTGCCTTTGAATAAGCTTTTTTATATTTATCGACTGCAACAGAGTATTTGAACTCTTCAAAATCCCTATCCGCTGATTCGGTGAGTTTATGCTGGGCATAAACGACAAACGAGATCAACATACCGATAAGAAAAATAACAGCGGTTTTAAATTTCATCATCTGATTTTCAATTTTTCGACGGCAAATATAGCGATTAGAGCATTTAACGGGACATAACCCAAAATATTTCATCTCGCGAATTGATATGAAGGCTCAACCTACCGTTAATACTCTAAGTTACGTTTTCCGGCTTGATCGCATTCCTCAGGCAGAATCTATAGTTTCGTCATACCTGATTACCGATTTTTTCTTCCATTGACCCGACAAGTAATACAGGATTCCCATCGTCATTCCTATTCCCCATCCGATCGGAGTTGACCACCAGATGCCCGTTTCGCCTATGCTCCGCGAAAGGAAATAAGCCACAGGAATCCTGGCAAACCACAATGCAAAAAGGGTTATAAACATTGGAATCAAAGTATCTCCAGCACCGCGCATCACTCCGTTAATGGCAAATATGGTTGAGAATATCACATAAAAACTGCTGACTATTACCAGGTATCGAGCGCCGATGGCGATCACTGCTTCGTCATGGGTAAAAAATGCCATCAGGGTTTTCGAGAAAAGGATCGCAATCAGGGTAATTGAAAGTGAGATGATCGAAGTCATCTTAATGGTTGCGATCAAACCGGCACGTACCCGTTCTGTTTTCCTTGCACCAATATTTTGTCCGACAAAAGTCGACAATGCCGCTGAAAAATTCATGGCAGGTAAAGTTGCCAGTGAATCGATGCGCATGGCAATAGAGTAAGCAGCAATCACGTTCAATCCGAAAAGGTTGACGATCCATGTTATTGCCAGGAGTCCGAGGGAAACAAATGTCTGTTGCAGCCCCGAAGGCAATCCGATCCGGATGCTGTCGCGGAAAATTCCGCGATCGAAGGTTATGTCCTTGATCGAGAATTTGATGACGGGATGAGTTCTGTTCAGGTAAATGGCTGCGGTAAAAAAAGCACCCGCCTGGGCAATGACAGTAGCTATTGCCGAACCGGCAATCCCCCAATGAAATACTGCCACAAAAACCAGAACCAGAATAATATTGACTATGACCGAGATCACAAGAAAATACAAAGGAGTCTTCGAATCGCCAAGACCCCTCAGGACTGCCGAAGTACCGTTAAAGCCAAACATAAAAATAAGTCCCGACAAATAAAGAATCAAATACAACTTTGCCTGCGGGAATACCGAATCGGGAATTTGTATCATTCGCAGAATGGGTCCTGTAAGGGCAATCCCGAGTAAGGTGAGAACGATGGAAGCAAAAAACAGGAAGACATAAAGCGTATCGATCGTCAGCTTTACTTTTGCCATTTGTTTGGATCCGAAATACTGGGCTGTAATAATCGTTGCTCCCATCGTAAAGCCGATCACCAGCGAGATCAGGGTAAAGATGATCGGGAAAGAGGCTCCCACCGCAGCCAAAGCTTCTTTGCCTATGAACCTGCCGACAACAATGCTGTCGATAATGCTGTAGAGTTGCTGGAAAACATTTCCAAGCAGCATCGGCATCGCAAATTGAAGGATCAGTTTGCTCTCATTTCCCGAGGTCAGGTCTTTCATTTCTCCGTTGTCATTTCAACAGGTTCGCAGAATGAACAATCATCGCGGTAAAAGTATCAAAGAATTCACTTGAAAACCTGAAATAATTAATTTGTCCTTTTGTAAATCAGACTGAAGAATTTCATAAATTTATCGCATCGTTAGTCGAACTCGTCCATGCGTTTCATTTAATAACTTTAAAAAAACAATTATGAAAAATTCAATTTTAGCGTTAGCTCTGCTTTGCTGTATCCATCATAGCCGGGCGCAGTTTTTCAATTTTTGTGTCAATTTCGAGGAACCGGAATACACGGCTGCAGTAATGATCGATACGATAAACTATCCTGAAAATATCTGGCAGATAGGTCCGCCGCAAAAGCCGAATTTCGGAAATGCATATTCGCTGCCAAATGTCATTATTACAGATACAATCAATAACTACCCGGTCGGTAATAATTCGGCTTTTATAATCATGAATGAAGTATCTTACGGATATTACTACGATTTGGTAATATTTGAGGGCATGTGTTTTGTCCGGACGGATTCATTAAATGATTATGGCAGGATAGAATTTTCGCCGGATAATGGCATAACCTGGATCGATCTCCTTTCCGATACACTTTATCCATCTAATTTTATTTGGAGCACAAAACCCGTCCTCACTGGAAATTACAACGGCTGGCAATATTTCGATTTATTGCTTGTTGATATTGGTTCGATATTTCCAATCCAGTTTGGCGATACGGTTTTGTACCGCTTTACGTTCACCAGCGATGATAATCCGGATGATCTCGGTGGACTCATGTACGATAATATCTGCTTTTACGAATTTATCGAAGGCATTTCCGAAACCCGGTTCAAACCTGTGAAGACTTCCATTTATCCGAATCCATCGGATAGCTTTTTTACCATTGATTTCGAAAATCCAAAGTCGGAAAATTTCGAGCTTGCAATTTATACCGAACAAAGTGAAAGAGTATTTACCCGTGAAAATGTCACCGGAAAATCATTTTCCTTCAACGCAGCTAACCTGAATCCGGGAACGTACTTTTACAAGCTCACCAACAATAACCTGAAAGAAAGAGGCTGGGGAAAGTTTATCGTTGCAAAATAGATTCACAAAACAATTTTCTGCCATAACAAATAAATCCTTTTTTTCTAACTGAAGCTGACAATTACCTGCCCGGTTTGACGGTTTTCATCAACCAGATAGGGTGAAAAATGTTTACTGAACCATGTCGCTCTGAAGGATTCAAATGCCTCCTGCGCTGCCGCGCTGCTTTCCCACATGATAGATAAGATTGCCGTGAACTCGTTAACCTTGATAAAATGAAAATCCAGGAACCCTGAAATTTGAAAGGATAACCATACCGTCATTTTTTACGATATCTGTTAATTCATCAACGGGTTTGCAGAAATGAAGCTGGTTTATGACCGCAAACATACTCAGTAAATTTAGTGTTTGATAGAATAAAACAGCCGAAAAAGAAAAGGGTTCGCCTGAAAAGGAAATATTCAAATGCGAGGGAACTGGTGTTTCAGAATATAATCGTCAAGCTCTTCATGCCACGCTTCCGGTTCATAAGTATGAGGTGCCGTTTCCTCACCACATAAAAGGTCGATGAGGTACCGCGGCTTTTTCCCACCGATGTACATCGATTTAATGCACGAAACGCAATAAACCACCACATCTTCCACGGGCATTTCAGAAGCTCGCTTTGTCATTTGGGCTTTCACTTTTGTAACCGGTATTACTCCATAGAAACTGTCACCGCAACAAATGCTTTTTGCACGGGTATGTTCGGGTTCCGCTAAAGAAATGTTCATTTTAAGGAGTAACTTTCGGATAGCGTCATGAATTTGTTCCTGGCTGCGGGTGGGACATGCGTCCATGATGCTCATGGTCTGCCCATGATAATCAGGAAAATCAAAAAAATCACATTCAACCAAAACTTCCCAAAGCGATACTGTTGATGAGTTCTGATAATTATTCCTAAATCGCTTGTCGCAACCGGGACAGATATTTATAATTTCTGTAGGTTCCTTTAGCAGTGGATCATAATGACAACAAACCGACAACATCTCTATGTCCCCATAATGACCAACAAGTATTGCATGGATTTTTTTAGCTAACTCAGGTTTATAGAGCATCAATCCGCAACCGGGAGCGAAAAGTCTTGTCAGCATAATTAACCGAACCCTTTAAATCATCAGGTTTCAAAAATATATAATTGCATGTTCGAAGTTTCGAGCAGGTTGAAAATATTTCACAAGGGCTGAACGCAGCAACGAAGTGTCAAAACAATTGTTTAACCCGGATAATTCATAAACTTAATACAAATTATCCGTAATCATTATGCGACTAAGAAAAGCTAATATTTCAATGCAATTTTTTTTAAAATATAAGCTTTTCTAAGCCGGCCTGCCCGCCGGTGTAGATTCTTCCGCACGCAGGCGGGGGTTAACCTGCATAAGTAGCCAGAAGTATAAATTCTAGGAATAATGCAGGTTAAAACATTTTTTATCCAATCATTGTTTTAATTCATACCAATCAGGTTTTTTATATTTTTGCTTCTCCAAATAAAACAAAGATGAAGAATTTAAAATTGAACACCAGGTTATCGGTAATCACAGGTGCGATCCTGTTCGGGGCTTTCATGAGGCTGATACCACACTGGCCAAACTTTACACCGGTTGCAGCTATTGCTTTATTTGCAGGTGCACATCTCGGACGTAAACATTTAGCGTTCATCCTTCCTATGGCAGCTATGCTTTTAAGCGATATTTTCCTTGGATTTCATCCCTATATGCTTGCGGTTTACCTGAGCTTTGCCGGAGTGGTTGGAATAGGAATTCTGCTTACGAACAGAATTAAGGCAGGAACAGTCCTGACTGCATCATTGAGTGCCAGCGCCATATTCTTTATCATAACGAATTTCGCTGTATGGCTTGGAAGCCAGCACTATACACAAAATATCGCCGGTCTTCTGGAGTGCTATACACTTGCGCTCCCCTTCCTGTTCAACGGACTTGTTGGCGATCTGTTCTTCTGCATCCTTTTCTTCGGAGGATTCTATCTTGCTCAGCTTCGGTTTCCGGTATTGGCGAAAGCGCACTGATCACCCGATTCGAAAACATTCAAAGCTCCCTTGAGGAGCTTTTTGTTTTTCTTTCGTCAAACTTCCGGATTAGACCCGTGAAATTAATTTCGCTGATTGCTGAAGAGCAGGCAAATGATCGATGAGCCTTAGACATTAAAAGAATACAAAGCTGATAATTTATTCAAACAGTTCGTCGTCCCGCTCAAGCAGAAGGATGGAATACTGCGGGACAATGAAATATTTTTCACTTTCATAAATCACTTCCACAGCTCCTTTTTGAAGGAAGATGGCAAGATCGCCCTCTTTTGCCTGCAGCGGAATATACCTGATCTTTTCATCGGCGTTTTTCCAGGGCTCATCGGCATCATCGGGTGCAATCGGAATTGGATAACCGGGTCCGACCTTTATCACATAACCCGATTGAACGTCCTCCTTTTCTTTGTATCCGGGAGGAAGTAGAAGCCCGCCTTTCGACTTGGAATCATGCTTTACCGGTTTGATCAGTATTTTATCACCGACAACGATCAGATTTCGCAGTTTATTTCCACCGGTTTTATTCATTATTATAGAGTTTCATTTCTTTACCTTTTGCCCTCATTAACTTAACTTCCCAGTGTGGCTACCATTACGGCTTTAATGGTATGAAGCCTGTTTTCAGATTGGTCGAAAACGATAGAGGCTTCCGACTCGAATACCTCTTCAGTCACTTCCATACCGTCAACTCCGTATTTCTGGAAAATCTCCTCCCCTGCTTTAGTGTCCCTGTTATGAAAAGCAGGCAGGCAGTGCAGAAATTTCACCTTCGGATTTCCGGTTTTTTTCAGTAACTCCATATTTACCTGGTAAGGAAGCATTTCTTTGATCCTGCTATCCCACAGTGCCGGATTCTCGCCCATCGAGAGCCATACATCGGTGTACAGGAAATCAACTCCCTTCACACCCTCAGCAACGTTTTCGGTAATGCTAATCCTGGCACCGGTGGTTTTTGCGATCTCCCGGCATTTGTCAATCAGCATTTTCTCCGGATGACCCGATTTGGGTGCCACAGCCCTGTAATCCATTCCCATTTTTGCTGCACCGACCATCAGTGAATTCCCCATGTTGTTCCGGGCGTCCCCCAGGTAAGCAAAGGAAATTTCATTCAACGGTTTTTCCGAATGCTCGGTCATGGTAAGGAAATCAGCCAGCACCTGGGTCGGATGGAATTCGTCGGTAAGCCCGTTCCAAACCGGCACTCCAGCCCACTGAGCTAATTCCTCGACAATTTTCTGTCCGAATCCGCGGTATTCGATACCATCGTACATTCTTCCGAGAACACGGGCAGTGTCCTTCATCGTTTCTTTGTGTCCGATCTGCGAACCCGAAGGTCCGAGGTAGGTAACCTGTGCTCCCTGGTCGAACGCAGCCACTTCGAATGCACATCTTGTCCGGGTGGAAGTTTTTTCGAAGATCAACGCGATGTTTTTCCCTTTCAGGCGCGGTTGCTCAGTTCCGCTGTACTTCGCCTTTTTCAGATCAGCCGAAAGTTCAAGTAAAAACTTAATTTCCTGCGGAGTAAAATCCAGCAGTTTTACAAAATTTCTGTTTCTTAAATTGTATGCCATTGTTTGAGTATTTAGTATTGAGTATTGAGTATTGAGTATTGAGTATTGAGTATTTAGTAATGAGTATATAGTTTACGATGGGTGCCGAGCAGGGAGTTTGGAGCCTGGAGCAAGGAGTTTTGTGCTTTGAGTTTAATACCTGGATCTTTTAACTTTTACCTTTATACCATCACGATCCTTGTTCCTCCGTCATCGATTCCAAGAAGGGTTGTTTTTGTTATGATAGCGTCTTTGCCTGTGTTTTCGACAAAATCAATCGCAGCCCTGATTTTCGGTGCCATGCTTCCTTCAGCAAACTGCTCTTCGGCGAGATACTTCCTTGCCTGGGCAATGGTCATCCTGTCGATGTGCTTTTCCTGCGGTGTATTGAAATTAAGGCAAACCTTCGCCACATCAGTCAGAATGAAAAGCTTGTCGGCTCCTATCTGCTTCGCAAGCAACGAAGAAGCCAGGTCCTTGTCAATAACAGCATCGATTCCCTGCAATTTATTCGGTTCCACATAAAACGCAGGGATACCTCCGCCGCCGACGGCGATCACGATCTGACCGCTGCGGGCAAGCTGTTCGATTGATTTCTTATTGCTGATAACAAGAGGTCGGGGTGATGCGACAACTTTCCTCCAGCCCCCTCGCTTTTTATCTTCCACATAAACCGACCCGGTTTCCATCATTTTTCCGGCTTCCTCTTCTGAATAATAAGGTCCGATCGGTTTGGACGGTTTCTCGAACGCCGGATCATCTTTATTCACTAGCACCTGTGTAATGATTGTTATGATATCCCTGTCCATATCATTGGCGGCAAGAACATTTCGGAGCTGCTGTTCAATGATGTACCCGATGAAGCCTTGTGAATAGGCAACACAAATATCAAGCGGCATCAGGGGCAATCCATGAACCTGGTGACCTGCCTGATCCGAGTTCAGGATATTACCCACCTGCGGACCATTTCCATGAGTGATGACAATATTATAACCGCGGTTCAGCAAGTTCAGCAGATTTTTGCCTGCATCGTATGCATTGGCTTCCTGCTCATCGATGGTGCCTTTCTGTCCTGCCTGTAGCAGGGCATTCCCTCCAAAAGCAACTACTGCTAATTTCTTCATACTGATCGGTTCATTAAGGCACAAAACTAAAAAATTTTGATCACCTCTCATTCGCAATGAATTATAATGTCATTCATTTTGCTTAGAATTACAGTATTATCTATCGATTACAATAAGGGCGGAAATGTTCCATAGTTAGGACATATTCATACAAAGAGGGAAATGGACGTTACCCGGATGGTGACATTGCTTGGGATGATGGCTGTTAAACTTGCCTGAAAGGGATCGCCTGATGTAAACTGTTGTGATCGGGATACCGAAGGGGAAAGGATTTATTGAAAAAGGTTAAGTTTGCCATCAGGTAAATAGATTTGAGGCAGAGATAGGTAAATCTTAAGCATGAACCGGCAAAAGAAGGCATATTTATACGCACTTGCAACTGTTACACTGTGGTCCACAATTGCCTCGGCTTTTAAGATAAGTTTAAAACACCTCGATTATTTTCAGCTTTTGCTGTTCTCTTCACTTGTTGCAGTGGTGGTATTATTCATCGCCATTCTCATTCAGAAGAAGCTGAACCTGCTCAGAGAGATTACTTTCCGCGACGTCCTGCATTCCGCTCTTCTCGGGCTACTCAATCCATTCCTTTATTATCTCGTGCTGCTCAAAGCTTATACACTTCTCAAAGCCCAGGAGGCAGGAACGCTGAATTACATCTGGCCTATAACACTTGTCCTGCTTTCGGTTCCGATCCTTAAGCAAAAAATCCACTGGCTGAGCATTGTCGCAGTTGTGATCAGCTTTGCAGGGATCATAACCATTTCAACAGAAGGGAAATTCAGCAACTTCGAGTTCAGGAATCCTGCCGGCGTGTTGCTTGCCGTGGGCAGCAGTTTGTTCTGGGCGCTCTATTGGATCCTTAATCTCAGGGATAAGCGGGATGAGGTTACAAAGCTCTTTATGAACTTTAGTTTCGGCACGATGTATATCATTATTCCCTTTCTTCTTTTCTCCGGTTTTAGGGAAATATCCTGGCTGGGTGTCGCCGGGGCAATTTACATCGGTCTCTTCGAAATGGGGATTACTTTTATTCTCTGGCTTAAAGCGCTTACCTTCTCGGAGAACACCGCAAAAGTATCGAACCTGATTTATTTGTCGCCCTTCATTTCCCTGATTTTCATAAGAAATGTCCTTGGTGAACCGATCTTCCTCACCACTATAATCGGGTTATCACTTATAGTTACCGGAATATTTTTACAACAGATGGTTCGGACGCGATAGTCACCCTGAAATCTTCAGGAGGCTGGGATGAAATCGTTTAGAAGGGACAATAGTCTCGACGGCTTAATGGGTTTGGAGATATAAACATCGCAGCCTGCCTCAAGACTTTTGGCTTTGTCTTCCGACATTGCATAGGCAGTGATGGAAATTACCGGTAAACCGGGCTTAAGTGATTTAATTTTCCGGGTAGCTTCATAGCCGTTCATCCGCGGCATCCTGATATCCATCAGAACCAGATCGATACCATTGTTTCGTTCGATGTGCTCTACTGCTTCTTCGCCATTATGAGCCCTGATGATTTTGATTCCTGTCCGGTAAATCGAGGCTTTGATCAGTTCGTAATTTGAATTTTCATCTTCGGCAATCAGGATCGTTCTGCCCTTCCAGTTGTATTTTGTTGCATGGAAAGGTTCATCGGAACCTAAAACCTCCACTTTTTTGGAGTACGGCAGCGTAAAATAAAAGATCGAACCTTCATTGGGTGTCGAATCCACCCAGATGTTTCCTCCAAGTAATCCGACCAGTTTCTTCGAAATGGCTAATCCGAGTCCGGTTCCCCCATATTTCCTCGTTGTGGCTTCATCCACCTGCCTGAACCGTTCAAAAATAATCGCCTGCTTATCGAGTGGAATACCTACTCCTGTGTCTTTAACATAGAATTCAAGAAATTGGTCAACTGCACCGTTTTTAATATTGTAGCCCAGTTCTACAAAGCCTTTTTCCGTAAACTTAAGTGCGTTCCCGATGAGGTTCGTAACAATCTGACGAACCCTAAGCGGATCGGTTTGAACTGATATCAGTTCCGATTCGGGCGGCAGTATTAGCCGCAGCTCGATATTTTGTTTTGTTTTGGTCTCGTTGAAGGTCGAGAAAACTTCACGCACCAGTTTATTTACATTGCTTTCGACAATGTTCACATTCAAATGTCCTGCCTCGATCTTTGAGATATCTATAATATCATCGATCAGGTTCAGGAGTATATTGCTGCTTTGCATGATGTGTTTCAGGTACTCGACCTTTTTCTCGTCGTCGAAATCCGTTTCACTCAGCAGGTTGGAGAAACCAAGAATTGAATTCATCGGGGTTCTGATTTCATGCGACATGTTGGCTAAGAAGGCGGTCTTCAACCGGTCGGATTCTTCCGCTTCGATCCTTGCCTGGTTGAGCTTCCCTATAAACTGCAATCTTTCAGTGATATCATTAATGATTACTACGAAAGCAATCGCTTTGCCTGAGGTATCTTTTATCATGCCGCCCGAAAGTTCAGCCTTGAATTCCGAACCGTTTGATTTTGTTAATGAGAACTGCCTTTCTTGCGATTGTCCATCTATAATTATTTCACTTAAAAGCTCCATTGGCTGTTGAGTGATATCCTTGCCTAAGAAATCCTGAAAGTTCTTTGAAATGAGTTCGCGTTTGTTCGAAGTATTGAACATCCTCAGGCTGGCATTATTGCAATCGAGAACCACCATTTCGCTGTCGAGAACGATAATGGCTGACGGCGAAGCTTCAAAAATCTTCCGGAGCATATCTTCATTTTCCGAAAGGGCTTTATTGATCTTTTTAATTATGGTTTCCGACCGCCTGATTTCTTCATTTTGTTGCTTCAGTTTGAGGTTGGCTTTGGTTTTTTGCCTGAACATATTGTAAACGACCAGTGCAATGATAAAGATCGCAATAATCCCTGCAACAAATGTGTAGACTGCAAAGTGCTGTTTTCGGATATCGTTGTTCCTTTTTTCCACCATCAGTTGGTTTGCAATGTTCAGTCTTTCGATTTCCTTTTGTTTCAGATTTAGTTCATTCTGGCTTTGGATGTTCTCGATTTTATTTGAATACATCTGGTTTTTCAGGGAATCCTCGTAATACATATACTGAACCAGATACTCGTATGCTTTGTCGAACTTTTTCTGCCGCTCGTAAAGCACAGCCAGGTTGTTGTATATATCCCGGAGGTAAATGAACTGGTTCCTCTCGCGGGCAATTTTTAAAGCCCTGAACAGAAATTTCTGCGCATCACCATAATAATCAAGTTCGATATAAACCTGTCCGATATTATTCAGCGTCTGGCAGTTCACCATTCCTATGCTGTCCAATATTTCAACCGACCGAAAATAATTGTCAAGGGCTTCACTGAATTCACCCATTTTGAACTTGCTCTGACCCATATTATGATAGATAGTGCCGAGCAAATCCATAATATTCTGACTCCGACAAATTAATGTTGCTTTGTTGAAATATTCGATCGACTTCTCGTAATGGTGAAGTTCCTGGGCGATCACACCCAGGTTGTTGTAAAGGTTTGCAACGACATAATTATCCCGAGATTTTTCCAGGATATTCAGAGCTTTTAAAAAATACTCCTTTGACTTGACGAAATCTTCCAGGTCATAATATATTGAACCAATATTATTATAGCTGCTGGCGATTCCAAGCGAATCGTGAAGCCTGATCTTGCAAGCCACAGCCTGCAAATGAAAGCTGATGGATTTATCATAATCGCCCAGGCTCTGATACAGGATGCCCAGATTATTCCAGACCTTAGCCAGGTTTCCGGAATCGTGGATGATATTGAATATTGACAGGCTTGAATCGTAGAACTGCAGAACGTTGTGGTAGTTTTCCAGCCGGTAATTGATGTTTCCCAATTGTTTATAAGCCTCAGCCACAGCAGAAGGTGCATTAAATGCCTTGGCGGTGATCAGCGCTTCTTTAGCATACACTCCCGAAGTATCGATGGACAAGTTGATATATTCCTTCGAGAGCTGCAGCAATATTCTCATGCGTTCCTCGGGCTTCGCGCCATCAAGAATTTTTGCCAGGCTGTCAATTCTGGTTCTGTCGCTTACCGGCGAACCACATAATCTCCTCCCGGAACCACATAAACAGAATATGACCGGACACAGAATTAAATATTTAAGATTCCTGACCTTAAACATTGTTGGAAGCAAAAATAAATTGCAGACTTATCCTAAATTCAACTATTTTAAATATACGCTGATTTTTTCTATCAGTTCATTTGGCTTGATTGGTTTGGAGATATAATCATTGCAACCTGCCATTATGCTCTTTTCCCGGTCGTCAGCCATAGCATAGGCAGTAAGGGATACCACCGGTAATTCCGGCTGTTTGGCTTTAATAACCTCGGTTGCTTCATATCCGTTCATTTCGGGCATTCGGATATCCATTAATACAAGGTCAACTCCTTCGTTTCGCAAGCAGTAATCCACGGCTTCCTTACCATTTTTAGCCCGAATAATATTCGCCTTTGTTCTCAACAATGTTGCTCTTACTAATTCAAAGTTCGAATTTTCATCTTCAGCTACCAGAATATTTTTTCCGGTCCAGTCATGTTTTTCGGAAAGTTCATGAAAAGGTTTCATTGAATCATATCCTTTTGCAAGGTGCAGAGGGAGCGTAAAGTAAAAAGTACTGCCGCTATGCAAAACAGATTCAACCCAGATTTTGCCGCCGAGCAGTTCGATCAGCTTGCTCGAAATGGTCAATCCCAGACCTGTGCCGCCATATTCCTTTGTAGTGCTTTCTTCTGCCTGCCTGAACCTTTCGAATATGACATTAAGTTTTTCGTTCGGTAATCCGATACCTGTATCTGATATGAAAAATTGTACTACCTCTTTCTGAATTTCATAACCGAACTCAACTATACCCTTTTCGGTAAACTTGATTGCATTACCGATGAGGTTGTTCATAATTTGCTTGAACCTTAACGGATCGGATATAAGTGCGAAAGCAGCTTCCGGGCTACCCTTCCTCACTCTGATTTTTATTTTTTTATCCGGGATCTTCTTCAATTCATTCCGGTAATAGCTTGCCAACTCGTCAAGGATCTTATTCACGTGGCAGGTTGATTTTATTACCTTGATTTGTTCGGCTTCAATTTTCGCCACATCGATGATGTCCTCGATCAGATTGAGCAGCATTTTACTGTTCTCGCTGATAAGCCTGATGAATTCGTCGCGGGTACCGAATGTGAGGTCGGGATCGTTCAGTAATTCCGAAAACCCGATGATTGCATTCATCGGGGTTCTGATTTCATGCGACATGTTTGCCAGAAAGGCTGTTTTAAGCCGGTCCGATTCTTCCGCTCTTTCCTTTGCATGCTTTAATTCAACCTCGTTGATCTTGCTGTCGGTTATATCGATAGCCACGCCAAGCAATCCAAGCCGTTTTCCATTACCTGAAGGAAATGGAATTTTGATGGTTTTCAGGATGTGGGTTTCGCCTCTGAAATCGGTGAATTTTTCCTCCGTCGCAACCATCGACTCTGAATTCTTCAAGATTAGCTTATCATCTTCCTCAAACTTATTTATCTCGTCAGAATGCTTATGAATCCTTGATTGTTTTTGTCCCTCAACCTCGGTGACACTCAACCCGTAGGCATCAGCCGTCGCCTTGTTTGCCAGTATAAATGTTCCTTCTGAATTCTTGGCATAAATCATATGAGGAACCGTATCGATGATTTGTCGCAGGCGCTTTTCGCTTTCTTTCAATTCATCCTCAGCCTGTTTTTGGCTAATTGCAAACCCAATCTGGCTCGAAACATATTCCATCAGTTCGAGTTCCTTTTGTCCGAACGCGTTTTCATCGTGGTAGTTTTGCACTACCAGAGCACCGATTATTTTTTCCTTTAACATAAGCGGTACACCGAGCCATACTTTTGACAATGTACCCATCGGTTTGATGATTCCGGTTTCTGCCATCTTCAGAATATCGTTTTCCTTAATTAACATGGACTTTTTCTGGTTGATAATATGACCGGTAAGTGATTTTCCCTTCGCGAAACCGGTAAATTCATCCTTTTCGTCCTTGAAGAAGCTAATCCGAAGCTCGTCTTTTTCGCTGTCGTAAAGTGCAATATAAAAATTGGTTGTATCAATGACCGAACCGAGTTCGCCCCTAATCTCATGGATCAGGTCGTTCAGGTCCTTTGTGGTGCTTATAGCAAGGCTGATCCTGTACATGACGGATTGCAGCTTTTCGAACCGGTGACGCTCTTCTTCTATTTTCTTTGATTCCGTTACATCACGGGCACTACCGACAGTTCCAATCATTAAACCGTTTTCATCAAGAAAGGGAGCCTTTGATACATCGAGGTACAGGAACTTCCCCCTGATGTAACCAAACTCCTCAAAACGACCCGGTTTTTCTGACCTGATAACGACCTCGTCGCTGTTTCCGCAAAGTTCACCGAAGGTATGCCACGACTTGTTTTCCGGGTGCTTCTTCTTTTCGCGAAGAGCAAAATACATGTCCGTTTTACCGATTGGATCCTCGCCTTTCCGGGTATGCAGCAGCTTTTCGCAGGTAGCTTTATTGGCAAAAATACATTTGCCTTCAAGATCTTTTGCCCAGATCATATCCGGAACGTTATCAGCCATGAGTTTGAAGAATGAGTATAACTCGCGATACTTCCTTTCATTTTCTGTTGCCAGTTCCATGGCTGCCTTCTGATCTGTAATGTCCTTGCCAAGACCAATAATTGCCGGTTTACCTCTTAATTCAATCCGGGTCGCCGTGATTTCAAGCCACCTCTCCTTCCTTTTCTTTGTAAGGATTTTGATTTCGTATGTTTCGGGGACCTTCTTTCCGGATAGCCGGGTGAAACCTCTAAACTTGACCAATTCCTGGTAATCCGGATGACAAACCTGCCAGAATTTCATTTTCAGAAGTTCTGTATTCGAATAGCCTGTTATGGACGATGCGGCAGGATTACAATATATAAATTCGCCTTCCGGATTAAATATATAAAGCGCATTGCTGAGGTAATTGGAGATCATTCGGAACATTTCTTCACTTTCTTTCAGCCGCTCCAGCGCCTTTTTCCGTTCGGTTATGTTGTAAATATATCCGTCATAACTTATTACCTTCTTCTCTTCGCCGTATATTGTCCTTGCACTGATTACAGCCCAGATTAATGATCCATCCTTTCGTTTTAATAAGAGCTCGGTGTCATCGATGTATCCCTTTTTATTCAGCTTTTCAATAACCTCCTTCCTTTTTTTCAGATCGACATAGGTATCCTGAACTTTAATCTGCAGCAACTCTTTCTTCGAGCGGTAACCCAGCATCTTAACACACCAGTTGTTTACGTATGAGAATCTTCCATCGGGAGTTGTTTCATAAAGACCGATCGGGATGTTATCCTGCAGTTTGGAGTATTTATCTTCACTTCGCTTGAGTGCATCTACAAGTTCAGCGATTTCGGAAAGAACTTTGAGGTCTTTTGTGATGATCTTCTTTTTGGGGGATAATTTCTTTACTTTGTCATTCATTTTCAATTATCATTTAAAAACCGATAAATTCTCTGCACCATAAATGAATTATGCTGAAATACCGACCTAATATTTATTGCAGGACGCAAAACCAAGAAAGAACAAATTTAAAGTGATTAATCGTTTTGACCAAATAATTTTAACAGAATAACAGGCAGGATGCAATAAACATCTCTTTCCGTAAGCTTTTTGATAATTCTCCGCTTTCATAAATTGGTAGCAATCCGCTTAATATTCCGCCGTAGTCACCTGTAATTCCGGCTTATGAAGTCCGGAGATTCTGAACGCTGGTGCGCAGACATAATAGTTTATGTATCTTTGCAATTCCAAATCAGCATTTGAATTCCTGATTTGTGATTGTTGGATTAAATTGTTGCCCTAAGGTCTTATGAATCTGGAACTGATAACAAAACAAGTAACCAATATTTCCCGGTCAGTTGGAAATTTTTTGCGTTCAGAAGTAAGAAAGGTTCAGTTCTCAGATATTGAAAATAAGGGACAGAACAACTTTGTGACTTATGTCGATAAGACTGCCGAAGAAAGGCTGGTGGAAGAACTGAGGAAAGTTTTGCCCGGAGCCGGATTCATTGCTGAAGAAAATTCCGGCTTGCAAAAACAGGATACCTATAACTGGATCATCGATCCGCTCGACGGTACAACCAATTTCATACATAAAGTCCCTTTGTATTCCATCAGCATCGCACTAATGGAACACGATAAAGTGATTTCCGGAGTCGTTTATGAAGCAAACTTACAGGAGTGCTTTTATGCATGGCTCAGGGGAGGTGCCTACCTAAACGGGCACAGAATTTCAGTGTCGGGTGCAACAAGGCTTAAGGACAGTTTGTTTGCAACCGGTTTTCCCTACCACGATTATGGTCGGTTAAACGAATATCTTCAATTGTTCAAATACCTGATGCAGCATAGCCATGGATTACGCCGACTTGGTACAGCCGCTGTTGATCTTGCCTATACTGCCTGCGGAAGATTCGACGGTTTTTATGAATATGGCTTGAGTCCATGGGATGTTGCCGGAGGTGCTATCCTGGTTACTGAAGCAGGAGGCAAAATCTGTGATTTTTCGGGAACCGACGACTTCATTTTCGGAAAGGAGGTCATGGCTTCAAATCCAGGTATATTCAGTGAATTTCTTGAGGTTGTAAAAACACACTTCCCGGAACGGTTATAAAAGCAAACTGAATTTATATGCAAATTCCGATGATGTTGCTGAACAACAAAAAGTCGTGCATTGAAGGTTCCGATGCAAATAATTAAAGCACTTGACAGTCATAAAACTCTATCGTATATCATGAAACACCTGACAGCAATCGTGAGAAAATCCTTGTTCCTGGGCATATTCACAGTTTTGATGGTTGTATGCGGTTTTACGCAGGATTCAAGCCTGGTTGTTTATCAGTTCGATATAAAGGAAGAAATCGCACCACCTGTCTGGCATAAAACCAAAAAAGCATTCCTTGAAGCCAGAGAATTAAAATCGGATCTGATCCTGATCCATTTGAATACTTATGGTGGCTTGCTCGACGCTGCCGATTCCATACGCACATCCATTCTTAATTCACAGATACCGGTTTGGATTTTCATCGACAACAATGCAGCGTCTGCCGGGGCTTTAATTTCTATTGCCTGCGACAGTATTTATATGCGTTCCGGGGCAAATATCGGTGCTGCAACAGTGGTGGATCAAACAGGGAAACCACTTCCCGACAAGTATCAGTCGTACATGCGCTCGATGATGCGTTCGACAGCAGAAGCCACAGGAAGGAATCCTGACATTGCGCAGGCAATGGTGGATCCGCGTATTTTCATCGAAGGGATCAATGATACAGGCAATGTGCTGACATTTACGGCTTCCGAAGCCCTGAAGCACAAGTTCTGCAATGGAATAGCTGAGTCGATACCAGGCATCTTCGAACTGGCAAAAGTTAAAAACTACACAGTAATAGAACAGCACCTCACTGTCACCGACCGGATCATCCGTTTCCTGATCAATCCGCTTGTCAGCGGCATTCTTATTATGATCATCATCGGAGGGATTTATTTCGAACTCCAAGCCCCTGGTATTGGATTTCCGCTTGCTGCTTCGGTTACCGCAGCCCTTTTATATTTTGCTCCCTTATACATCGAAGGACTTGCAGAGCACTGGGAAATCATTATTTTCATTGTTGGCTTGGTCCTGCTCGGAATAGAAATCTTTATCGTTCCCGGCTTTGGTGTTCCGGGAATTACAGGTATCGTACTGGTGGTTGCAGGTCTTACCCTTAGCATGACCAGGAATGAAGGATTTGATTTCAGCCAGGTTCATCTTACAGGTTTGATCCGTTCATTCTTCATTGTTGTTACGGCTGCCTTTTGCTCTATTTTACTCTCCTTTTATTTCGGTAAAAAAATACTTACCACAACTACTTTCGGACACCTCGCCCTTAACTCAGTGCAGAACCGTGACGAAGGATTTTCTACTTCTTATAAAGCTTACAAAGATATGCTCGGAAAAACCGGAACGGCGTTTACCATTTTACGTCCGGCGGGAAAAATAAAGATCGGTGAAGACATCTATGACGCCACAGCCGAAACCGGTTACATTGAAAAAGGAACACCTGTAAAGGTATGCGGTTACCAGACATCGCAATTGATCGTCAAAAAGCTCTAACCGAATGGGGACCGAAATCAGAATCATTCAAACCGACATCACCCGCCTCCCGGTCGATGCCATTGTTAACGCTGCCAACAGAAGCCTTCTTGGCGGAGGCGGTGTGGACGGCGCTATTCACAGGGCTGCCGGTACTGAACTGCTCAAGGAATGCCGGTTGCTGAACGGCTGTCCGACCGGAGAAGCAAAGATCACGAAAGGATATAATCTTCCTTCAAGGTATGTTATTCATACTGTTGGTCCGGTTTGGAGCACCGGTTCCAATAATGAAGAGATTCTTCTCGCTAACTGTTACAGGAACTGTTTCCGCCTGGCATCGGAAAACAAAATCAAAACCATTGCTTTTCCGAATATAAGCACCGGCATTTATGGTTTTCCAAAGGAGCTCGCTGCGAAAATAGCATTGTGCGAAACCTATGAATATATCGGACAACACGATGACTTCGACCAGGTAATTTTTACCTGCTTTGATGACGAAAACCTGCGCATTTACCTTGAAATCAATGAATCAAAATCATTTCTCCATTAAATTTATTTAACAATGCAGCATAAACCGGAAAGTTTTTTGTCAAACTGACGGGATTTGATGTAAAATACTTTCATCTACTTTTGGCAGGTGATTTTTGTATCATGGATTATTTAAGGAAACCATTATTGATTGTGATTATTCCGGTAACGATTTTTTTCATTGGAGTAAACCGGATTTCCGCACAGGCTGTTAAGAAAAGTGTAACTGCCGTCCGGATCGCCGAGCCGCCGCAAATAGATGCTGCTCTTGACGACAAAGCCTGGCAGGAAGCGGAAATTGCAACCGATTTTATTCAGATCGTTCCCTATAATGGCAAGCCGGCAAGTTTCAATACGTCGGTTAAATTTGTCTATGATGATATCGCACTTTATGCAGGAGCCTTGATGATGGATCCCCATCCGGATAGCATTCTGACTGAACTGAGCCAGCGAGACAGAATTCACATGGCGGACTATTTCGGCTTTTATATTGACTGCTTCCACGACAACCTCACTGCATTCGGTTTTTTTGTCACCTCAGCAGGCGTCCAGGTGGACATTAAATCGACTCAGTCAGGCGATGAAGATGAAAGCTGGGATGCCGTTTGGCAAAGCGATGTTAAAATAACCGACAGCGGCTGGATTGCGGAATTCAAGATTCCCTATTCTGCCCTGAGGTTTCCACGAATCGAAAAGAGTGTCTGGGGGCTTCAGATTTTCAGGAATATAATGAGATACCGTGAGAATACTTCCTGGAATTTAATTGACAGGGAAGTCGATGGTCTTAATAACCAGGCTGGCGAACTTCATGGGATTGAGAACATCCATCCGCCTCTCCGCCTGGCATTCGTGCCCTATTTAGCAGGATATGTCGATAAAAGCCCGGATAACAAAAACTGGCGATACTCCTTTAATTACGGCATGGATCTCAAATACGGCATCAGCAACAGTTATACACTCGACATGACTCTGATCCCTGATTTCGGTCAGGTTCAATCCGATGACAAAGTTTACAACCTGACACCTTTCGAGATCTATTACGATGAAAAGCGACCGTTCTTCATGGAAGGAACTGAACTGTTCAACAAAGGAAACCTGTTTTATTCGCGGCGGCTGGGATCGGAACCCTCAGGATTCCAAACTTTAGGTGATCAGCTCGGAGAGCATGAAATCATCAGAAAGAATCCCGGCGAAACACCGCTCATCAATGCAACGAAGGTATCAGGAAAGAACAGCAAAAACCTTGCGATGGGCTTTTTTAACGGTATGACTGCAAACACCTGGGCTGAGGTGACCGATACGGTGACAGGAACCGAAAGAAAAGTCAGAACGGAATCTTTCACAAATTACAATATGCTGGTTCTTGAACAAGCTTTGAAAAACAATTCCTTTGTCAGTTTTTTCAACACGAATGTTTACAGACCCTCAGCAAAATATTCAGCTGATGTAACAGGAGCTGAGTTACGGCTTGCCGACAAATCCAACAATTATGTTTTTTATGGAATGGGCAACTTCAGCCAGAAATACAAGCTTCAGAGTCACCCGGATTTCGGATACAGGTACACGCTCGTCACAGGTAAGATCAGCGGCAACTTCATTTGCGTGGGCAACCATGCATTTATCTCCGATTCATTCGATCCGAACGATATGGGTTATTTATCGAGGAATAATTTCATCAGCGACGAACTGACCCTGGGATATAACATTTTTGAGCCGACCTGGAAAATTCTCGAGTGGTTCAACGAGTTGAATGTTTCGTACGAGCAACTAACCTTTCCGAGAAAATATTCAGGATGGGAAATCTCGTACGAAAACCGGACACTCTGGAAGAATCATCTTACTACCTGGCTCGATTTCTCAGCATTTCCAGCTACAGTTCACGACTATTTTGAATCCAGGGTGAAAGAGCGCTATTTTGGGCGACCTCCTTACTTCCACATTAATACTGGTTTTTCTCCTGATTACAGGCACCGGTTTGTGGTAGATTTCGATATCGGAATGAAATATTGCAGATCGCTTGATCAATTCAATTACTGGATCAAGGCTGAGCCACGATTCAGAGTGAACGATAACCTTATGATTGTCCTGGAACTCATGGGAGACATCGATAACCGGAATACGGGCTTTGTAGACCATTTTGGAGGAAGCTCAGGCGACAGCGTCATCGTTTTCGGATCACGGGACATTCTCACTTTTGAGAATGTTCTTGAAGCCAATTACCGCTTTTCAAACAAATCATCTCTCGAATTCAGGCTTCGTCATTACATGATCGCAGTGAACTACAATGAGTTTTTCGATCTGTCAGCCGATGGATCCCTGTTAAGCTCACTTTATACCGAAAACGAAGACTTCACTGACAATATCTTTAATATCGACCTGGTTTACACCTGGAACTTTGCCCCGGGCAGCGAGATCAATATTGTGTGGAAGAATTTCATTGAGAAGGAAGACAGGATTTCCGGCATCGAACCGACCGAACAGAAAATCGACAACAACTATTTCAGCAACATTGGAAATACCTTGAATTCTGCTGCTACCAACAGTTTCTCGGTGAAGGTTCTTTATTACCTCGATTACCAGTACCTGAAAAAGAAAAAAGTTACGAAATAACTGCCGTTCCCAAGTGAACCCAAAATCCGCGACTTTGAGCCGGGAAAAAACCACGTGACTTACAATTCAAACCTTGTTTCTATTCACCCGGTTTTGTTTGAAAACCAAAAGCCCGATGAGGAGGAGGATAACGAATCCTGCGAAATAAAGCGCTCTGCGGTAAAGAACAATTTCAGGATGGCGATCCTTGTCGCCCGAATTTAAGTGTACCTGGACTGCACTGAGTTCCGACGACAATTCACCTGTGAGTGAATCACTGAGAGCATGGTGAAGCTTCAGGAATAGGGCTGCACTATCCATTTCCTTCATCGAAGCAAACGCAATAACTAATTGCTGGTAATTGCTGAGTTTCTCAGCCCTGGCGTTTATTTCCTCAGTGATTTCGAGGCTTTGCCTGAAGTATTCGATGGCTTGCGGATGAAGCCCTTTCTTTTCCAGATTTTCTCCGATAAAAGTCATTGTTTCCGCCACGGCTCTCCTGTCCTCCATCTCTTCGCTTATCTTCAGCGCCTGGAAATAATAGTCGATGGCTTCATCGTATTTTTTCAGACTGTTCTTTATCCTGCCAATTATTTTCAGTGTAGCAGCTATCCCCTTTTTGTCCCCGAGTTCATCTTTGAGCACAAGGGTTCTGTGAAAATAATCCATCGATCTTGCAAAATCTCCCATTTCAAAATAGTTCGAACCGAGGTTATGCAGGGCTGAGGCTTCAAGGTAGGTATTGCCTGATTTTTGTGATTCGGCAATAGCTTCCTCGTTGTTCGAAATAGCCTTTTCAATTAATGCCATGGTTTCATATACTGCTGCCAGGTTGATCAATAGCTTTATCCTGCCCTCTGTGTTGTTGGCTTTTTTGAAATAGTCGGCTGCCCTATGGAAATATTCGAGACATTTGCTGTAATCGCCTAAGTAATAGTAAACATTTCCCATGTTGTGAAAGGTCTGAGCTGCTCCTTCTGTATTGCCGGTATTCATTTCAAAACTCAAAGATTTCTCGTAGTATTCCAAAGCCTCTTTATATTCACCCTTTCGTTCGAGCACCATTCCGATGTTATTGTTGCAGCCTGCAATGCCTTTTTCATCTCCCAGCTTTCTGAATATCTCAAGCGCGTTCAGATAACCGGCAATGGCTTTTTCATACTCTCCCAGGAAAAGGTTGATGTTTCCGATGTTTTTGATTGCAACTCCCCTGCCTTTTTCGTAACCCGATTGTTCAGCTATCTGAAGCGCTTGTTCGGCATAGTACATTGCCAGTTTCCTGTCGCTGTTCCAGATGGATGAGCATAACTCATTCAGGCTGTCGGCAAGTCTGATGGAGCGTGAGTTTCCGGAAGTATCACTTATGCCGTCCTGGCTGTTTGATTTTCCGTACCATAACTGCAAAATCAGTAACAGCATGACTTTAGTGTAAAGGTTACTGCGCGATTTGAATATTATCAATGGCTTCATTTTATTGTCAGATAGGGTTCGATTTTAAAGTATAACTGATCATAAACGAGTTTGGCATCCCTGATCTGGGCAATATCGGTGTACTTTCCAATTTCATTTTTATACATAAGAATGGACTTGGCAACATAAAATTCAAAATAAGGATGCCTGGTCATTTCCTTGATCGTGATGGTATTGACATTCATTTTTCTGATGGCGGCGGAATCGGCTGTAACGTAATCCCTGATTGCAGCATATCTCGTGCTGTCCATTCCATAAACCTCCAGAAGCTGCTCCCTGGAATAATAGCCTCCCAGTTGATCGCGATATTTGACAATTCTTCTGGCAAACGAAGGTCCGATACCGGGAAGTTGCTGCAGGTCCATGGTGTCCGCTTCATTCAGGGCAATGCTTAATCCGACCGGAAGCTGTTTTGTGATGGAAGGAGCTTGTTCAAACTTTATAAACGGCTCGATGACCGCAAATTCTTCCTCTTTTAAAATGTAGATTTTCCTGAGATCATCTTTGTCGAAAAACTTTCCTCCTTTTTCCCTGTAGTTCATGACGGCATTTACTACTGCCTCCCTCAAACCCATTTCAAGCCACTTATCCTTCGGTAAGGTATTCGGGTCAAAATCGAATGGCTTAATCTGTGCGGACTCTTTTTCCGGCTGTCCATCGGGTGAGGATGGTTTTATTGAAATGTAAGGTTCGAGAATGCGGTATTCTTCAGTGCTGATGCTGTAAATCGAGGCGAGATCTTCCTTTTTCCTGAACATGCCACCCTTGGCTTCATAGTTTTTAATCACTTTTATCTGGCGATCGTCCAATCCAAGCTTTTTCCAGGATTCAACCGGCAATCCGTTAGGATCGAAACGGAAAGGCTTAATCTTTTCAGAATAATCAGTACCTGCCTTCGGCTGACCAAAAGTCCGGTCGTTCGGAGCGCTGCCTGGAGCATCCTCAAGCAGTTTCAGTTTCCCGATTTCGTTTTCAAACTCCGTAAAATCTGGCATGTCTTCAACTATCAGATACGGCAAAAGAAAATTGAAGACAACAAGGAGCAACAGCGTCAAAGACAGAATGAAAATTCCGCGGCTTTCCTTCTTGCTGAAAATGAAATAATTTTTTATCTGTACTTTCCAGTCGGGCACCGGCAATCGATTTAATGGCTGTAAAAATATGAATTTTGGTAAAGCCGTCAGTTTATGGTTAATGAACTCTCGGTATTCAAAGTAAGATCTTGGTGCATATCTCAGGAGTGCTCTCCCTGCCAAACCCGGTTTACTGGTTCACTTCCACTACCAATGGTTCCTTTCCCGACAAATAAAAAAGAAGACCGCTAACCTGCTTGTAAGCCAACTGCTCAAGCAGGCGGATGTATTTTCTAACCTGTGTTAGATGCTCCTCTTCAGGCTTGCCTGTTTTGAAATCGATGACCGTAGCGCTTTTTTCGTCGATGATAATCCTGTCGGGACGAAAAGCATGACCATCCGCATCAAGAATTTCCGCTTCTGTTTTAACCTTAAGCCCATCCCTGAAAAACGGTTCGACTAACGGATGCGCGAGCAATCCCGAAATA
>Ga0233425_10002883_pt1 | contig 32587 bp, 24 predicted proteins | sample Watercolumn_Towu_2_FD_181712 | JGI IMG/M metagenome (GOLD analysis project Ga0233425, IMG submission 181712) | Freshwater microbial communities from Lake Towuti, South Sulawesi, Indonesia - Watercolumn_Towuti2014_140_MG | ecosystem: Environmental > Aquatic > Freshwater > Lake | place... | reverse complement strand
CTGTTCCTGCGGAGGGCCCGGCCGATCCGGGTCACGCCCGGCGGCGCAAGACAGCGGCCTCGAAGACCCTTCCGGATCGCCGTGCGATCGCACCGGACGGGTCTCGAGGCCGCTGTCGCGTCGGGATAGGGTCTTGGTCGAGCCCGAACGGGAGCCGAACGGCCGGCCCGCCGCGAACATCCGCGCTTCGTCGAACCGCCGTTCAGGCGCTCTGCAGGGCAGTCGGAAAGGCAAGCGTTGCGAAGAGCGGCGCGACGCTCACGGCGCCGGGGCGGGCCGTCTCCGGGCCGGTCCGCAACTCCGACAGCGCGCCGCGGGTCAGGCCGATATCGTCGAGCGCCGCGTCGCTGAGATTCATCAGAGCCTCTTGATCGGCCCTGGCGCGAAGATGGGCACGAACACTTTCGAAAACTTTGCTGAACATCGAATGAGCCTCGATCGCGCCGCCGCTGATCAAGACAAGGACGGCTCGCGCTTCAACTCATATGAGCCCTCGTCAGTCTTGAGAGGAGCGCGGATGCTTGGGATCAGCTCTGCTTGATGCGCATGCATTGCGCATGAAAGTCCGTCTTTTAGCAGATTGCTTACCTATTGTGCATGAACCACTCGCCCGATGACCGTCCGCCGCGCCGGAACGATCCTGCAACGCCGCGATGAAAAACCCCTCTTCCGGGGTCGGAAGAGGGGTTGCGGGATCGGTCATGGCCGAACCGATCGGGTGGGGCCCGACCAAGGTCCGATCGGTCGCATCGTGGGGCGTGAATCCGTGTTCCGCCCGGCTTGCGTGTCAGCAGGCGGCGACGTTGACGGCCAGCCCGCCGAGCGAGGTTTCCTTGTACTTGGCCTGCATGTCGTGGCCGGTCTGGCGCATGGTCTCGATCACCTCGTCGAGGCTCACCCGGTGCTCGCCGTCGCCGCGCAGGGAGAGTGAGGCCGCCACGACCGCCTTGTTGGCGCCGAAGGCGTTGCGCTCGATGCAGGGCACCTGGACGAGGCCGGCGATCGGATCGCAGGTCATGCCGAGATGGTGCTCCATGGCGATCTCGGCGGCGTTCTCGATCTGGAAGGCGGAGCCGCCGAGCGCCGCGGTCAGACCTGCCGCCGCCATCGCCGCCGCCGAGCCGACCTCGCCCTGGCAACCGACCTCCGCCCCCGAGATCGAGGCGCGGGCCTTGATCAGGCCGCCGATGGCGGCGGCGGTGAGCAGGAAGTCGCGCCCGCGCTCGTCGTTCCAGTCGGGGCAGAAGTCGCGGGTGTAGCGCAGCACCGCCGGGACGATGCCGGCCGCGCCGTTGGTCGGCGCCGTCACCACCCGGCCGCCCGACGCGTTCTCCTCGTTGACGGCGAGCGCGTAGAGGCTGATCCAGTCCATGATCTCGTGGGCCGGACGGCTGTTGGCGAGTTTCGTCGCCTCCAGCGACTCGTAGAGACGCTTGGCACGCCGCCGCACCCGCAGGCCGCCGGGCAGTTCGCCGTCCATGCGCAGGCCGCGCTCGATGCAGGCGAACATCGCGTCGCGGATCGCGTCGAGGCCGGCGTCGATGGCCTCGCGCGAGCGCAGGGTCAGCTCGTTGGCGAGCTGGATCTGCGGGATCGTCAACCCGGTGCGCAGCGTCAGGTCGAGGAGTTCGCGGCCGCTGCCGAAGGGGAGCGGCGGCGTCTGCGCATCCCCGGCCGAAACCGCCTCGGCTTCCGCCGCGGTGACGACGAAGCCGCCGCCGACCGAATAGAAAATCTGATCCTCGAGGAGCGCATCCCCGGCATCGTAGGCGCGGAACCGCATGCCGTTGGTGTGCAGCGGCAGGATGTCCTTGAAGTTGAAGACGAGGTCGCGCTCGGGCTCGAAGTGGACACCCGGAATGCCAAGATCGCCGGTGCGCCGCAGGGTGTCGGAGAGGGGCGTTGTGAGATCGGGATCGATGGTGGCGGGCGCGTGGCCCAGGAGACCGAGCAGGATCGCCACATCGGTGCCGTGGCCGCGGCCGGTCCAGGCCAGCGAGCCGTAGATCTCGGCGCTGATCCGGGCGGCGCCGCCGCGGGCCAGCACGGTCTCGCGGAACCGGCGGGCGGCGACCATCGGCCCGACGGTGTGGGAACTCGACGGACCGATCCCGATCTTGAACAGATCGAAGGTGCTGATCATCGGGTCCGCTGCTCTCTCAATAGGGGGCTCTCCCCGCTGCGGATGCAAGTTCGGGGAGAGGCGCGTCGCGACAGGGTGCCGGGGCCTCGTGCGGAGGTGATGGACGACGAGGTGGGTTCGCCTTCGGCGTGCATCAACCCTGCATCAAGGCGCGACCGCCCCTTCGACCCCGAACACGGCTTCATTGAGGAAGCCGTGGACGTAGGTCGAGAAGGAGCGCCAGCACTCGACGCGGTAGAGCGGTGCGGCGGCGGCGCGGATCAGCACGATCTCGGCCTTGCCGAGCAGGGTGCGGGTGGCGCTGCCCGGCGGGAAGGCGGTCTCCGACAGGTCGAGCGGGCAGCCGGCATTGAGCACCGCCGCCGCCTGACGGCCCGAGACGTCGATGCCGACATTGCGGTGCGAGACATCGACCAGGGCGTGGGGCAGGCCGGCGAGCGCCTCGTGGATGCGGCCCTGCAGCAGGTCGGCATCGGCCTCCGGGCCGCCGACGAGCCACTCGTCGGGGCCGAGGCGGGCGATCCAGACCTCGCCGTCGGTGCCGACCGTGTTGATCGGCGCATCGAGCGGGAGCCCGGCGAGCGTCGGCGCGCCGCCGCCGAGCCGTGCGCGCAGGGAGAAGCGCGACTCGGCGCCCGCGGGTCGGACCGAGACGCTCGCTCCGGAGGCCGCCGGACGGGGCAGGGTGGCGAGCGGCAGGGCGCGGGCGGCGCGGTAGCGGGTCTCAAGCATTGATGCGCTCCCCCTTGGTGTCGAAGAAGACCGGTTCGCAGACGGTGACGCGGGTGAAGCCGTCCGGCGTGGTGACGTGGAGGTGCCCCCCCACCCGCTCGCGCCCGCCCTCGACCAGGGCGAGCGCAATGGAGCGGCCGCAATTGGCGCTCCAGTAGCTCGAGGTGACGTGGCCGAGCATGCGCATCGGGATCGGCTGGGCCGTGTCGGCGACGATCTGCGCGCCCTCGTCGAGGACGAGCTTCGGATCGTCGGTCATCAGCCCGACGAGCTGCTTGCGGCCGGAGGCCACCACGTCGGGGCGCGCCAGCGAGCGCTTGCCGACGAAATCCCCTTTGGCCTTCGGGATCATGCCGGCCATGCCGACATCGTCCGGGGTCACGGTGCCGTCGGTCTCCTGGCCGACGATGATGTAGCCCTTCTCGGCGCGCAGCACGTGCATCGTCTCGGTGCCGTAGGGCGTGATGCCGTGCGCCCGGCCCGCCGCGAACACGGCTTCCCAGACCGCGCGGGCGTGGTCGGAGGGCACGTTGATCTCGAAGCCGAGCTCACCGGTGAACGACACCCGGAACAGTCGGGTCGGCACGCCGCAGATCGTGCCTGACCGCATCGCCATGTGCGGGAAGGCTTCCGGCGATAGGTCGATGCCGTCGACCAGCGGCGCGATCACGTCGCGCGCCTTCGGCCCCTGGAGCGCGATCACCGCCCACTGCTCGGTGGTCGAGGTCAGGAAGACCTCGAGCTCCGGCCACTCGGTCTGGAGGTAGTCCTCCATATGCGCCAGCACGCGGGCCGCCCCGCCCGTGGTGGTGGTGACGTGGAAGCATTCGTCGGAGACGCGGGCGACGACGCCGTCGTCGAGGATGTAGCCGTCCTCCTTCAGCATCAGCCCGTAGCGGCAGCGCCCGGGGGCGAGCTTGGTCCAGGGGTTGATGTAGAGGCGGTTCATGAACTCGGCCGCATCGCGGCCGACGATCTCGATCTTGCCCAGCGTCGAGGCGTCGAAGATGCCGACCCCCTCGCGCACCGCCTTGCACTCGCGGGCGACCGCGGCGTGCAGGTCCTCGCCGGCCTTCGGGAAGTACCAGGCGCGCCGCCACAGGGCGACGTTCTCGAACAGGGCGCCGTGGGCCTCGGCCCATTCGTGGATCGGCGTGGTGCGGATCGGATCGAATAGGGCATGGCGGGCGGGCCCCACCAGCGCACCGAAGGTCACCGGGGTGTAGGGCGGGCGGAAGGTCGTGGTGCCGACCGCCGGCAGGGCCTTGTCGAGCTGCCCGGCGACGATGCCCAGCGCGTTCATGTTCGAGGTCTTGCCCTGGTCGGTCGCCATGCCGGTCGTGGTGTAGCGCTTGACGTGCTCGATCGACTGGAAGCCCTCGCGGACCGCGAGCTTGATGTCCTTGGCGGTGACGTCGTTCTGGTAATCGACGAAGGCGCGCACCTTGGTCGGGTTCGCATCGGTCGGCATGATCCGCACCGGCTGGAAGCCGGTCAGCGTCGGCGTGGCCCGGACCTCCTGCCGCTCGTCGGAGCCCGCGGCGGCGGCGCCGGCGGCGAAACCTTCGTTGACGCAGGCGGCGAGATCGTAGGTGCCGCGGGCCGCGCCGGCCGAGCGCTCGGCCTGGGCCGAGATGTTCGGCACGAAGGCATCGATGGCGTCGTCGTAGCGCAGCTTGCCGCGCGACTGCGAGAACAGGTGGACGGCGGGCGTCCAGCCGCCGGACATGCCGACGCAGTCGCAAGCGAGAAGGCGACGGCCGCCGCACCGGCCGTCGCTCCCGACAGGCGCCACGATGAGACCCGTGACGCGCTTCCGGCCCTTCGATCCGACCACGGTGTGGCCGGTCAACACCTCGGCCCCGGCCGAGCGCAGCTGCGCCAGCTCCGGCCCGCAATCCGCTTCCAGGCGCAGGTCGACGAGGGTGACGTCGAGGCCCGCCGCGCGCGCATCGAGCGCGGCCTGGTAGGCGGAGGCGCCACAGGTGGCGAAGACGAGCCGGCGGCCTGGCGCCACGCCGTAGCGGTTGAGGAAGACCCGCACGCTCTCGGCGAGCAGGATGCCCGGCCGGTCGTTGTCGGCGAAGACGAGGGGGCGCTCGTGGGCGCCGCCGGCGAGCACGACCTGTTCCGCCCGCACCTGCCACAGGCGCTCGCGGGGCGCTTGGCCCGCGGCGGAGGCCAGGTGGTCGGTGACGCGCTCGGTCATCGCCACGTGGTTGTGGTTGTAATAACCGAAGGCCGTGGTGCGGGGCAGCAGGATGACGTTCTCGCGGCCGTCGAGCTCGGCCAGCGTCTCGGCGAGCCAGTCCGCCGCCGGGCGTCCGTCGATCTGCGAGGTCGTGTCGTGCAGGAGCGAGCCTCCGGGCTCCGCGCCCTCATCGGCCAGGATCACCCGCTTGCCGGTGCGCGCGGCGGCGAGCGCCGCGGCGAGCCCCGCCGGGCCGGCGCCGACGACGAGCACGTCGCAATGGGCGTGGCGGTTGGCGTAGCGGTCGGGATCGGCCACCGTCGGCGCCTTGCCGAGACCGGCGGCGGCGCGGATGAAGGGCTCGTAGACCTTATCCCAGAACTTCCGGGGCCACATGAAGGTCTTGTAGTAGAAGCCCGCGACGAAGACCGGCGAGAGCAGGTCGTTGACCGCGCCGACGTCGAATTCGAGCGACGGCCAGTGGTTCTGCGAGGTCGTGCGCAGGCCCGAGCGTGCCTCGACCACGGAGGCGCGGTTGTTCGGGTCGATCCGGCCGGGTCCGCGATCGACGGAGAGCAGCGCGCTCGGCTCGTCGGGGCCGTGGCTCAGGATGCCGCGGGGGCGGTGATACTTGAACGAGCGCCCGACGAGGTGGATGCCGTTGGCCAAGAGCGCCGAGGCGACGGTGTCGCCGGCATAACCGTGGACCGGCTTGCCGTTGAACGCGAAGACGATGGGGCGGCTGCGGTCGATGCGTCCGCCGCGGGACAATCTGAACGGCTGTGCCATCTCACGCCCTCGTCTCGCTCTGGGTGGATTGGGTGGGCTTGGCGCCCATCGGATAGGTCTCGATGAAGCGGTCGCTGACCGTATCGCGCCGGGCGTTGAACCAGCGCCCGCAGCCGTGGACGTGGCACCAGCGCTCGGCATGCACGCCCTTGGGGTTGGCGCGCACGAACAGGTGCTCGCTCCAGGCGCCGTCATCGACCGTCGACGGGTCGGCCGGGCGAGCGATGTGGGCTTGGCCGCCGCACCGGAACTCGGTCTCGGGCCGTTTGCCGCAATGGGGACAGGCGATCAGCAGCATGGTTCGAGCTCCCGACGGAGGCGGATCAGTGCGCGACGGCCGCGGCGGCGGCCTCGTCGATGAGGCGGCCGGTGCGGAACCGGTCGAGGGTGAAGGGCGCGTTGATCGCGTGCGGCTCACCCGTCGCCAGCGTGTGGGCGAAGACGTGGCCCGAGCCCGGGGTCGCCTTGAAGCCGCCGGTGCCCCAGCCGCAATTGACGAACAGGTTCGGCACCGGGGTCTTGCCGATGATCGGCGAGCGGTCCGGCGTCACGTCGACGATGCCGCCCCAGGAGCGCAGCATCCGCATCCGGGTGAATTGCGGAAAGAGCTCGCAGATCGCGTCGAGCGTGTGGGTGGTGATGTGGAGGCCGCCCTGCTGGCTGTAGGAGGTGTACTGGTCGGTGCCGGCGCCGATCACGAGCTCGCCCTTGTCGGATTGCGACAGGTAGGCGTGAACCGCGTTCGACATCACCACGCAGGGGAAGCACGGCTTGACCGGCTCGGAGACCAGCGCCTGGAGCGGGTAGCTCTCCAGCGGCATCGACACGCCGGCCATCGACATCAGTGTCGAGGTGTGGCCGGCGGCGACCACGCCGATCCGGCCGGCGCCGATGAAGCCGCGGGTGGTCTCGACGCCGACCGCCCTGCCGGAGGCGTCGCGGCGGATGCCGGTGACCTCGCAGTTCTGGATGATGTCGACGCCGCGGTCGTCGGCGCCGCGGGCGTAGCCCCATGCCACGGCGTCGTGGCGGGCGGTGCCGGCCCGGCGCTGGAGCGCCCCGCCGAGCACCGGGTAGCGCAAGCTCCCCGAGATATCGAGCGGCGGACAGAACGCCTTGCACTCCTCCTTCGAGAGCCACTCATTGTCGATGCCGTTGAGGCGGTTGGCGTAGACGTGGCGCTTGAAGCTCTGGACGTCGTGGATGTTGTGCGCGAGCATCAACACGCCGCGCTGGGAGAACATGATGTTGTAGTTCAGCTCCTGGGACAGTCCCTCCCAGAGCTTGAGCGCGTGCTCGTACATCGCCGCGCTCTCGTCGTAGAGGTAGTTGGAGCGGATGATCGTGGTGTTGCGGCCGGTATTGCCGCCGCCGATCCAGCCCTTCTCCAGCACCGCCACGTTGGTGATGCCGTGCTGGCTCGCCAGATAATAGGCGGTGGCGAGGCCGTGCCCGCCGCCGCCGACGATGACCACGTCGTAGCGGGGCTTGGGCTCGGGCGCGCGCCACTGGCGGCCCCAGCCGGTATGGCCCCGCAGGGATTCGGAGAGCAGCGACGTGAGGGAGAAGCGGCGCATCGGACGACCTCGCGGTGTTGACGGATCATCGTCCGCGCGCCGCGGCGGGGCTTGATCGGTGGCGACCGGGAGTTTGGGATTCCCGACTTCGACCGATGTCCCGCGCTCCCGATCCGAAAGAGGCCCGGCCGGTTCGGCAGACCTCGCTCGGCGCAAGACTTCGGCCCGCCCGCTCGTGGGACAGGTCCGACGATCAGTTGATCACGCTGCCGTGAGCAGGAAATCGAACAAGAATTATTTTATTGCATGCGCCCGGCGATCGGAGATTAAGTTCCGGTGTGGGCGCCGCCTCGGCGGACGCGCCCCGCTCGATCGACGGCGCCGGTTACGATCGGGACGATCCTGAATCGCTCCCCGGCCGGCACGGGAGTCGGCGCGGCACGTGAATTGCCCACCAAGCCGCGGCGTAAGGCCGACAAACGGTGGTCGGGATGGACATGACGATAGCCGCCGGGGATGCGAGCCCGGCCAATGTGCTGACCGCGAACGAGGCGGTCACGGGGAGGGTCCTCTCCGTCGGCTTCATGCTGGTCGAGCGCTTCTCGATGATCGCCTTCTCCTCGGCGATCGAGCCCCTGCGGCTCGCCAACCGCGCGGTCGGGCGCGATCTCTACCGCTTCTCGCTGTGGTCGGAGGACGGCACCAAGTGCACCGCCTCGAACGGGATCGAGGTCAAGGTCGCGGGTCGCTTCTGCGATGCACAGGATTTCGACATGATCGTCGTGTGCGGCGGCATCGACATCCAGAGGCCGGATCACCGCGCTCTCCACGCGGCCCTGCGCCGGTGCAGCGCCCGCGGGGCGGCGATCGGCGCGGTCTGCACGGGCACCTACGTGCTGGCCAAGGCCGGTCTCCTCGACGGCTACCGGGCGACGATCCACTGGGAGAACCTGCCGGGCCTCGTCTCGGAGCATGACGGGCTCGAGATCGGCTCGGACCTGTTCGAGATCGACCGCAACCGCTTCACCTGCGCCGGCGGCACCGCGGCGGCCGACATGATGCTGTCGCTGATCATGCGCGACCACGGGCCGAGCGTGGCCTCGGAGGTCGCCGACCAGCTCATTCATCACCGCATCCGCGAATCCGGCGAGCGCCAGCGGATGGACCTGCGCATGCGCCTCGGCGTCTCGCATCCGAAGCTTCTGCGGGTGGTGGGGCTGATGGAAACCTCGCTCGCCGAGCCGCTCGGCAGCCAGGAACTCGCCGATGCGGTGCAGCTCTCGACCCGCCAGCTGGAGCGGCTGTTCCTGAAGTATCTGGGCCGCTCGCCGGCCAAGCACTACCTGCGCATCCGCCTGGAACACGCCCGCACCCTGATCCGGCAGACGGCGATGCCGCTGCTCTCGGTGGCGTTCGAGTGCGGCTTCACCTCGGCCTCGCACTTCTCGAAGGCCTATCTCGACTGCTTCGGCCAGCCGCCGAGCGCCGAGCGGAAGATCGTACAGACGCAGAGCGCGCTCGCCTGAGCGGTTTGTGCCAGCGCGCCGAATCCGGCGCCGGGATGATCCGAGAGACGTCACGCCCGATGACGCGGCTCCGGCCAGCCTCGCAATGTCCTGAAGGCGGACGGGGCCTACGATCGAAGTGCGATCAGCTTCACCGGGTGATGGGCTGCCGAGGGTGGGAGCCAGTCATTCGCCTGACGCGGTGAGCGGACGGGCATGACCCTTCTCGGACCTTGTTCTCGCGAGGCTCGCTGAACACGATCCCGCCTGACACGTCCGTCACTTGGAGGCCGCAAGAAAGCCTCCTAAAGTTTGCCTGGGCAGCCGCTTCGCGCCCATGCGAGGAGGCGAGTATGTCCGTGTCAGGAGCCCACGACAGCACCCTCGTCACCCTCTCGATCCTCATCGCGACGGTCGCCTCCTACACCGCCCTTGATCTCGCAGGCCGCATCCGGGCCGCGACGGGCTGGGCGGCGCATGCATGGCTCGCGACCGCAGCCCTGGCCATGGGTGGTGGCATCTGGGCCATGCACTTCGTCGCCATGCTCGCCTTCAGCATGCCGGGCATGGAGGCGCACTACGACCTCAGCCTCACGCTCCTCTCGCTGATCGTGCCGGTCGCGGTCACCGGGATCGGCTTCGCCGTCGTGAACCAGCCCAGGAGGAGCCGCTTCGCTCTCGTTGCAAGCGGCCTTCTCATGGGTATCGGCATCGCGGCCATGCACTACACCGGCATGGCCGCGATGCATGTGCCCGCCTCCCTGCGCTACGACGCGCTGTGGGTGGCCGTCTCGATCCTGATCGCGGTCGGAGCCTCGACCATCGCGCTCTGGCTGGCCTTCAAGAACACGGGGCTGGTGCAAAAGCTCGTGGCCGCAGGTGTGATGGGCGTTGCGGTCTCGGGCATGCACTACACGGCCATGTATGCCGCCGCCTTCACCGCTCACGGCGTGACTGACGGCGGGCATGGCTATGCGAGCATCGGCCAGACGAACCTCGCCCTCGCCGTCGCCGCCACCACGTTCCTGATCCTGTTCCTCTCGCTGATCGCGGCCATGTTCGACCGGCGCTTCGCTGTGCTCGCCGAACGGGAGGCCGTAGCCTTGCGCCGGAGCGAGGAGCAGTTCCGGGCGCTCTACCGCAAGACGCCGCTGCCGCTGCACGCCCTCGATGCCGAGGGCCGTGTCGAGGAGGTCAGCGACGCTTGGCTCGACCTTCTCGGCTACCCGCGCGAGAGCGTTGTGGGCCGCCCCTTGATCAACTTCATGAATGAGGAGTCGGCGCGCCGCCGCGTTCAGGAGGATTGGCCCAGGCTCCTGGCGACCGGCGCGCTTCGCGACGCCGAGTACCGCTTCGTGACCTATCTCGGCGAGCCCCTTGACGTTCTCCTGTCCTCGCAGGTCGAGCGCGACGCGCAGGGCGCGTTCCTGCGCACGCTTGGCGGCATCGTCGATGTGACCGCCAGACGACGTGCGGAGGAGGCGCTGCGGCAGGCCCAGAAGATGGAGGCCGTTGGACGGCTCACCGGCGGCATCGCGCACGACTTCAACAACCTGCTTGCCGTGGTGATCGCCAATCTCGATCTCCTGCGCAAGCGCCTGCCCGACGACCCCAGGCTCACGCGCCTTGTCGAGCACGCGATCCAAGGGGCTGAGCGGGGAGCCTCGTTGACGCAGCGCATGCTGTCCTTTGCACGGCGGCAGAGTCTGAGGCCCAAGCCCGTCTGTCCCCCGGATCTTGTGCGAGGCATGGAGGATCTGCTTCGCCGCTCCATCGGTCCGCAGGTGCAGATCGAGACGCACTTCCCACTGGGATTGCCCTACGCCTATGCGGACGCCAACCAGCTTGAACTGGCGCTGTTGAACCTCGTCGTGAACGCAAGGGACGCCATGCCCAATGGCGGCACCATCACGGTCGGCGCGCGCGAGCAGACGGTTGGAGCCGATCAGGTGCGCGGTCTCTCGCCGGGCCAGTACGTCTGCCTCTGGGTAATGGACACGGGCACGGGCATGGACGAGGTCACCCTGGGGCAAGCCATGGAGCCGTTCTTCACGACGAAGGGCGTGGGCCAGGGAACGGGCCTCGGACTGTCCATGGTGCATGGCCTTGCCGAGCAGTCTGGTGGAGCCCTGGTCCTCAAGAGCCGCGTGGGCGCGGGAACAACCGCTGAGGTTTGGCTTCCGGTTGCCGAAACCGGAGAGGAGACCGAAGAGGTCGCGGCTGACCCGGTCCAGAAGGCTGGTGCAGCGACGCGCTCGCTGACAGTTCTGGCGGTCGATGATGACGCCCTTGTCCTAGCGAACACAGCGGCGATGCTCGACGACCTCGGGCATGTGGTCCTCGAAGCCTCGTCCGGAGAGGAGGCGCTGACCCTCCTGCGAAGGGGTCGCAAGGTCAATCTGGTGATCACGGATTACGCCATGCCGGGCATGACGGGCCAGCACCTCGCGGAGGCGATCAGGGCTGAGTGGCCGCGCATCCCGATCCTTCTCGCGACGGGCTATGCGGAGGTGGCGCAGGAGGGCCACCTCGCGCTGCCTCGGCTGAACAAGCCCTACCAACAAGCCGATCTCGCTCGCGCGGTCGCGGACTGCCTCATGCACGAGGACGAAGCAGATCGGGTTGTCGCGTTCCGGCCCGTGCGGGGCGGGTGAGCCCGACGACTTCAGGCTGAACGGGCGCACTGGTCGGCTAGCACGAGTGCGCCCGTTTCTTGGCCACGGCCAGAGCCCGCATTTTGGGCGAACCCCTCACAAGCCGGACTTCCGCGAAAGGCTGCAAGCGGCTCCCCGCATAGGCAGGCTGACGGGCATGGACCTTATGGCGGGCCTCACGAAACTCTCAGTGACCGCCCATGCCGCGTCTTGCCACGTCAGCACAGCGGGTTTTGTGCTGAAAGCGCTTAGAAGTAATAGCCGATATTCATGATGAACCGTGACTTCCACCGGTTCTCGCCGCCCTGGGCGAGGCCGTTGTTGAATTCGCCGACGCCGACATAGGGATCGTTCCGGCCGATGGCGGCCTCGGTGTAGATGATCAGATTCGGATCCGCAGTGAGAGTCCAGGCTCCGCCGAGCGTGAAGCGCTCGCTCGCCTTGAAGCTCGCCTTGTCCTTGTAGAAGGCGCTGTAGCCGACGAAGGGCACCACGGTGAACGGGCCGATCGGATCGGGCACCTTGTAGGTCACTTCCGCCGAGACGAAGTTGCCGCGCGCGGCGAGATTGTACGAGAAGTCGAAGCCGCCCACCGTGACGAGATCGTTGCGGAAGGGATTCTTCGGATCGATATCCTGCCGCACGTAGATCGCCTTGAAGCCCCAGGGGCCGTAGGTGCCCAGCGCGTGCAGGCCCTCGAGTTGCTTGGTGCCGGTCTGGCGCGTGTCGAAATTGTAGATTTCCGAGTGCCAGATCGAGGCGCCGAAGGCGAGCGAGGCGGTCTCGTTCTTGAGCACGAAGTACTCCGCCCGGCCGATGAACATGTTCTGTTCGGCGTTGCTGGTTCCGTTCGTGACGTAGGGGTCGGCGCGGACGATGTTCGTTGAGTAGCGCGCGCTGCCGAGGCTCAGACCGAAGGCGTTCGGGTTGGCGCCGGGATAGAACCCGACCTGATAGTTGAAATCCGGCTCGACGTGGGAAAACTTGACGCCGAAATTGTAGACCTCCTCCAGCCCCATGGTGAAGCCGAGGGTTTCGAGAAAACTCGTCCCGAAATATGGGGTCAGGCCGAACGGCGACTGGTTGAGACCGAAGGTAATGCTGTCTTCCAGGGTGAATTTGTAGCCGAGATAGGCCCACATCGGGAAGTGGACCTCGCCCGGATTGCCGCGGTAGCCGTTTCGGGGGCCGTAGATCGAGCTGCCACCATAGAACCGATACTGTGCCGCGCCGAAGATCGTGTCGGAATCGTAGGCGGCCTTGAGCGCGAGGGTGTCGAAGTCGAAGTTCTCCCGCGCCTTGCGGACGCCGCCGCGGCTGGCATCGTCGAAGCGCCAGTCGTATCGGGCGCGGATGGCACCACCGAAGGCGAAGGTGCCCGCGTCGGTCTTGCTCTTCGGCGGGGCCAAGCCGAAATCGGTGCGGGGTTCGGGCACGGCCACAGGCTGCTCGCGGTTGACCTGGCTCGGCTCGGCATCGACCTCGACCGGGCCCTGCGCCTGGGCCGCGGCGATCGAGGGGCACAGCATCATCCCCGCGGCACAGGCCACGAGGGCAGCCGCCAAACCATTCGCCATCACGTCCCCACCCCCTCGACTGAACCGCCGATCCGCCGTCCCAGCTGTTCTCAGTCCTTCCCGGACCCGAATGACGGGCGTTACTTCAGCCAGCCATCGACCGTCGCGCGGTTCCGCGCGATCCACTTCGCGGCCGTCTCCTCGGGTTTGGCGCCCTTCTCCTCGTTCTCGGCCATCACGGCTTCCTCGTCCTTGATGGTGAGCTTGAACTTCTGCAGGACGCCGTAGACCTCGGGCATGTCCTCCTTGAGTCCCTTGCGGGCCAACGTGTTCACGCTCTCGGCCTCGCCGAAGCTCTTCTTGGGATCGGCGAGGTATTTCAGGTCGTAGCGCGCGAACATCCAGTGCGGCGTCCAGGCGGTGACGACGACGTCCTTCTTCTGCCGCACCGCATCCTTCAATGCGCTGGTCATCGTGGCATCGCTGCCGTCGAGAAGCTTGACCTTGAGGCCGTAGGCCTTGATCGCCGCCTCTGAGCTCTTCATCACGCCGGCGCCGGGATCGATGCCGATCACCCGGCCGTCGACCTCGGACGCCCTGGTCGCGAGATCCTCGATCGAGTTGAGCGGCGACGAGGCGGGCACGGCCCAGCCGATCCTGGCCCCCGTGACATTGGGACCGATCAGTTCGAGACGGTTCTTCAGCTTCTCGTAATAGGCGCCCTGCGTGACGGGCAGCCAGGCGGCGACGCTCGCATCCGCGTCGCCCGAGGCCACCGCCTGCCACATCGCGGCGGCGGCGAGCGGGATCGTCTTGACCTGATAGCCTTTCTCCTCAAGGGCGAGCTTGAGAATATTGGTCGCCACCACGGCGTCGGCCCATTCCACGTAGGCGATTCGAACCTGCTTGCCCGCCGCCTCGGCCGGCGCCTGGATCAGGGCGAGGCAGGCCACCATCCCAAATATCGGAGCGCGCATCGACGAAACCTTTCAGGTGGGCTGAGGACACATATCGACCGTCGACTGAACTTTCAGGTTCAGAAGTTCGTCGCGCAGCTCGGATTGCAGATTTGATCAGAATTGATTCGTTTTTATATCGCCCACTCATCTCAACCCGGGAAACAAGGCGATCTTGCCTCCCCGGCTGAAGGCGTGCGCTTCAGGCGACACCGTGGGGACGGGCGCGGGCGGCGAGCGCCTGGGTCGCCCGGTCGAGGATGACGGCGACGATCACGATGCCGATGCCCGCTTCGAACCCGGCGCCGGCCTCGAGGCGCTGGATCGATTGCCAGACCGCACGGCCGAGACCGCCGGCCCCGATCATGGCGGCGATGACCACCATCGAGAGGGCGAGCATCATGGTCTGGTTCACGCCCGCCATGATGGTCGGCAATGCCAGCGGCAGCTGGACCTTGAACAGCTTCTGCGTCGCCGAGCCGCCGAAGGCATCCGAAGCCTCGACGAGTTCCGAAGGCACGTTGCGGATGCCGAGCGCCGTCAGTCGGATCACCGGCGGCACGGAGAACACGATGGTGGCGAAGCAGGCGGAGACCGCGCCGAGCCCGAAGAAGGGCAGGGCAGGGATCAGGTAGACGAAGCTCGGCAGCGTCTGCATCATGTCGAGCACCGGCGAGAACACCCGCCACGCGCGTCGGCTCAAGGCGAACCAGATCCCGACCGGAATGCCGATCACGAGCGCGGCCAGCGTCGCGAGGATGACGAGCACCAGCGTCTCGACCGTCGCCTGCCAGAGCCGCAGGTTCCAGAGGAACAGCAGCCCCGCGAGGGTCAGCAGCCCGACCTTCCGCCCGCCGATCTTGGTGGTGACGAGCGCCGCCGCCGCGATCGCGAGCCAGGGCGGCACCGCGACGAGGCCGGCGGTCAGCGTCTCGATCCAGTCGGAGACGATGCGGCTGACCGCCCGGGTCAGCCAAGAGCCATGCTCGGTGAGCCAGTCGAGGGCGCCGTCGCTGAGCGTGTCGAGGGGAAATTTGGGGACGTTCCAGTCCATCGCTCCGCTCCTGCCGGCTTGGATTGTGACGAGAGGAGGCCGACTTGCGGCCCGTGCGCACCCGGGCGCGAAGCGAGGGCCCGCACGGCATCCCGGCTCGTGATCGGGCCGATCAGGCGTCCGTCCGACGCGACGACGGCAACGGATCCCTCGGAGGCGATCCGGCCCAGAACCGTCTCGAGGCGGGCCTCCGCCTCCACGACGCCGGGCTCGAGATCGAGCAGGCCGGTCAGCGCGTCGCCGGGTCGGGCGGCGGCGATCCTGTCGGCGCGGACGCGGCCGACGAAGCGGCCGTCGCGGTCGGCGACGAGCCACGCGTCGCCGCCGGCCTGCGACGTCCGAGCCCGCGCCTCGGCCACGGTCTGCGTTGGCGAAAGCACGATCGCCATGCGGTCGGCGACGTGCTCGGCCCGCATCACCGCCGCGAGGTCGATATGCTCCACGAAGCGGCGGACATACTCGGTCGCCGGGCGGGCCACGACCTCCTCGGGCTGGCCGATCTGCACCACCTCGCCATCCTTCATGAGGACGATGCGGCCACCGAGCGCCACGGCCTCGTCGAGGTCGTGCGAGACGAAGACGATGGTCTTCTTCAGCTTGCGCTGCAATTCGCGCAGCTCCGCCTGCATGTCCCGGCGGATCAGCGGGTCGAGGGCGCTGAAGGCTTCGTCCATCAGCAGGATGTCGGCATCCGCCGCGAGCGCCCGCGCGAGGCCCGCCCGCTGCTGCATGCCGCCGGACAGCTCGTGCGGATACTTGCTTTCCCAGCCTTTGAGGCCGACGAGCTCGATCGCCCGCATCGCGCAATCCATGCGCTGCTTGGCCGGAACGTTCCTGATCTCGAGACCGAAGCTGACATTCGACAGGATGGTGCGATTGGGGAGAAGCGCGAAATGCTGGAACACCATGCCGAAGGTCTTCTGGCGGAACGCCAGCAGCTCCTTGCGGTCGAGCCGGGTGACATCGACGTCGTCGACGAGAATCCGGCCGCAGGTCGGCTCGACGAGCCGGTTCATGCACCGCAGGAGGGTCGACTTGCCCGAGCCGGACAGACCCATGAGGATGAGGATCTCGCCCTCATGCACTTCGAAGGAGATATTGCACAGTCCGACGACCGCACCGCAGGCCTCGGCGACGTCAGCCTTGCGCTTTCCTTGAGAAATCAGATCGACAGCTTCGACATGATTTGCGCCGAAGATCTTGCTGACGCTCTCTAAGGTAATGCGGCCCATGTGCTTCCGACCTCTTAGAGTCGCGCATTCCGCTCATCGCTGCTCGCGCTGCGGCGGCGCATGGCTTAATCTATGATGATGAGAAGCTAGCGGCAGCGGGCCCGTGGGCTTGTACGGCTGCGACGCTTTTTGCCCGGAAGCCGACACAGGTGGAAGTTTAGCGTCAAAAATCGATGCCGCACTGCGGTAATGCTGTCAAATAACTCAAAACGAGACATTATTATGCATTGACTGGCTCGAAGTTAAACAGCTTCCGGCGAGCGGGTCGAACCTTGCCTGCGGAACGGGCCTTGTCCCGAGCCAGGATCGGTCGTCCCGCTGAGGGATGAAAACGGGGCTCAGTTTCGCTGTGAGGCGATCGTCGGCGTCCCGAAGGCGTCGCACTTCCGAGCCGGTTGTCGGGACCATCGTCGAGGCTTGGCGGGTTCGCCGAGATCAGAGCGCGTTGTGGTGATGAACCGGGGCCGGGACGGGAGGGATCAAAGCCCATGCGCCGAGCCTGCCTGGCGGGCTTGGCGCCTGACCGGACTGTGCCCTGCGGAACCCGGCATAGGGTCCTGGGAGCTTCGGGGGGATAGCAGGGGGACGCTGCGCCCCGGCGCGGCGCTCAAGCCTCGATTTTGATCCAGATCCCAGCTGTCTGAATCATTCTCAGACCAACCGATCGAGCGAGTGTGTCGAGAGCGACGATGGGCTCGAACAGATTGAAGACGCCCGTCACGCGCCGATCCGTCACTTCGGGGCTCAGTCGAATGAATCCGGCATAGTAGGGGCGGATCAGCTCGACGATGTTCGCGACGGATTCATCGTCGAAGACAGCGAAACCGGTTGTCCAGGACGCTTCCGCATCGGAATCGATCTTGCTGCGAACGAAGCCGGCGCCATCGTAGCTGAGACGTTCGTTCATGCGGAAGTTCAGCTGACGCCCGCCTCCCTGGAGGATGCCGCTGCCTTTCAGCCCGGAGACGGTCAGGCGCGCGTCGCGCCGGTCGAGAACGAAGGTGCCCGGCGACGCATCGAGGCGGATCGAGCCGAGATCGACCACGAACGGGCGCGGATCACGCTCGGACACGTCGAGCATCATCCGACCGGCGACGAACTCGATGCGCCGCTCGTTCGGCTGGAGCGAGACGTTGATCGACGACCGCGGCGCCAGCACGACTGTGCTGCCGTCCGAGAGTTCGAACCGGTCGTGCTCCGCCGTGCGGGTGTATCGATCGTTCAGCAGGTCCTGGAGCGGGACGAAACGTTGCAGCGAAGTCGTGCCGACTCCGCCCACAGCGATGAGGCCGACCAAACCGCCGAGGACGGCCCTGCGGTTGCGCGAAGCCATCTGCCCTCTGATTTCGGAAACCGTACCGCGCGGAAGCCCCGAACGCGCCAGGATGTCGAACGGCTGAAGGCCGCCCGATATGCGCCTCCAGGCTTCGGCATTGCTGGGCGTGGCGTTGCGCCAGAGATCGAACTCGCGCAATTGGCGCTCGGTCATCTGTCCGCCGCTCAACGCGACCATCCACTTGATGGCCGCCCGACCGCTCTCGTCGATACGGGAATCGTCGATATCGGCTTGCCGACGAGCCTTTGCCATGCCCTCAGCTTTCCATCCGTGTCAGATAGACGGCCGCAAATCCCTGGGTCATGTACTTGCTCACCGCGCTGAGCGAGACATTGAGTTCCTGGGCGATGTCCTTGTTCGACCTACCATCGATCTGGCTCATCAGGAACGCCGTCCGAGCGCGCGGCGACAGTTTCGCAAGCACCGCGTCGATCATCTGAAGCGCCTGAACGATGATGAGCCGTTCTTCCGGCGAGACGTCCAAGGCCTCGGGAATGGTCAGGAGCGCGTCCTCGTAGGCGTTCTGAAGCTTCTTTCGGCGACGGGCCTCGAAGATGATCCGCTTGGCGATCGTGGTCATCATGGCGCGCGGCTCGCGCACGCTCTCCACGTTCGGCAGGGTCAGGAGCGACACGAAGACATCCGAGACGATGTCCTCGGGGGCGTGAACGGTCCAGGGCTGACGCGCCAGCCAAGATCCGAGCCAGGAGGAATGCTCCCGGAACAGGGTCTCGATCAGCCTCGAGTTCCGACCGACAACAACGCTTGCCATTCTACACCCCCGCGCTTGCACCTGCCATGCGCCCGTGACGGACATAGACAGATATCCTGTTACCCCTTACACACTTACAATACAGCTCTGAATTCAATTAAGTGCCAAAGCTGTTAAGTCCAATTTTGAAGCAAGTATTGCGGGCAAAATCTCCTAATTCCCTCGACTCTGCAGTTTTTCATTTTCCGTGCTGCAGAGTTAGAAAATATCAACTCATCGACCCTCCCTCGCCACTCGGCTTCGACGTGGCGCAAACCCACTATGCAGCCCACATGCCAACATATGATGGAAACGCGACTCAATCCGTTATCCGGCATAGTTTCCCAGGACCGTCACCCCGGTCTTCCGGGGGCAACAGCCTCGCGCGACACGGCTTGCCTGCTCCGCGCGCCTTCGCGTGGCGTGCATCCCGAGGCCACCGGTCCCAGGAAGAGCACTGAGGCGGCATCGCGGGAGCGTCGTGCGAGCCGAACGCGCAGGGCCGGGCAGGCCTCTGTGGACGGATGCCTGATCGATCCGTGCAGGCAGTCCGAACAAGCGCGTCGGGCAATCGTTGCGGGGATGGGCGTGTGGACAGTTCTGGGCTCGCGTCGCCAGCCCAACCAGAGGTATGGCGCAAAGGCGGCCATCCCCGGACGCGGCTTCGCCTCCGGGCAGCCGGCTGGCGAAAGAGAGGCCGGCGAGGCGGATCGCGCGTCCGTCGCTCCTCCCCATCGCCGATCGGTTGCGGGACGCGGCTTTCCAAGTGACGCTGAGAGAGGAGAGCAGGTGCCGCCGCTCGGGCGCCTCCGGCTCTATCGCGAGCCGGGCGCGGTCGTCACGGGCGCAAGGGTCCAGCCGCCGCCGGGCATCAGCGTCAGCATCCGCTCATGATGCTCCAGAATGCCCGCGCGGTGCCCGACGCTCACGAAACGTGCGCCCGTCGCCGCCAGCAGACGGTAGAGATGCGTTTCCGTCGCGCCATCGACCGCGCTCGTGGCCTCGTCCAGGAGGACGAAGGCGGGCCGGCGGATCACGACACGGGCAAAAGCCAGCCGTTGCCGTTCGCCCAGCGACAGGATCTGTCCCCAATCCTTGACGGCCGCCAGACCACCATGGGTTGCGGCGAGATCGGGCAGCCGCACCACCGCCAGCGCGTCCAGCAATTCTCTGTCCGGCACGTCGCGCGCGTAGGGATAGAGCAATTGCGCGCGCAGATCCCCCCGCGTGACGTAGGGCCGCTGCGGCAGAAACAGGCAATCCGTGCAGGGCGGCATCACGATGCGCCCGACCCCGCGGGTCCATAGGCCCGCCATGGCGCGCAGGAGCGAGGTCTTGCCGACGCCGGTCCGGCCGACGATGACGAGATTCTCGCCCGGCGCCAGCGACAGGCTCAGATCCCGCGCGAGCCGCTGCTCGCCCCCCGGTGTCTCGAGGCTCACGCATTCCAGCACGAAGGTATCGGGCCGCTGCTCGAGCGCGATGCGGCGACCGGCGGCTGCCTGCTCGGCCTCGATCATGTCGAAGCGCTCGACGATCTGCGCGATGCGCACCGCGTGCGGGGCGAGGCCGGACAGGGGGGCGAGGATGCCGAGCAGCGCCGCCGCCGTGGCGGCGGCCGTGGCCGCGACCGCGATCCCCTGCGTCAGGGTGCCGAAATCGATCTCGCCGGCGAACAGGCGGGGCGCGAGTACGAGATAGGGAATCGCGATCCAGACCACTCCGAACAGGAGCGGCGCCATGTCCGTCACGGCACGCCGGAACAGGGTGACGATGAGGTCGCGGCGCACGACGGCACCGACCTGGCCGTGAAGCCGCCCGCGCTCCGCGGCTTCGCCGTCGTAGAAGGCGATCGCCTCGGCATGAGCGCTGATGCGCGCGAGTCCGTAGCGCAGATTCCCGGCGGCCATGGCCGCGGCGTAACGCAGGCGCACGAGCGGCACGTAGCCGAGATAGGTGGCAACCGCCTGGGCCAGGCTGACGGCGATCACCACCAATGCGAGGAGCCGATCGATCGACCCGAGAACGGCGCTGCCCGCGACGAGGGCTCCGACCGAACCCAGCACCTGTACCGGCAGCCCGAAGAAGAGCGTGACGACGACCGAGAGACTTTCCTGGATCCGCTGATCCGGGTTGTCGAGGCCACCGCGCTGGGCGATGTCGTAGTAGACACGGTGCGAGAGATAGCGTCCCGCAATCCAGCCGGTCAGCCAGATCCGCCACGCTTTGGTGATCCAGGCGGTGACGATCATGGCGAGCCCGGCGATCAGAAGTTCGCCGAGGAACAGCGCCGCGTAGAGGCCGAACTGCCACCGGAAGGCCGCCGCGTCCTGGCCCGTCAGGGCATTGGTCATGTCCTTCAGGACATAGGACGAGGCGAGGCTCAGAGACGTGACGAGCGTGGTCTGAGCCAGAATCGCTGCCATGCCGAGCCAGTAGGGCCACGCCGCCCGGCGGGTCCAGAACGGCACGAAGAAGCGGGCGATGCGCCGCAGCAGCAGCAGGTCGATCCCGAGATCCGCCCGGCGGGCGGCGGAGGAGACAGAGGGATCGAAGGGCGCGTCCGGCCTGCCGGAATCCGCGCTCACGGGACCGCGATCCGGGCGGCCGCGCGCGTCGTGACCGGGGCGAGCGTCCAGCGGCCCTCGCGCTCGAGTGTCAGGATATGAGTGTGGTGGGCGACGATGCCGAGACGGTGCCCGACGCTGATGAAGCTCACGCCGCTGCCGGCGAGACATGCGTAGAGGTGTCCCTCCGTCTCCGCATCGAGCGCACTCGTGGCCTCGTCGAGGAAGACGATGCCCGGGCCTGCGATCAGGGCGCGGGCGAAGGCGAGGCGCTGCTGCTCCCCGCCGGAGAGGATCTGCGACCAGTCCCGGACGGCCGAAAGGCCGCCATGGCTCGCGGCGAGGTGAGAGAGCCGCACCGCCTCCAGGATGTCGAGGAGCGCGGCATCGGACATCGGCGTCCCGTGCGGGTAGAGAAGCTGGGCGCGCAAGTCCCCCCCGGTGAAGTAGGGCTGCTGGGGCAGGAACAGGGTCTCACGGGCCGGCGGCATGGTGATGTGCCCGGTGCCGCGCGTCCACAGGCCCGCCATGGCGCGCAGGAGCGAACTCTTGCCGACCCCGGTCTCGCCGACGATGACGAGGCTGTCTCCGGGGCCGAACGAGAGGTTCAGCGCCTGCACGAGCCGGCGCGCCCCGTCGGGCGTTTCGAGCGAGAGAGCCTCGATCTCCACGCGCCCGCCGCCCCGGCGCAGGGTGATCCGCGGGATATCGTCACGCGCCTGCTCCCGCGCCATCGCGTCGAACCGCTCCTGCAGCGGCGCGAGTCGGGCGACCCGGACGGCGAGCTCGCCGAACGACGACACGATCAGGGACAAGGTCGCGATGACGCCGCGCATCATCAGGGTGATCGCGGTGGCCTGAGCGAGATCGCCGTAGGTCGCCTCGCCAGCCGCCACCCGGTCGCCCAGAACGAGGTAGGGCAGCGCCATCCAGGCGAAGGCCAGGGCGGCATGCAGGCTCAGCGACAGGAGCGCCTGGAAACGGTCGAGGCGAAACTGCCGATCCGCGGCGGTGCAGGCCCCCTCCATCACCGTGCCGCGCTCCCGTGCCTCGCCGCCGTAGAAGGCGATCGCCTCCGCGTGGTCGCGGACATGAACGAGATCGCGGCGCAGATCGCCTTCGGCCACCTGCACGGCGAGTTGGCGCCGAACGATCGGGGGGACGGTGAGGGTCGTCGCGGCGATCTGAAGGAAACCGAGCGCCGGCACGACCAAGAGAAAGCGCGCGTCGATCGTGACGAAGACCGCGACCGCTCCGCCGAGCCGCGCGCAGACGCCGACCGTCCATTGCAGGATCTGGATCATCTGGTCGACGAAGGGCTTGACGCTCTCGGCGATGCGCTGGTCGGGATTGTCGAGGTCACCCCGCAGGCCGATGTGGTAATAGACGCGCCGGGCGAGGTACTGGTCGATCACGTGCCGGCTCAGCCACCGGCACCATGCGGCCTCGACGAAGGCATCGACGACGAAGCGCGCCTGCGGCACCAGCAACTTGACGGCGTAGACGATCAGGTAGGCGGTCAGGCCCGCTTCGAACGCCGCCCAGTCCTGGCCGAGCAGGGCGTTCGTCGTGTTCTTCAGGAGCGCGGCCGCGCGCACGACCAGATAAGACAGCAGGACGCCCTGGCTCAAAAGGACTGCGAGACCGATCCAGGCCGGCCAGGATTGCGGCCGGCGCCAGAACGGGATCGTCAGTCGAGCGATCCGGCGAAAGAAGTTATCATTGATAAATTCCTCCGTAAGTGCGCCAGAATAATTAGACATCATTACTGTCAAATTCACCACACAGGGGAAAAATAACGCCGATACATGCGGCTTGATGCTTTTTATAATTCAATAAAATCATTCTGATTATCAAAGATACATGATTCAACATCATTTGAATGAATATGTTGCCTGAAAGATGACAGTTCTACCTTGACCGATACCAACAACTTGGGCGCCATAGCTAGGATTATAGTAATACTTATCGAAAATATTGTCGACCTTGAGTTGCATTGACCATTGATCGAAATCGTACCCAATAAGTGCGTCGGCTGTCACGAAACCAGGGACATTGTAGAGGACAGCACTGTTGAACGAATTCAAAGTAGAAGGATCATTAGTTGAACTATTTGAGTTGCCGCGCCCACCAAATCCGATCGTCAACCCCTGGAAGTCTCCTCCGCCAAAAGTGTAAGTCGCCCATAAACTCCCCGTAAATTGCGGTCTTCCGGAAAGGGATGGCAGAATTTCGTTTGTCGCGTACTTTGCGATCACTTGTCCAAAGGAGGCAATAAGATTGAGACCAGGATAAATCTCGCCTTGAACGTCCACTTCGAAGGCTTTCGTCGTTAAGCCTGAGATCGGTATCGCAAAGCGGCAATCCACAGGGTCACAGATTGAGGTATTATTTTCAAAAAGGTCAGAATAAGATGTTGTGACCGTTAATTTTTTATTAAACAGGAAGAAGCGCCCTCCTACCTCCCACTGGTCGGCGTTTCCAGCCGGAAACGGCTGCCCATTCCGTTGCGGCGTATAATTCGGCCTGAATCCGACGTTCCGCGAGCCATAAACCGTAAAATATGGAGTTACATCAAAAGCCGCTCCCGCAAGCCAGGACAACCCACTTCCCAATGTCGGAACCAATTGTCCATTCCGTGGATCTGGAACATAAATTGGATTTCTGATTCGCTGGCGAAATCTATCAAAACGTGCCATACCGAGTATGTGTAGTCTATTATTCAATGTATCTATCTGATCCGCGAAGTAGTAACCAACACCATATGAATTCCTTAGATCGACCTCTTTGTTAGTAAGAAAGGTATAGTCGGGAAAACTCGTCAATGGATAGCGCGGTAGCCCACTTGACGTATCGAGCGGCAACCCCATTTCCCTTCGAGTTCCGACAGTCTGCCCCAATACTTGATAATCAATCCCAAATTTGGAAGTTTGACGCAAAAACCCAGCATCGTAAACAAACGTTAAGTCTGCGCGATTGGATATTTTTTCGAAATCGTATGGAAGGTAGCTTTTATTGATGCGATATACCCCGACAGGATCAAAGGCAGATCGACGCAACGAACTCGACCATTGAAAAACCTCGAACTCGTTTCTTGATTTACTGTAGAAAAAGTGGTTATTAAACGTGGAGTCAAAACCAAACAGATCGCCAAAACGAATGGTTTGATCAGAATATACGTCCATAGTTTCGTCTATATAAGCAAGTCGCGGGTTCACATATGGCAGGCCGCGCGGGAGCCTAAATGGACGCATCAAAGATGAATTATCGAAATCTTTATTCACGATCAAATTTGATGCTTCGACGAAGGTATATTTTGCCGGAAGTCTCCTCTCCTTCCGATAACGCATACCTGCCAATATAGACAATGTGCCGTTGTCAAATCGCGCTGATGGCGAAATCAGGTACTGATATGCGTCGCGGTATCCAGCGTAATTTTCATCAGTATGATTGCCAGAGATGTTGAATCGGTAGGTCAAATTTTCCGCATCTGAAACAGGTCCGCCAAAATCGAAGGCAGCAGTTCTATAATTATATGAGCCGTAACGGATTGTTGCGTTGCGGATCTCCTGGCTCGTTGGCTGCTTTGTAGCAATATTAACTGCGCCGCCCAGCGAGCTCGCACCGGTCAATATCGAAGATGGGCCTTTAAGCACCTCAACACGCTCAACGTCGTCGATCGGAATTTGACTGAAACCGCTATTCAGCGCCCCATTGCTGAAGCCCTGCCCGTTGACGGTGACGTTCTCCACCGGCGCACCTCGAATGACAAACCTTTGCGATCCATCGGCCGTCGTCCCGATCGACACGCCGGAAACGTTGCGCGCCACATCACCGGCGTTGGTCGCAACCTGGGAGCGAATGACATTGGACGTGACGACATTCACCGATAAGGGGATGTCTTTGGCCGCGACACCTGCCAGACGCACCGTGTCACCGGCATCCCCGGCCTGGAACCCGACATCGCCGAAGCGCGACAGGCTCCGCTCGTCCGTCACGTCGATCGCCGCGATGTCGCCGAGGCCCGCGGCGGCAGAGGGACCGGGTCCGGCATCAGCAACGACGGTGACGCCGCCCGCCCCCGGCACCATGCGCAGCCCGGTGCCGGCCAGGGCGCGGGCGAGGGCCTCGCGAACCGTGAAGCTGCCCTGGAAGGCGGGCGAGCGGCGTCCCGCCACGAGGTCGGGCGGGAACGAGATCATCACGCCGCCCTGGCGCGAAATGGCGACGAGCGTGCGGGCGAGATCCCCGGCCGGAAGGTCGAAGGCGACGACGGTCTCGAGTCCGGCATGAACCGGGGTGACGCTCGCCATCAACGCCGCAACGACCGGAAGGCCGATCAGTCGCGTTGCGTGGCCCCTAACCTTGAACATCGCGGCCTCTTGAACTTGGCTCTCACCCTCCTGTCTGAGACCAGCGCCAAATCCCTACGGCTCAGCTTGAAAAAATGCCGCTGCGGCGGAGTCTTGATCGAGTCAAGAGCCGGATCCGACTGCGCGGGCCGGCGGCCATGGATCAGACGCCCGGGCGCGCATCCGGTGACAGGCCGCGATCGAAGAACGCTTCCATGGCGGCGCGATATGGGCCGAGCACGAGGCCGCGCTCGTCGAGCCAGCGTGGATCGAGGTGGGTGCTGCGGTAGCGCTCACCGGAATCGCACAGCAGCGTCACCACCGAGCCGGTTTCCCCGGCCGCGGCCATTCCGGCGATGATCCGGGCGGCCGCCCAAAGATTGGTGCCGGTCGAGCCGCCGCAGGACCGACCGAGCCGCTCCGACAGCACCCGCGCGGCGGCGAGGCTGCCCGCATCCGGCACCGCCTCGGCGCGGTCGATCAGCTCGGGCAGGAAGGAGGGCTCGCAGCGCCCGCGCCCGATCCCCTCGATCAGCGAGGGCGCCTCCTCGACCGTGCAGACCGTCCGGTCGGCGAGGTGGCGGTGAAAGACCGAGGCCTGCGGGTCGGCGAGGCAGAGCCGCGTCGTCAGTTGCCGGTATCGGATGAAACGGCCGATCGTGGCGGAGGTGCCCCCCGTACCGGCGCCGACCACGATCCAGGCGGGGACCGGATGCGCCTCGCGGGACATCTGCGCGAAGATCGACTCGGCGATGTTGTTGTTGCCGCGCCAATCCGTCGCCCGCTCGGCATAGGTGAACTGGTCCATGTAATGGCCGCCGAGCGAGGCCGCGAGGCGCTCCGCCTCGGCATAGACCCGGCACGGCGTCGCGACGAAATGACAGCATCCGCCGTAACGGGCGATTTCCGCGACCTTCTCGCCGGAGGTTGCCCGCGGCATCACCGCGACGAAGGGCAGGCCGAGCAGTTGCGCGAAGTAAGCCTCGCTGACCGCCGTCGAACCGCTGGACGCCTCGACGACCGTGGTGTCCGGGCCGATCCGCCCGCTGCAGAGGCCGTAGAGGAACAGCGATCGTGCCAGGCGATGCTTGAGGCTGCCGGTGGGATGGGTCGATTCATCCTTGAGATAGAGGCTGATTCCGGGAAAGGCCGGCAGAGATACGCGAAGCAGGTGGGTATCGGTCGAGCGGTTGAAATCCGCCTCGATCGCCTCGATGGCCGCCGCGACCCAACGGCGCCGGTCGCGCGGGGCGACGGCGAGATCGCCATCGACATGGCGTTCCTGGATCGCGCGGCATCCGGTCAAGCGAGTCTCCCCGTCATCTGCGCGACCCCGGCACCGATCAGAAGAAGGCCGCTGGCGCGCCGGAACAGGCGACCGGCCGCCCGGCGGAGCAGGGATCCGGCCAGAGCCCAGGTCGTGGCGCTGATCAGGGACAGGGCGCAGAACGTGGCCTGGAGCATGGCGAGTTGCGGCAGGATGGGCTCTCCGCCCGCAACGAATTGCGGCAGGAGCGCGCAGAAGAAGACGATGCCCTTGGGGTTCAGGGCGGTCACGAGGAAGACGCCGATGAACGGCCGCCCGCCGCGCGCCTGCGGCGCCTGCGCGGACACCCCACGGCCGAACAACGAGACGAGCCCGAGCCCGATCAGGTAGGCCGCCGCCACGACCTTCAGGATCGTCAGCAGATCCGACGACGCCGCGAGCAGCGCGCCGAGGCCGAAATTGCAGATAGTCAGCGCGAGCGCGTCCCCGAGCACCGCGCCCGCGACGACCCGAGAGATCGCGTCGCGGTCGCGCTGGGCCGCATAGCGCAGGATGATGAAGGCGGTCGGCCCCGGCATCGCCAACACGATGCAGGACGTCGCCACGAAGGCGAGCCAAGTTTGGAAGGTCATCTCAGGAACGTTCGTCGCGGCTCGGCGCAGGGTGATGGCATGGCGGGCGGAGAACCGCTCGGAACCCGAGGGCGGGCTCCTCTCGGTGGCAGCGTCCCCTTCCGTCGGGTACGTGTCGCGTCGAAAATCCGACGCCCGCCGATACCCTTGTGGGGCGGGCGGCCGAAATCCACCCGGCGGTCGCGGATTCACCTCGGCTCGCTCGCGCCATCCCCATCCCGGGTTCTCAGCTGTCGGCGAGGCGACAGGTGTCGCCTTCGCACACCACCACGCGCGGCGCGGTCGACCCTGTCGGCGACGCGGCCCTGTTGCAGCGATCCGCCAGATCTTCGAGGCGCGCCGTCGCCTCCTGCGACGCACCGGCTTCGACGGCGGCCTGCTGCGCCCTCCGGACCTGCGCTTCGGCCTCTCCGGGCCGGCCGGCGGCGAGCAACGCCTCCGCATGCGCCTGGCAAAGCTTCAGCGTGAGGCTCGGACTCGGTTCGTCCCCGACGAGGATCCAGACGCGGTCCAGCGCCGCGGCTGCCAGCGCGCCGCCGCGCAAGGCGGCGTCCCCGGCCCCTTCGCCACCCGTCGTCAGACTGGTTCCGAGCTTGAACAGCGTGTTGATATCCTCGGCCGCGGCTTGGTCGATCAGGCGTTGTGCGTAGGCCCACTGCGCCTCGCTTCCCGGCGCAAGCTGCTTGAACTTGCCGAAGCCGTGCGTCCGCTCCAGAGCGGGCTCGGCGGCGAAGGCAGCATCGTACGCCCTGACGGCCCCGTGCCGGTCGCCTGCTTCGAAGCAGGCGTTGACGGCCCGTTCGAGAGCCCGGGCCTCGCGGACCTTGTCCTGTTCGAGCCTCCGCCGGTGCGCTTCGGCCACCGCCGGAAGATCCCAGCGCTCCTCGACCACCGCAGCGAGCGGTTCGTCGATGTCCATCGGGTGCCCGATCCAGGCGACCCGCCCCCCGCCGTCAACGATGAAGGCGGTCGGCACACCCCGCTCGTAGGCCGCATCGCACCACGCACCCCGCATCCGGCTCCGCCGCGCGCCTTCGCCCGGCGCCCCATCGATGGCGATCCGGTAGCCGATCGCCGCGTCCCGCTCGCGCACGAAGGCCTGCACTTCGCCGATATCCGACCATCCCACGGCGACAGCGATGATCGGAACCTCGGGATGGCGCTTCTGAAGGTCCGAGAGGTGCGGGATGCTGGCTATGCAGGGCCCGCACCACGTCGCCCAGAACTCCACCACGTAGACGGTGCCCGGGACCAGCGCCGTGATCGGCTCACCCTTCAGGAAGGACTCAACCTCGATCGGCGGGGCCGGATCGCCGATCAGAAGTTCGGCATGGGACATGAACGGACCCTTTTTTCTGCCCGCACCGGGAGCGGCGGAGCTGTGCGGATCGTCCCGGAAGGCCGCGCAACCGGCCATTCACGGCAGACCATGGGAAAACCATCCCCCCGGCGTGGGCGGGCGTCCGCCCCCCGGACGTTGCCCGCCTCAATCCCGGGCGGCACGAACGATCCGGATGCGACGCTCGCTCCGAGGATCACAGGGCGGCGAGCGAAGCTACTTGCGCGGGCCGCGCACCGGCTGTGACGGCGGATTGGCCACGCCCGGCTCGGCGACGACCGCCGCAGCCTCCGGCGAGAGCGGCGCGCCGTCCGGAGCGACGACCAGATCCGCACCGTAGGGGCCGGTGAGGGGCTGGAGCGCCTCGTTGATCGGGGCGATGGCAGCATCGAAGGCGTGCAGTCCCTCGGTGATCGGCCCGACGATCTGTCCGATCGGTGCGAAGAGGTGGGAGGCCAGATCCGGTCCGATCGCCTTCTCCGACCGCGGCGGCTTCTGGCCCGGCGGAGCGAAGCCGCCCGGCGGCAGCCCGGCCGGGGGAGGGGCTCCGGGAGCCAGCAACGCGCCCCGCGCCTGGGCCGTGCTCTCGCTTGTCCGCCCCGGACCACCCCCCTGGTTCGGGCCCGGACTTGCGGATGCGCCCATTCCCTGCGGCGCCGGTTGGGCCGCAGCCGCACCCGGCAGGACGAGGATCAATCCCAGGCTCATCACGACGATCGGTCTCATGTTCTGACCTCCCAGCCCGGCAGCCCGTGCCGCCCCACTCTTCGATCCCGCGTTGCGGTCGATGTCTTCACTCGCATCGAGACGGCCGCCCGGGCCGGCTCGGAGCGATCACAGGTCCACGGGATCGCCGGCCACGGCGACGAGCAGGCGGCCGTCGCCGAGAAGGCGCTCGGCGGCGCGCGCGCCATCCTCCGGTGTCACCGCCGCGATCTGCCGGTTGCGCTGTTCGAGCCAGTCCGGGCCGCGCCCGTCGAGTTGCAATTGGAGAAGCAGGCTGGCGACGGCCGCGGAGGTATCGAGGCGCAGACTGGACGAGCCGAGCAGAGAGCCCTTGGCTCTCTCGATCTCGTCCGCTGCCGCTCCCTCGCGGGATAGCCTGCGGATCTCATCCTGGATGACACCGAGCGCTTCCGCGGCGCAGTCGTTGCGTGTCGCGGTCGTCCCGACCAGGGTGCAGGCCCCCTCCGCGAGCTGCAGCGTCGAACGCACCGTGTAGCACAGGCCCCGCTTCTCGCGGACCGCGCGGAACAGGCGCGAGGAGAGGTCGCTGCCGCCGAGACATTGGTTCACGACGATCGCGGCCGCGAAGTCGGGGTCCGTGCGGGGAATGCCGGGTCGCCCGAACTGGAGGGTGGATTGCGGCAGGCCGAGCCGCGTCACGACCCGGTCGCCGAGGCCGCCGAGGCGCGTGGCGGGTGTCGGCGCAACGGCCTCGTGCGGACGCTCGGCGAAGGCACGATCGAGGGCAGTGCCGAGCGCCGCCGGGCTGATCGCGCCGACGACGGCGACCCGGAGGTTGCCGCGGGTCAGCATGCGCCCGTGCAGGGCGACGATGTCCTCGCATCCGATCCGTTCCAGGCTGGCGAGATCGCCGCCGGAGGGGCGGGCGTAGGGATGCCCGGCATAACCGCGGGCCGCGAAGGCCCGGCGCGCCGCCATGTCCGGCCGGGTCAGGCCCGCCCGAGCCTGCGACGCCAGCGCCTCCCGGACGCGCACCACGTCGTCCGGTGCGAAGCGGGGTGCGTGCAGGGCGAGGCCGAGCAGTTCGAAGGCTCGCTCGGCATGACGCGAAAGCGTTTTCAGTTCACCCCGCAGGCTGTCGCTCCCGATCGAGAAGGACAGGCGGATCGCCCGGTCGCCGAGCGCTCGGCGGAAGGCGACGCCCTCCATCGGACCTGCGCCCTCGGTCAACAGGTCGCCGAGCATCCGCGCCGTGCCGGAACGATCGACCGGATCGAGGACGGGGCCGCCGCGGAAGCCGAACTGCATCGAAAGGATCGGCAGCGTGTGGTCTTCGATCAGCCACGCCTCGATGCCGCCTGGGCTTCGCAGGCGATGCACCCGGGCGGCCAGGCTCGCGGCGGGCGGGGCGACGTGGATGGTCATGATGCGCGCCTCCGGTGCTCAGGCCGCTTCGGGGCGGACGAGATGTCCGGAAACCCCGCCCTGTCGGCTCAGCAGCGGGAGCGTCGCCCTCAGCGCTTCGGGCGTGACGGCTTCCAGGCGCGCCTGCCAGGTCGCGAGATGGTCGAGGCTCAGCCCGCAGCACAGGGCCATGCCGTACCACTGCGCGAGGCTGACATGGCTGTCGCGGGCATAGAGGGCGTCGGCGACGAGCTGCGTCTTGGCACGCTCGACGGATCGTGCCTCGAAACCGGTCTCGCGCAGGCCGTCGAGCACGGCGTCGATCGCTTGGTCGAGGTCTCCCGGCGTCATGCGCGGCACGGGCAGGCCCTCGATGGTGAACCGCGAGCGGCCGGCGAAGTAGGAACTCCAGTAAGAGGCCTGGATGCGGGTCGCCGCGGCCCGCTCCACGACGAGCCGTGTGTGCAGGATCGAGGTCTCGTCTCCGCCGAGCAGGAAGGCGAGCAGTTCCAAAGCTTCGGCCTCGCCGGAGCCCGCCGTTCGGGGAGAGGGCACGGTGTGGAGCCGGATCAGTCGCGGCTCGCTCACGGTCCCGTCGGCCAACGTCACCAGCCGGTGAGCGCGGGTCGGCGGGTCCTGCGGGCGATCTCTCTCCAACGAAAGTCCGGAGGCGGGGATCGCGCCGTAGATCCCGGCGGCGAGATCGAGGACGGCCTGCGGATCGGCATCGCCCGCAACCAGGAGCAGGGCGTTCTCGGGCGTGTAGAAGCGCCGATAATAGGCGAGCGCATCGGCCCGGGTCAGACCCTCGATCTCGTGGCGCCAGCCGATGATCGGCCGGCCCGCGGGATGGCACGGGATGGCCGCGCTCGCGACCACTTCTCCGAGAAGTCCGGCCGGCTTGGCGTCCGCCACCATGGAGCGCTCCTCCAGGATCACCGCGCGCTCGGTCGCCACCACGGCCTCGTCGAGCACGAGGTTGCGCATCCGATCCGCCTCGTAGGCCATGCAGGCCGACAGGTGCTCCCTGGGCGCGCGCTGGTGGTAGGCCGTGAAGTCCCAACCGGTGAAGGCATTCTCCTCGCCGCCCACGGCGGCCAAAAGGGTGCTGAACCTGCCGGCCGGATACCTCTCCGTGCCCTTGAACATCAGGTGCTCGAGGAAGTGGGCGATGCCCGACTTGCCCGGCGGGTCGTCGGCCGAACCGTTGCGGTACCAGACCATGTGGGTGACGACCGGGCTGCGATGATCCGGGATGACGACCACCTGCATCCCGTTGACGAGCCGGAAGGCCGCGACGGGAATGGCCTCTGCGGACGTCTCGCCTTCGATCGGGTGGGAAAATGAATTCGGAAGCATCGGATTCTGGTCAGTTGCCGTGTCCCGGGGCCGATCGGCCACGGGGGCACGTTCGTCTCAGCGGCGATTGAAGTTGAGCGGGATCATCTGCGACAGGGCTTGGCCGCCGGGCGGAGGAGGGAAGGGGGCGGCGCGGTACATCACCGCGACGGCTTCGGCGTCGAGCGCCGCGTTGCCCGACGAGCGAACGAGCTGAGCACCGGTCACGCTGCCGTTGCCAGCGAACGTCACGGTGACCACCGCGATCCCGACCCCACCGGCGGCGCCGGCGGGATATCGCTTGGAGCGCACGATCCGCGCCCGGACCTCGTTCTGCCAACTCGCGCGCGACGCTTGGCTCACGGCCGCGCCGGCAGCCGAGGCGGCCGTACGGGCGGCGGTCTGCTGATCCGACCGGGGCCCCCCGCCGCTGCGGACGGCCTGGCTCGGCTTGTCCTTCTTCAGGACGGGCTTCTCCGGTTTCTTCTCGGGCGGCTTCTTCTCGGGGAGCTTCTTCTCGGGCGGCTTCGGCGGGGGCTTCTTCACGTCCTTGGGCGGAGCCGGCGGCAGAACGGCTTGCGGCTTGACCTGCGGCGGAGGGGGTGGTGCTTCGACGACCGGCTC
>Ga0233425_10002882_pt1 | contig 32588 bp, 23 predicted proteins | sample Watercolumn_Towu_2_FD_181712 | JGI IMG/M metagenome (GOLD analysis project Ga0233425, IMG submission 181712) | Freshwater microbial communities from Lake Towuti, South Sulawesi, Indonesia - Watercolumn_Towuti2014_140_MG | ecosystem: Environmental > Aquatic > Freshwater > Lake | place... | reverse complement strand
GGCGACGGGACCACGGAGCAGTACTTCACCGTGGTGATCGGCGAGGGCCGGGTCGCCTCGATCACGCGCGTGAGCCCGGACGTCATCGACCCGGCGTCGGCGAACCGCCCGCCCTGCGAGCAGGTCACCTTCGTGTTCGGTCGGGTCATCTGGACCTACACCCCCGACGGCATCGAGCACGAGGACCACTGGAGCCAGCGTACCTGAGGCGCTCGTCATGATCATCCCCGCTTTCTCCAGTCTGTGGCTGCACTACCCCCACGGGGAGTCGTCCACGGTCAAGAACCTCATCGGCGGAAACGTCAACGCTCCGTGGGTCACCAACACGTGCGTCATCCGCATCAGCCGCGCGCTGAACTACGCCGGCGCACCGATCCCCTCGAGCATCCCCGGGCTCTCCACCATCAAAGGCGGAGACGGGAAGCGCTATGCGTACCGGGTCCGGGAGTTCCACCAGTTCCTGGTCAACCACGTCCGGGCTCCGGACGTCACCGGCGACGTGAAGGGCCGTAAGGGCATCATCATGTTCAAGGTGTCCTGCTGGAGCGACGCGACGGGGCACTTCGACCTCTGGGACGGAGCTCAGTGCGCGCACCAGGCGTACTTCGACCTGGCCGACAAGGTGCTCCTCTGGGTGTGCTGACCGGCGCCCGAGGCCCCCTCACCTGCGATACTTGCCTCGGTCCACCCTGAGGGTCGCCATCCGGCTCAAGAGGCTGGTCCGCGAGACCTGGAGCTGACGCGCGGCGTGCGCCACGACCCCGCGGTTCTCGCGGAGCGCCTGGTCGATCAGATCCCGCTCCAGCTCGTCGAGGTTCGACCGCCTCGTCTGGAGCACGGACCACCGGTCCTCGATGGGCCCACCAGTTATCGCGGCCGACTCGATCTCGGGCGGGCACACGACCCGGCTCGCGTCCGACGTCGTCCTCACGCTCGGGACCCGGATCGACCCGGGCGGCGGGCCGACGTGGATGGCGTCGAGCTCTCCACCAGTGGTACCGGTGGCCACGGCGCGGTCCCGCGCCGTCCGCATCACCGCCTGGAGCTGGCGGATGTTCCCCTCCCATTCCCACGCGTCGGACAGGAGCGCCCGCCTGGCGGCTGGGGTCAGCTTCCAGTCCTTCGCCGGATCGAGGGTCGAGAGGAACTGCTGGGCCAGGTCGGGGATCTCTTGCCGCCGGTCGCGCAACGGCGGGAGCGTGACGGTGACGCCGGCGAGCCGGAAGTAGAGGTCCTGCCTGAACCGCGTGTCGGCGATGGCCTGCCGGATGTTCCCGTTCGTCGCCGAGATGATGCGGACGCGGGCCTGCTTCGGCTCCTGTCCCTGGTACCCGAGCGGACGGTACGTGCCGAACTGCGTGAAGTCCAGCAGGAGCTGCTGCGCGTGCGGCGGGAGGTTCAGGATCTCGTCGAGAATCAGTGTCCCGTGGTCGGCGTACTCGACGAGACCTTTCCTCCGGGTCACGGCCCCGGAGAACGACCCTCGCTCGTGCCCGAACAGCTCCGACGTGATCGTGTTGAGGTCGTCGCTCGCGCCGAGCGTGGCGCGGACGATGGGGGTCCGCGCGCTCGCCTTGGCGATGGCGACCGCGAGTCTCGTCTTCCCGGTCCCGGACTCGCCGAGGATCATGACAGACGACTCGCCCACGACGCACGCCCTGATGTCCGCTCGCAGAGCCGACATGCACTCAGGAGCCACGATCCGATCGAGCGAGGGGCCTTCATCGATCCCGTCGTGGGCGCGCGCCGCCCGCAGGTCCTCCTGCGCGGCTTCGAGCCTGGCCCGCTGGTCGAGGATCACCGAAAGGAGGACCGCGGCGGAGTCGAGGAACTCGACGTGGAGCGGGTCGATCGCCGTGACCGGTCCCCTGATCTCGAGGACCACGCCGCCGATGGTGACCGCCCCGTTCCCTGCCCCTCTCCACATCCCTCTCCGGAGCGGGACGGCGATGACCGACCCCGGCTCCCTTCCCCGCGGGGTCGGCACGTCGTCCGGCCTGACGACGCACCGGCCGGTCTGCATCGCCAGGTCGAGCAGACTCGCGCGCCGCTCCCCGATCTTCCCCGGCTCGACGTCGCATCCGCGCTGGCGCGCGGCGATCGAGCTCCACTGGCCCTCCGCGAGCCGGACACAGACGACCCCGAGCTCAGCTCCCACGAGGTCGAGCAGGAGGTCGAGGCACTCCTGGACGAACCTCTCCCCCTCGAGCCGCGACCCCAGGCTCTCGAGGAGGAACCGCATCCGCGTCCACATCGCGGCTCGATCGATGGGTCTCGACATGATCCCGGACTATATCAGAAAGGGTTCGAGCCACGACCAGGTTGCACGGCTCGCGCGACCTCGGATAGAGTCGAGTGGCGACACGGAGCACGGGAATGGCGCGGGTACAGGTCATCGTGGCGACGTACGCGGGCAAGGGGGGGCCGCGAGCGGCCGTGATGGGCGGGGATGGCTTCGAGGCCGGCCCGACCGACGCGGGGAAGTACGTCCTGGCCTCGGTCGGCAAGCACTCGAGCAGCCGCTACCGGGACTGGTCGCGCATCCGCTGGGGTTCCCTGCTCCGGGAGAGGGGAGGACAACTCCAGGTACAGCACGACGGCCGCTGGGTGCGGCTCGGCTCGCTGACCCCCGTCACCCGCGAGCAGATCATGGACTACCACCAGAGCCTCTACGGCACGGCCAAGATCCCCGAGCGCTGGGTCTTCAACGACTTCGGCCACGTCACCTGTTACTTCTTCAAGGACCGCAACGGGAATCGCCAGCTCGACGCGAACGAGAAGATCCACGGCGAGTTCTTCCACACGACGCCCCCGGACGAGGCCGCGACCGCCCAGGGGCTCCCCGTCACGCTGGCCCCGTCCCACGGCTGCATCCACGTCAAGCCGGTCGAGATCGACGAGATGATCAAGAAGGGCTACATGAAGCGGGGCAACACCATCGAGATCCACTCGTACGACGAGGGCCTCCCCGCGCTCGAGAAGGATGCGAAGGGCACCAAGCCCTTCGAGGTCCACTTCTATCCGGGAAGGGACACGATCCTGATCCTGGGAAGCAAGCCCCCCGCGCCGCCAGCCGGGCGCTGAGACGTCTACGGCGCCATGATCAGCACCTTGATCTGGCTCGGGACGACGCGTGCCCCGGGGCAGTTGGTGCTGTTCTGCAATGCGACGCTGGTCAACCGGGTCGCCGGCATGCCGTTGAGCAGTACGGTGAACGCACCGGTCAAATGCCTGGCCGGTCCCATGACCATCCCCGAGGCGACCCCCGTGGCCACGCCGGCGTTGTCGCCGTTCGACAATGGGATGCTCGTCGACATGTTGTGAGCCGGCGTGCACATGTAGAGGATGTTGTACGCGGCCGGGACTCCCATCGGTCCCATCGCGATGTTCGGGTAGGGGATCGGGACCGGCGCCGGAGCCGGCGGCGCGGGCGTGAGGCAGACGTCCGGGAACCCGGTGTCCATGCCCATCATCTGTGTGTTGGCGAACATTTGCGCACCTCCTTCCACTCACCCCATGTGGATTTGCTCTGCATCGAGCTTGACCAGCTTCTTCGCGTTCACAAGGGCGTTCTCCCCTCGAATCCGGAGGTTCTTCTCCGCCGCTTGATCGATGTACTCCGCCCGGACCTGATCGAGCTCTTCGACGAACTTGTATGATCGCTTGACCCTCTGGAGTATCCGATCGGCCACCGTTTCAAGGGCGCCAACCAGCATCTTCGCCTGACTGATCTCTGCGAAGGCCCTCTGACCCAGATAGGCGAGCCGCTCGATGAAGACCTGTCCTTCGGCAGCCTTGATCTGGAATGCCTTCGTCGAAGTGAGCTGAATGTCATCGGCCGAGACGACGTTCACCCCGCGTGCGGCGACGACGGTGAACGACCCATTCGCCACTTGGAAAGTCACGTCGCCAGGGGCGTTGACGCGTGTTGATGTGTCGTCGGGCCTTTCCAGGATGGCGAGGATGTAGAGCTCGCCCGAGGGCCAGCCAGCGATCAGTACCTCGTCGTCAACCGCTGGCTCGACGAGGCAGCTCACGGCCCTACGCGCATGGAACCGGCCGTCCTTGCTGTGCACCACGATGTCTTCGCCCTCGATGGCGACAACGGTGCCCCGGTCCTGGAACGTCGGTCCCGTAGCCTCGATTGTCTTGATCACCGCGTTCATGTCTGCTTCCTCCGCCCCGACTCAATACCGGGGTTTGAAGTTCTCCGCCTCGGCCAGGTCCGGGTCGTCACCCAGCGCGACGGCCCGGTTCGCTCCGAAGAGAGCGTCCTCGTCCTTGATCTGGTGGAGCTTCGCCCTGAACAGCGTCGCTCCGGTGAAGTTGCATCGGGTCAGGTCGGCGTGGTTGAGCTCCGCGTAGGTGAGGTTCGCGCCGATGAAGCTCGCACCGACGCAGCACGCTTTGTGGAAGATGGACTGCTGCAGGTCGGAGCGCGAGAAGTCCGCTCCCTCGGCTTTCGCACCGATGAAGATCGCCTGCTCGAACTTCGCCCGGGTCGCGCTGACGTCCTTCAGGTTCGCCTCGATGAACAGCGCGTTCTTCCCTTTCACGCCGTCGAGCTTCGCGCCGGTGAGATCGGAGCCCTTGAAGTTCGTCTGAGTGAGGTTCGCACCTGAGAAATTGCAGCCCGTGAGGTCGGCGTCCATGAGTTGTGTCAGCTCGAGGTTCTGACCCGCGAGGCTGAGACCCGAGAAGTTGGCGTCCTTGAACACCATCTTGCTGAAGTTCGTACCTTCGAACCGGGCCGTTCGCATGTCGGCTTTTGTGATGCAGCAGTAGGGCATTTCCAGGCCGCTGATGTCGAGCCCCGTTGCGTCCCGCGCCTCGAGCAGGGTGATCCGGTCGATCGTCGAGCCGCGCAGCCTCGTCCTCGTGAGCGTCGGCCCGACGAAGTGCGACAGCTTGACGAAGGCTCCCTGGAAATCCGCGTCGGTGAAGTCGACCTCGGCCGAAGTCACGACCTGGATCTTCGCATCGAGGAACCTCGCGCCGACGAACTTGCATTTATGGAACATGGTCAGGTGGAAGTTCGTCCCCTGGCACAGCGAACCACTGAGGTCGCACTCGACCAAGATGGTCTCCTTGAAATTCGACCCCGAGAGGTTGGCTCCGCGGAGATCGACGTTCTCGAACACGCCGCCCGAGAGGTCGACTCCCGACAGGTCGATTCCGGACAGGTCCTGCTTGGAGATCAGCTCACCGCTCTGCACGAGGCTCGAGATCTCGTCTTTTGTGGTCATGCTTCATGCCTCAAAGGATAGATCGTGACCTTCTTCTGGTTCGAGTCGTGCAGATCCGTGGCCTCGTCCGACCTGACCCTGCCGAAGTTCGCGCCGTACAGGTTCGCGCCCCTGAGCCTCGTCCCGCGGATGTCTGCGTTCTGGAGGTTGGCTCCCATGAGGTCTGCCGATGTCAGGTCGGAGTCCCGGAAGTCCGTCCGAACGAAGAGCCCGTCACGAGCGACGAGACGGTAGGCCTTCGAGCCCTTGAGGACGGCCTCGCTGAAGTCGTAGTCCTTCAAGGTCGCGCCGGAGAAGTCGCTCCCCTCGAGATCGAGACCGCGCATGTTCACCGTCTCGAGGAACGCACCCCTGCCGTCCATCCCGGCGAATGACTCGCAGAGCGCGGTGGCGAGCTGTTTGCCCCGCGTCCGGAAGAGCTTGATGCCTCTTCCCTTGCATAGAACGAACGACAGGTCCTCGAGCTCGCTGTCGCTCAGATCGAGCTCTCGGATATCGCATTCGACGAAGGTCAGGTTCTTGAGCCTGGCCCCAGCGAAGGAGACGCCACGCAGATCGGTCTTGTAAAAGGTAAGGTCCTCGCCGATGACGTTCGTCAGTCTTGTGTTCGAGAAGAGGGCTTCGTCGAAATCTGCCTTGGTGATGCGCGCGCCATTGAGGTCGACGCCGGAGAGGTCGGCCTTTGCGAAAGTCGTCTCGGTGAAGTCGATCTCGCCCTCCATGAGGATCCCCTGTAAACGAGCTCCACCGAGGTTCGCCTTGTGGAACGAGGTCATCTTCACCAGCGCCCCGGAAAGATCGGCTCTCGCCATGACGGCCTCGCCGAATTGCGCGCCGTGGAGGTTCGCTCCCCGGAAGCTCACCGATTCGAGCCAGCCGTGCCGGAAGTCGGCACCGCGGAGGTCCATCCCGGAAAGGTCGGCGCCGGAGAGGTTGAGGTACGCGAAGGACTCACCGGCAAGGTAGCGCGCGACCACCTCCTCCCGAATCCGGGCATTGGAGGAGGCATCGCGCGCGGGGACTGTGCCCTGATGGTGCGCCATCGCCAGGTACATGTCCCGCAACTTCTGCTCGGCATCGCGCCATTGCTGGTGGACCTCCTCGTTGGTCGACCAGTCCTCGAGCTCCTCGATGACCATCCCCATCGAGCGCGCCTGGGCGGCCATGCCGCGGAAGCGGGCGATCTCCGACTCGGCGGAGTAGCGCGGCGGCCCGACGTGAGGCGTCTCGATCTCCCGCCGGAGATCGTCCAGTGTCCTTCCCGAGGCGAGCAGGAGCGGCTCGAGGTCGTTCAAGGACTGCTCCATCCGCTCCTTTTCGCGAGCCGCGTCCTCCTTCGCCTGCCGGACGGACTCTTCCATGTAACGTTCCATCTCCAGCGGGTCCTCGGGCAGGGGCTCCTCCGGCGGTGGCATCGTCGGTCCGGCGGTATCGGGATTGAGGCCGTAGCTCGCGACGAGCTCGCGGGCCTTGATGAGCTCGCGCTCGCCCTTCTTCCGGGTGTTCTTCGCCAGAAGCCCTTCCATGGTCACCAGGGCCACGTCGTCCGCAGCGATCCCTTTCGCGAGCCCTCCCGGCAGGATCGGCAGGAGGTCCTGGTCGCGCATGGCCCAGAGCACCCCATTCTCCTTGTCGAGCCGTTTCGCCAGGATGTTCTGGTAATGGGGTAGCCCCTTGTCCTCGCCCAGGCTCTCCGCCGCGAGCATCAGATGCACGATGTCCGCGGCGTCGTCCTCCGTCGTCTGGACCGAGCCCTGGAACACGAGGATGCCTTTCACGACGTGAGGGAAGAGCCAGACGGTCATCAGCCTCATTGGGACCTCGATGAAACTCTCCGCTGCCGAGGTCCGCTGGGTGACGAAAGCCCTGGCTCGACATCCCGGCAGCCGGCCTTCGATCACCGACCGTTCCGGGTGCATGTTCACGATCCGGATTTCCTCGGTGCCAAGGAAGGGCTCGGGCTGCTGTTGATCCTCCGGAGCCATGTTGTGAATGGTCCAGTCGATGTCGTCGGCGAATCCGGGGAAGCGCTCCTTGAGCCAGGTGAGGTCATAGGTCCCGACCTTGGAGAATCGCTGCGGCCAGGTGATGTCGAGGGGGCCGAAGCTGCCAGGCTCGGGTTGCTGTTTGGGTGAGGAGATCATCTTTCCGGGTGTTTCGATGTTCGGCAAGAACTGGATCGGCCCGTGCTCGGTCTCGACCGGAGCGAACCCCTTGCCCAAGGGGTTGCGCGCGAAGCCCGGACCGCCGAAGGCTCGCTCCCAGGAGACGGGCATCGAGGCGAATGTTTGGGGCCGGGACTGTTGTTTCCCCTTCCAGAAACGGTCACCGACGACGTAGAGGGTCTTCTCCAGCCTCCCGATCGTGACGGAGATCGGGCAAGTCTCCAGCGCGACCCCGCCAGGTACGAACACACTGCCATGGACCAGGTATTCCGCCCGCGATTTCGGGATCCCGACATCGATGGCCGCATCCTTGCCGAGCTCTTCAGGCAGGAATTTCCAGAGCTCGACTTCTTCGAGGAGGCTCCGTCGTTGAAGGTCGAAGAACCCGAGGATGGAAATGCCCAGCCGGAAAGCGCCTCGAACTTCGAAAGGCCGGGTGAACACGCTCAACCGATTTGGCTTCAAGACCTTCATGATTGCCCATCCCTGACCAGCATTGCCGACCTTTCTCCAAGGGAGCCTGACGCCGGGCCACGGTCTCAGGTCGTCAAGTGCAACCCGGAGGTGACCTTGCGCAGGAGATTGTTCAGGATCTTCGGTCCGGTGATCTCGCACTTGATGGGGTCGGTGTTTTTTTCCGCCACCATGACCCAGCTCTTCGAGGCTCCGACCTCCAGATACATGCTCGCCGACCCCTGTGACGTCGTGACGGTCGTCAGCCTCAGTATGGAGACGACCGACATCTCGATGAAGAAGTTATCGACGACATTTCCACCAAAGTTTCCGTAATCGTCATCGATCCTCGTCTGGCCCGCGGGAGCAAGCAGGGTGTATCCGGCCGAAGTGATGAATTTCGTCTGCGCCGGAGTGGTCATGGTGACCCCACCAGTGGCCGTCACATCGTAGGTCGCCGGCGTCTCGATCTTCGCCCCGCCGGTAATGGTCTGGGTCAAGCTCCCGGTGATCGTCTCGGTCGAGCTGCCGCTGATCGTCTGCGTCCGGTTCCCGGAGATCGTCTCGGTCATGTTGCCGGTGACGGCCCGCGTCTCGTTCGCGGAGAACGTCTCGCTCACGTCCCCCGTCACCTGCCGCGTCTCGGTCCCGTCCACGGTCTCGTCGAAGTTTCCGTGGACCTGGATCGTGCGGTTCACGTCCACCTCGAGCGACTGGTTGTTGAAGATGTGCTCGGTCTGGTCGTTGCCGACCTCCTGGGTCTGGTCGTTGTCGACGCGGATCATCTGGTCGTGATGGACCGTCGTGGTGTGGTCGTTCTCGACGACCTCGTTCTGGTCCTTCTGGGCGTGCGTGAAGACCTCCTCGGAGCCGGCCTTGTCCTCGAACCGGATCTCGTTGAACCCTCCGCCGCCGAGGCTCGTCTCGGTCTTGATGGTGCTCTTGGTCTTCTCGTCGGGAAGCGGGTACGGCAGGGGATGCTCGGCATTATAGAGCGTGCCCATCACGAGCGGCCGGTCCGGGTCGCCATCGACGAAGCTGACCATGACCTCCATGCCGATGCGGGGGATGAAGACGTGGCCCCAGCCCGCGCCGGCCCAGGGCTGCATCACGCGCACCCAGCAACTGGAATTCTCGTCGTTGGTGCCGAGCCGGTCCCAGTGGAACTGGACCTTGATGCGCCCGTGGTTGTCGGTGTGAATCTCCTCGCCCGAGGGGCCGACGACGACCGCGGTCTGCGTGGAGTCGATCCTGGGCTTCGGCCGGGAGGGCTTCGGCCGGAAGGGGACCGCCTCCGGGATGCAGAGGAGCTCGTTCCGGTATTTCCGGCCGTAGTCGTCGAAGTGGTGGGTGACCCCGATCGCGAGGTATCGACCGTCGAGATCCGACCTCGGGTGCCCGGACAGGTCGAAGAAACCGCCGGCGGTCACGCCCGTGACCGTCGAGTCGCCGGCCGCGACGCGCGCTTCCCATGCCTGGGCCTCGCGCCGGAGCCTCGCCTGGTCGGAGACGTCGCTGGCCCCGTAGGCCTGTCCGTCGTACTCGTGCAGCGTGAGCGGTTGCTCGTCGTGCTGATATACCTCGCGTTCCGGCTCCACGTAGGCACCGGCGACGTCGTCGCCGGGCGGCCCCGGGTCCGAGTCGGCAGAGTCACCTTCGATCGAGACCGAGGGATGCGTCCAGTCGAAGTGCCTGGTCACGACCTGCGTCGGCCTCACCTGGGACGAAACCTCGAACCGCCGTACGAACTCGTGTCCCTCCACGCCGCCGTCGGACGATGCGTAGAGGAGGAGCGAGCCATGGAGCGACTCGATCTCGCCATGGGCATCGCTCGAATCACCGAGCACCATGGTCTCGGACTCGCCCTCGAGCTCGAACCAGTAGACGATCCCCTCCTCATCCATCAGGCGGTTGCAGAACGAGAAGTCGCTCTCGTTGTACTGGACTCGGTACTCGCACGTGGGGTAGGTCCGGGTCAGCCGGTTATCCAGGCTCCGCTGGTAGGCGCCGAGCCCCTCCCCCAGCACGTCCTCGAGGATCTCGGGCACCGTCTTCTCCTGGAAGATCCGCGTGTGCGCGGAGTGCCGCAACGCCTCGAGAGCCGGGACCACCAAGACGTTCGCCGTGACCATTTCCGGGTGGGTGCTCCCCTCCTGCACCTCGCTGACGATCCCCGTGACCTGGCGCATCATCGACCCGCGGGTGATGGTCAGCTTCGCCGGCTGTCCCAGCAGGAGCACCGGCTCTGCGTCGAGCTCGTCGGTGGCGAGCTGGAGAAGGAGCGAGTACGGCGTGTTGAGCTGCTCCTTCAACGACGCCGCCTGCACCGTCCACGGAGCGCTCGAGCCTTCGCATTCGAAGCTCAACTCGGTGATTTCTGTTTCCATGGCCTCGACTGTCCCTTGGCTCTGGAGAGCCAAATCACCACACGTTCTGCACGGTCGCGAGCAAGCTGAACTTCCCGCCCTTGTTTGTGAAGTTGAACATTCCGTCTCTTTTCTTCTGCGCGCTCAACTTGAACTGAGTCATCGGCATGGTGGCCTTGACCCCCACGATGTTGTTCGCCTTGGAGGTGTACACCATCTTGAAGACCGCCACGGAGAAGGTATTGGAGACTTTATAGTTCCACTTCACGAAGAAGCTGGCGACCCGTTGGCCGGTGGTCATCTGCTCGCAATCCACGATCTTCTGTCCACCCGGGGTGACCAGCGTGTAGCGGCCCAGCGAGGTGATGTTCACGCCCCCGGGCGCAGTGATGGTGAACCCGCCGGCGGCGGTCATGGTGAGGGAGCCAGCGGTGTTGATGGTCGCGCCGCCGGTGATCGTCTGGGTCAAGCTCCCGGTGATCGTCTCCGTCGAGCTTCCGCTGATGGTCTGCGTCCGGTTCCCGCTGATCGTCTCGTCCATGTTGGCGGAGACCGCCCGCGTCTCGTTCGCGGAGAACGTCTCGCTCACGTCCCCGGTCACCTGCCGCGTCTCGGTCCCATCGATCGTCTCGTCGTAGTTCCCGTGGACCTGAATCGTCCGGTTCGCATCGACCTCCAGCGACTGGTTGTTGAAGACGTGCTCGGTCTGGTCGTTCCCGACCTCCTGGGTCTGGTCGTTGTCCACGCGGATCATCTGGTCGTGGTGGACTGTCGTCGTATGGTCGTTCTCGACGACCTCGTTCTGGTCTTTCTGGGCGTGGGTGAAGATCTCCTCGGAGCCGGCCTTGTCCTCGAAACGGATCTCGTTGAACCCGCCGCCGCCGAGGCTGGTTTCGGTCTTGATGGTGCTCTTGGTCTTGTCGTCGGGGAGCGTGTACGGGAGCGGGTGCTCGCCGTTGAACACCGATCCGATGATCAACGGCTGGTCCGGGTCGCCGTTGACGAACTTGACCACGACCTCCATGCCGATGCGGGGGATGAAGACGAAGCCCCAGCCCGCGCCGGCCCAGGGCTGCATCACGCGCACCCAGCAGCTCGAACGCTCGTCGGACGCGCCAAGCCGGTCCCAGTGGAACTGGACCTTGATGCGGCCGTGCTCGTCGGTGTGGATCTCCTCGCCCGCCGGACCGACGACCGTGGCGGTCTGCACCGAGGCGATCCGCGGTTTCGGCGTGACGGGTCTCGGCCTGAAGGGCACGTCGGCCGGGACGCTGGAGATCGTGTTCTCGTACAGTGTTCCCTCGGCCTCGAACACGTGGGAGGCGGAGACGACGAGGTATCGGCCGTCGAAGCCCGGGGTCGGGTGTCCGGTCATCTCGAAGACGCCTCCGGCGGACATCCCGCTGACCGACGTCCGACCCTCGGCGATCCTGGCTTCCCAGACCTGGGCTTCACGCTGGACGCGGACCCTGTCGGCCAGGTCGGTGCCGTAGGTGGTGCCACCGGGCTCCCAGGTCAGCGGCTGCTCGTCGTGCCGGTAGACCTCCCGGTCGGGGGCCACCGCCGCCCCGCTCGGCCAGTCGCCGACGCCGGTCGTGTCCGTGGATTCGCTCTCGAGAAACGACGAGGGTGCGGACCAGACGAAGTGGCGGGTCGCGACCTTTGTCGGACGGACCTGCGACGCGACGTTGAGCTCGCTGATGTACTCGTGACCTCCGACTTGCCCCTCGTCCAGGGAGAACTGGCACTGCGGCCCGTGGAGCGACGCGATCTCGAAGTGAGCGTCCGACGAGTCTGCGAGCACCAGGGTCTCGGCTTCGCCATCGAACTCGAACCAGGAGACGATCCCTTCTTCCTCCATCAGGCGGGAGCAGAAGGACAGGTCGCTCTCGTCGTACTGGACCCGGAAGTCGCAGGGCGGATAGGTACGCGTCAGCCTGTTGTCGACGGAGCGGTCGTACGCGCCCAGTCCCGCGCCCAGGACCTCTTCGAGGATCTCCGGCACGGTCTTCTCCTGGAAGATCTTCGTGTTCACCCGGTGGCGCAATGCCTCGAGCGCCGGGACCACCACGATGTTCGTGGTGACCATCTCGGAGTGGGTGCTCCCTTCCTGCACCTCGCTGACGATGCCCGTGATCCGGCGCATCATCGAGCCACGGGTGATGGTCAACGTCGCTGGCTGTCCCAGAAGCTGGATCGGCTGCGCGGCCACGTCATCGGTCGCCAAGTTGAGCAGCAACCGGTACGGCGCATCGAGCCGCTCGCTCAGTTGCGCCGATTGTGCGGTCCACGTCGCGCTCGAGGCATCGCAGTCGAACACCAACTCGATGTGCTCTGTCTCGGTCATTACCCTGCCCTCCGGCGCGGTTGCGGGACCGTGCCCGCTTCCGCTCGGCAAGTTGCTTTCACCGGCTCTTCCTCGGCGGCCCGGTGTCGCCTGCACCGTTCCTTTGTCATGCCGGTCCGATGGTGAACGCCGCCGAAGCGTTTTTCACCGCGGCGACATCGGCATCGAGCCCCGAATCCTTCTTCTTGATCACCCATCTTTTTTGGATCATCGAATATAGCTCGAAATGGACACCTCGGTGCTCGTAGGCGACGGCAGCAAAAAAGAGGTGGGTGACGAGGTTCAAACTAATTCTAAATATTCTGATGGAGTCGAGCTGGGAGTACGTCCAATCGTGGTTTATACCGCACTGGGTCTTATCCTGGTCGTGCATCGTCGTCGTGGAAGCGCAGATCTCGTGCCCGCCGGTGGCCGAGACGGTCGTCATCGCGGGTGTCGTCAAGTTGAAGCCGCCGGTGGCGGTGATCTCGTAGGTCGCCGGCGTGGTGATCGTGATCCCGCCGGTGATCGTCTGGGTCAGGCTCCCGGTGATCGACTCCGTGGAATTCCCGGTGATCGATTGCGTCCGGTTCCCGCTGATCGTCTCGTCCATGTTCCCGGTGACGGCCCGCGTCTCGTTCGCGGAGAACGTCTCGCTCACGTTTCCCGTCACCTGCCGTGTCTCGTTCCCGTCGATCGTCTCGTCGTAGTTCCCGTGCACCTGGACCGTGCGGTTCGCATCGACCTCGAGCGACTGGTTGTTGAACACGTGCTCGGTCTGGTCGTTCCCGACCTCCTGCGTCTGGTCGTTGTCCACGCGGATCATCTGGTCGTGGTGGACCGTGGTCGTGTGGTCGTTCTCGACGACTTCGTTTTGATCCTTCTGGGCGTGGGTGAAGACCTCCTCGGAGCCCGCCTTGTCCTCGAACCGGATCTCGTTGAACCCGCCGCCGCCGAGGCTCGTCTCGGTCTTGATGGTGCTCTTGGTCTTCTCGTCGGGGAGCGAGTAGGGAGGCGGGTGCTCGCCGTTGTACACGCAGCCGATGACCACCGGCTGGCCTGGTTCGCCGTTCACGAAATCGACGACGACCTCCATGCCGATGCGTGGGATGAAGACGAAGCCCCAGCCCGCGCCGGCCCAGGGCTGCCTCACGCGGACCCAGCAGCTCGAGTGCTCGTCGGACGCGCCGAGCCGGTCCCAGTGGAACTGCACCTTGATGCGCCCGTGGTTGTCGGTGTGGATCTCCTCGCCGGCCGGGCCGACCACGGTCGCCGTCTGGATCGACTCGATGCGGGGCTTCGGCGTGAGCCGCTTGGGCCGGTACGGCACGTCGGCCGGGATGGCCTGGAACGTGTTGCGGTAGAACCGGCCGTAGTCGTCGAAGCGATGGGTGACGGCGATGGCGAGGTAGCGGCCGTCGAGGTCCGTCCGGGGGTGGCCCATCAGCTCGAGGATGCTTCCGGCCGTGATCCCGGTCACGGTCGACTCGCCCTGCGCGACCCGCGCCTCCCACGCCTGGGCCTCCCGACGGAGCCGCACCTGGTCGTCCACGTCGTTCGCACCGTGGGCCTGGCCGTCGTACTGGTGGAGGGTGAGGGGCTGCTCGTCGTGCTGGTAGACCTCGCGCTCTGGCTCGACGTACGCGCCGGCCGTGAAGTCGTACGCCGGCCCTGGGTCCGAGCCGGACGAGTCGCCCTCGATCGGCGCCGACGGGTGCGTCCAGTCGAAGTGCCGGGTCACGACCTTGGTCGGCCGGAGCTGGGACATCACGTCGAAGCGGGTGACGTACTCGTGCCCCTCGACGCCGCCTTCCGAGGTCGAGTAGAGGAGCATCGAGTCGTGAAGCGACCGGATCTCGCCGTACGAGTCCTTCGAGTCGGCGAGCACGAGGGTCTCGGCGTCGCCGTCGAACTCGAACCAGAACGCGATGCCCTCCTCCTCCATCAAGCGAGTGCAGAAGAAGAAGTCGCTCTCGTCGTACTGGACTCGGTAGTCGCAGGTCGGGTAGGTCCGTGTCGTCCGGTCGTCCAGGCTCCGGTTGTACGCGCCCAGCCCCTCGCCCAGCACCTCATCGAGGATCTCCGGCACCGTCTTGCCCTGGAAGACCTTCGTGTTCACCCTGTGCCGCAGCGCCTCGAACGCCGGGACCACCACGATGGCCGTGGTCACCATCTCCGGGTGGGTGCTCCCTTCCATCACCTCGCTCACGATCCCGGTGACCCGGCGCATCATCGATCCGCGCGTGATCGTGAGCGTCGCCGGCTGCCCGAGCAGGAGCACTGGCTCAGCCTCGAGGTCGTCGGTCGCGAGCCGTATCAACAGCCTGTACGGGTTGTTGAGCTGCTCGCGCAACTGCGCCGACTGCACGGACCACATCGTGCTCGACGCATCGGACTCGAACGACAGCTCAACTCGTTCGGTGCTTTCGGTCATACGTGCCCCTCGCTCCAGGACCATGAACCTACCGGCCCCGGTCCGGACGGCCCCGAGCGACGCCGGGGCGATGTCATCAATCCGGATGATAACGCCTCGCCCGACGCCACGGGGCGAAAAAATTCTCCGTCAAGTGATACGTGCAGGCGTCCGAGGTCTCCCAGCGGAGCTGTTCTACCCCTTGGCCGCCTCGTGGCCGTCCGGCTGATCGGCAGGCTCCAGCCCCTCGAGCTGGAAGCTCGTGGCGCCGACGAGCTGGAACTTGGGTGGCCTCGGACCCAGCGGGGGGAGCCGGTTGACGAACTTGTTCCAGTTCGAGGCGGCGGCCACGACGAGCTGGAAGTAGATCTCGGGGTGCAACCGGACCGAGGAGACGACACGCGCCCGAGGATTCGCGCCGTCGCCCCGTGCGCGGCGCCCCACGATGGGGGCGAACTCGGTGAAGCAGATCGAGAACTCGGTCCCCGAATGCGCGATCTGCGCGCCGTTGGAGTAGACCGTCGGCGGCTCGTCGGACCAGTCGATCTCGATCACCTGTGCAGTCGGCGGTGTCTCTGGTGCGTTGGCCATGGGCTGCACCTAGCACGAAAGGGAAAGGTCGTGCAACGGTGCGGCGAAGCCGTGGACGGGGCGGCAGGCTCGCGCTACCTTCCCAGAGTGCTCGGAACCAGACTCATCACCGGGGCGTCGCTCGTCGTGCTCGCCTCCTGCACGTGCGAGGGCGACGCGCCGCGGTCCGACGGGGGGCCGGTGCCCGTCGAGGAGCCCTCGCCCGGCCAGCGAGTCGCCGTCCGGCTGCTGGACGAGCTCGGCGCGGCCCGGATCACGCTGGGCCCCGCGCCGGAGGTCACGGCTGGTCCCCGGACTGTGATCGAGCACGCCGCGGGAGCGCCTTTCGAGGAGCCGTGGGTCGCGCTCGACGGTGGAGGTCGTCCGGTCCGGACCGAAGAAGTGGATGAGGGGACGAGGTTGCTCGAGTCGGCGTGCACCGTGCTCCCGGCCCTGCCCTATCAGGACCTCGCCCTCGAGGCCGAGATCGCCCCGGACCGGCCGGGGCCGCGGCCAGGGCCAGGCCAGCAGCACATCTCCGGACTCCCGCTCGTCGTGGAGCTCGACGAGATGCCGCCCTCGACCGGCGCCGGGTGTCGCATCGAGTTCCTCGTGTCCCACACGGTGGAGCCACACCAGGCCACGGGCGGAGCCGACGATGACGAGGAGCTCCGCAGCCGCGAGGTCTCATGCACGACCGCGGGCGCGACGCGTGCCGTGGCGATCGTGCTCGCCACGGGCCTGGTGACCGGATTCACCGGACGGACGAACGTCGTCCAGCAGTCCGAGGCCACCGCGTGGGTCGGTGGCGTCCGGCTGATCCAGCGGCGCATCGGCGGCCTGACCCTCGCCGAGGTCCGCGAACGGTACGGCCCCGATCCGCTCGTCGCGCCGGACGCGGCGGAGGTCCGGGTCAAGCCGTCCCTGAGCCAGCAGCTCCGCGACGCCGTGCTGGCCCCGCCCGGGACGTCGATCTGCTGGCCCGCGTCGGCGCTGCGGGTCGAGCCAGGTGCGGCTCTCCGGTTCGCCCCTGGCGTGGCCTGGCAGGTGTCCGCGAGCCCGGCCAGGCCCGTGGCATTCAGGGTCCGATCGGGCCAGGATGTTCTCTTCGAGCAGGAGCGGCGCCCCGATCAGGAAGGGTGGACCGAGGAAAACGTGCCCCTCGACGCTCTGGCAGGCGGTGGAGAGCTGTGTTTCGAGACCAGCGCCGCCGACGGCGAGGGTGCGCTCTGGTCGGTCTGGGGCACGCCCGAGGTCGTCGTTCCCGACGGCGTTCGCCAGGAACGGCCGCGGACAATCGTGCTGGTCTCGATCGACACGTTGCGAGCCGACCGGCTCGGACTCTACGGGTACCAGCACCCGACGTCGCCCGTGCTCGACGAGCTCGCGCGGTCGTCCCTCGTCTTCGAGAACCACATCGCGCAGACCGGCTGGACTCTGCCGAGCCACGTGTCCATGCTGACCGGCCTGTCACCCGAGGCGCACGGCGTCGCCGCTCAGATGGACCGCCCGGAGGACGTGCTCGAGGCCGGTTTCGATCCCACGACGCCGACGCTGGCCGGCAGCCTGCGCGCGCTGGGGTACACGACTCACGGGATCGCGTCGGGGCCGTATCTCGACCCGGTGTTCGGCTTCGATCGGGGGTTCGACACGTACGACTTCGTGGCCCACGACGCGTCCGCGACCAACGCTCACGAGGGCTCGTACCGCGACCTGACCTCGGGTCGTGTCGTCGCCAGGGCCCAGCGGGTCCTGCGCGAGGCCGGTGGCCGCCCGGTCTTCCTGTTCCTCCACTTCTGGGACGTCCATTTCGATTACATCCCGACTCGCGAGGACCTCGCGGCCGTGCATCCGCAGCGTGCCGCCCAGGACATCGACTACGCCGATGTCGGCCACCCGTACACCGGCCACCTCAACCCCGCGCTGTTCCTGCTGGTCGCGGTTGCCGGCCCGCAACGCGGCCCCCTCGAGTTCTACCGCCGCGTGCACGAGCTCCTGCCGCGGTTTCCCTGGGTCCAGGAGCGCATGACCGTCCTGAGCGACCTCTACGACGGGGAGGTCCACACGGTGGACCGGCACCTCGGCCACGTCCTCGAGGAGCTGCGGCGCCGGGGCCGGAGCGACGCCGTGGTCGTGGTGACGGGCGATCACGGCGAGGCGTTCATGGAGCACGGGACGCTCGGACACGGGATGGACAACATCCACCGGGAAGGGCTCGTCGTGCCGCTTCTGATCAGGGCACCGGGCCTGGTCGAACCGGGCCGCCGGATCTCGCCGAGCACGACGCGCGACATCTCCGCGACCATCCTCGACCTCGCCGGCGCCGGCACGCTCGCCGGCGGCCAGGGCCGGAGCCTGCGCGTCGACCCCGGCCCGGACACCCTCGCCCTCGGCCACGACGGGTCGTTCAGCCGGATCCAAGCCACCCTGGGCACACGCAGGCTCCTCGTCTGGGGTCGGTTCGGCGAAGACCAGGTCTTCGACATCGTCGGGGACCCGCTGGAGCGGACCGACATCGGAGACCGCGAGCAGGAGACGAGGGCAGCCCTCCGGCGGGCCGTCGCGCGGTACCTGCTGGCCGAGGGTCGCGGAGCACACGTCGCGGTCTGCGGCGACGAGGACATCACGCCGTTCGAACTGTCCCTGGGATCGGACGCCGCCTTGCGTCCGATCTTCGTCTACGGACCTCCCGACTCGGGGCGCATCGAGCAGCTCGACGAGGACCGGACCGTTCGCGTGCGCGCTTTTCCGGCTCGAGGCGAGATCGTCGCGTTGACGTCGCTCGTGCCCGACTCCGCAGACGTCCGGATCACGGTGGCTCGCGGCGCGGGAGCGAGCGTGTCGGGACGGATCGCGGGCGTCGACGGATCGCCGCTCCCGTCCGAGGTCGTCCTCGCCGGCGGCGCGGCGCCGGCTCGTCCGGGCGCGCTGCCTCCGAACCTGTGCGAGGAGCCGGGGCGCGTGTTCATCTGGCGCACCTCGGCAGGCCAGGTCCGGCGCCGCTTCCAGCCCGACGAGGAGACCATGGAGCAACTCAGGGCTCTCGGATACATCAGGGGCCCCAACACCACGCCGTGAGCGGGATCACAGGTGAAGGGTCCTGTGGTGGCACTTCGCTCACGCTCACGCTCACGCTCACGCTCACGCTCACGAAAAAAATATCTGAAGTCTTTTGAGGAGGGGGTCCGGGGGAGGTACTTTTCTTCAGAAAAGTTCCTCCCCCGTGAACGCTCCCGGATCACCCGAGCCGGGCGCGCTCGAGGCGCCGGACCAGGGGATCGAGCCGGTCGATGAGCGGCTCGAGCTCGCGGACGTTGCGCAGGTAGCGCAGGAACGACCCGAACCAGTAGAACGGCTGCCTGAGGTAGCTGCGCCACAGCTCGTCGGGCTGGCGCAGGAAGGACCGGAGCTGAGCCCTCAGGAACGACGAGTGGGCCATGTGCTCGACCTGCTCGCTCGTCCACTCGGGCGTGTGGAACACGCTCTTCACGTAGCGGTTGTTCTCGAAGCGATAGTCGCGCGGGAGGTCGCCGCGCTCCTGGAGGAGCGCGGTCATCGCGGACCCGGGGAGCGGTTGCGCGACGAAGATGATGGGCATGAACACGCCCGATCGCACGGCGAGGCGGTACGTGTCCTCCATTTCTTCCAGGGTCTCGCCGGGCAGGCCCATCATGAAGTAGGCCATGGTCCGGATGCCGTACCGGCGGAACAGCTCGGCGGCCTCGAGCGATCGCTCGACGTTCGCCCACTTCTTCCGCATGACGTCCTTGAGCACGCGCTCGTTGCCGCTCTCGAACGGGAGGTAGACCTCGTAGCACCCCGCCTCGCGCATGAGCCGCACCATCTCCTCGTCGATGGTGTTGAGCGCCACGCCGTTGGGCAGGCTGAACTTCAACGTGAACCCACGCTCGATCATGCCGCGGAAGATCGCCTTGGCCCGGTCGGGACGGAGCGTGAGGTTGTCGTCCTCGAACTGGATCTCCTCGACGCCATACCGCGAGACGAGCTCCTCGATCTCGTCGAGCACGTTCGTGGGGGAGCGGGGACGGAACTTGTGGCCCCAGTAGACGCAGGACGAGCAGTAGAGGCACCCCCTCGGGCAGCCGCGCGACGAGCAGATCGACGCCGCCATCTTCTGGTCCTGGAACACTCCGTGCGTGATGCAGGCCCGCTCGTACAGTCGCATGTCGAGCAGGTCCCGTGCGGGGAAGGGCAGCGAGTCGAGGTCCGTGATGAACCGCGTCTTGGGCTGGACCCTGATCCGCTCGCCGTCGCGCCATGCCAGGCCGTCGATCTCCTCGAAGCCCGACCCCCGCTCCAGCGCCCGGAGGAGCTGGGGAAAGCTCTCCTCGGCCTCGCCCAGGACCACGAAGTCCAGCTCGGGCGTCTCGGCGAGGACCTGCTCGGCCAGGAAGCTCGGGTGGGTGCCGCCAGTTACGGTGACGAGATCGGGGTCGGCCCGCTTGGCCCGCCGCACGGTCTCCCGGACGAGCGGGATCTGGGGGGAGAAGACGCACGAGACTCCGAGCACGTCGGGCGCGAGCTCTTCGATGCGGCGCTGGAGCTCGTCGGGCTCGAGCCCGCGGACCTCGAAGTCCGGAGGGTCGAGCCGCACGCGGTCCACGCCCAGGATGCTCGCGTCGAGGAGCCTGACCTCGGTGCGGTCGCGCAGCACCGCGGCGAGGTAGGAGATCCCCAGGGGCTGCATCATGACGAAGCGCTGCCCGCGCCCGCCGCGGGTCTGGGGATACACGAGCACCACCCGCCTGATCTCGCGACCTCGGTGCATCGATGCGCTCACGGCCAGGCAGAGTAGCATGGCTCGCAGGTTCGCGCCGCCCTCTGTGCAGGCGAAGCGTCGCCAGGCATTCCGTTCCGTTGGTGTACGATGTGGACGAAGTGGACTGAGTGGACCGTGATCGAGAAGGAGGTTGGCTGGCCCCGTTTTCCACTCGATTCACATCGTCCACTCCGTCCACCGAGTCCACCTCGTCCACTCCTGTCGGCGGGGCTTCATGCCTGGCAACGAGGCGAAGTAATCGGGGCCACACAACACAGGCGGGCACGGTTCACGCGAGATGTCATCGAGGCAGCGACGTCGCGGGATACCGGCGACCGGTGGACGACCGCGGTGCGGTGCATAGCGCGGACGTGGAGGAGAGCGTGTGCGGGCAGGATCATGGCCCTGCTTCACGAGTGTCGGGAGGAAGTAGAGTGGGAGTGCGCCGCCTGCGGGGAGAGCGAGTACCGTCTCGCGAAGGAAATCGGCGTTCCGGCCCAGCGGATCGGAGCAGTCGTCGCCGGCCGTCGTGCCGTCACCGCGGATACAGACCTGCGGCTGTGCCGCTTCCTCGGTCTTTCCGACGGCTACTGGCTTCGTGCTCAGGCGGCATACGACACGGAGGTCGCCGAGGTGGAGTTGGCCGACGCGCTGGTCTTGATCAAGCCCTGGTCCGAGCACGCAGCATAGTTGGGGACCCTGTCGTTTCCAGGCGAAACCCGGGGAATCGGTGGTAGTATCCGCTCATGATCGACGACAGCGGCGGGGAGATACCGGAGCGCCACTCGGTCCAGGTGCGCATGTTCCGCGAGATCGCGGACGTCGTGCCGAAGACCCTCGCCATGGTCATGGCCGGGGGCAAGGGAGAACGGCTCTTTCCGCTGACCGATCAGCGCTCCAAGCCTGCCGTCCCCTTCGGCGGGATGTTCCGGCTGATCGATTTCGTGCTGAGCAACCTGGTCAATTCGGGCATCCAGAACATCTACGTCCTGACGCAGTACAAGGCCCAGTCGCTCCTCCAGCACCTCCAGCTCGCGTGGGTTGCGGCCCACCCGCTGAGCAACTTCTTCATCCTCGCGGTGCCGGCGCAGATGCGCGTCGGCGAGTCCTGGTACAAGGGCACGGCGGACTCGGTGTACCAGAACGCGTATCTCATCCACCGCTCGAACCCGCCGCTCGTGGCCATCTTCGGAGCCGATCACGTGTACTTCATGGACATCAGCCAGATGATCGCGTTCCACCTCCAGCGCGACGCGGACGTGACGGTCGCGACGATCCCGTACCCGATCGCGGAATGCTCGCGTTTCGGCGTGGTGGCCACGGACCCGAGCTACCGCATCCTCAAGTTCGAAGAGAAGGTGGACAACCCGACGCCTATCCCTGGTCGCCCGGACCAGGGGCTGGTCTCGATGGGGAACTACATCTTCGACACCGATGTGCTGCTCGAGGAGATCGAGGCCGACGCCGGCCTGCCCGACAGCACGCATGACTTCGGCCGGGACATCCTCCCGCGGCTCTGCGCGAGCCGGCGGGTCTTCGCGTACGACTTCACGCAGAACGTCATCCCCGGGCTGGAGGGCGCGAACACGTACTGGCGCGACGTCGGGACGATCAGGTCCTATTACGACGCGAACATGGACCTCAAGAACCCGATGCCGGCCCTCAACCTCTACAACCCGCTCTGGCCGGTGCGGTCGGTCCGGCACCACGACCCGGCCGCCAAGGTGGTCATCGGCGCCCGCGGCTGGGACGGCCAGGTCCACAACACGCTCCTCGGCGCCGGCTCGGTCGTGTCGGGGGCGTACGTGCGTGACTCGGTCATCGGGCGCAACACCTTCGTGGGCAGCGGCGCCATCATCGAGGAGTCGCTGCTCCTCGGTCATTGCGTGATCCGAGAGGGGGCACGCATCCGCCGGACCATCATCGACCACGGGATGGTCATCGGCCCTGGCGACGAGATCGGGTATCACCACGAGGATGACGCCAGGCGCTTCCACGTGGACGAGTCAGGGATCGTGGTCACTCGGGTCGGCAGCTACGACGACAAGTTCATCATCAACCTGCGCTGAGACACCACCCACTCTCCGTCCGCCTCGCGGAGCGCCTCATCCTCCCCAGAGCGCGCCGTGGCCCGGGAGCGCACGGCTCTCGGCATACACGACGCCTCCCGCGCGGTCGCGCGCCAGCAGCAGTGGCCCGTCGAGGTCCGCCACGGCCACACCCTGGGCCACGAGCAGCGCGGGCGCCACGGCCAGGGACGTGGCGACCATCATGCCGACCATGATACGCAGGCCCGCGGTCTCGGCTTCGTGGCGCAGGGCGAGCGCCTCGGTGAGCCCGCCCGCCTTGTCGAGCTTGATGTTCACGGCGTCGTAGAGCCCGGCGAGCCGCGAGAGCGTCGCGCGGTCACGGCACGACTCGTCGGCGCAGACCGGCACGGGGCGCGGCAGGTCGGCGAGCGCGCCGTCGTCGCCTTCCGGAAGGGGCTGCTCGATGAGCTCCACGCCGAGCGCGCCGAGCGGGGAGCACAGCTCGAGGTAGCGCTCGACGGTCCAGCCCTCGTTCGCGTCGACGATGATCCTCGCTCGCGGCGCGGCGGCGCGCACCGCTTCGACGCGCTCGAGGTCCGGTCCACCGTCGAGCTTGAGCTTGAGCAGCGGCCGGTGGGCGTTGTCGCGCGCCGCGCGGCCCATGACGTCCGGCTCCGCGAGGCTCAGCGTATAGGCGGTCGTGACCGGCCCCGGCTCGGCCAGCCCGGCGAGGCGCCAGACCGGCGTCCCCGTGAGGCGCGCCCGGAGGTCCCACAGCGCGCAGTCCAGGGCGTTGCGCGCTGCGCCCGGGGGCAACGCGGACTGGAGCGCGGCGCGGTCCATGCTGGCGGCGATCTCGGGGACGACTCGCTCGATCTGCGCCAGGACCTCGTCGACCGTCTCGCCGGATCGCGAGTACGGCCTGCACTCGCCACGCCCCGTGACGCCGTGCTGCTCGATCTCGACGACGACCACCTCGACGCTCGTGACGGCGCCCCGAGAGATGCGGAACTCCCCGGCTACCGGCCACGACTCCGCACGTGCCGTGACGTGAGGCGGCACCTCACGACTCCTCGGACCGAGCCGGACCTCGAACCGTGCCGTCGCGTGCCGCCGCGGGTCCATGCACGAGCCGTCCGGGGTCGTCGGGGACGCTCCGGAGCCCGTTGATGAAGGAGTGGCGGTGGGTCCGGCGCAGGACCTCGCGCACGGCGTCCTCGCTGATGCACTCCGCGGCGAGCTGGCACTCGCGCACCTGGTCCGTGTTCGAGACGGTGGTGTTGTCGGTGCAGATCGCCACCGGCACGCCGGCCTCCAGGAACCTGACGATGGGGTGGGGCTCGCCCCGCTTGACGGCGCCGGTCTGGTGGTTCGAGGTGATGCAGCACTCGACGCAGACCTGGTCGCGGGCCAGCCGTCGCATGAGGACCTTGTCCTTGACGGCCGTGCACCCGTGCCCGATGCGGTCCGCGCCGCACTCGTCCACGGCCTGCCAGATGGCCCAGGCGTTCTCGACCTCGCCGGCGTGGATCGTCAGGCCGAGGCGGCCTCGCCGGGCGATGGAGAACGCCTCGCGGAAGAGTCTTGGCGGGTTGCCCCGCTCGGCACCCGCGACGTCGAACCCGATCACGGCCGTCCGCTCGTGCAGGTGCGGCGCTTCGGCCACGGCGTGCCGGGCGAGGATCTTGGCGATGTGCGGGCCGAACTGCCTCATCGCTATGACGATCAGCCCCGCCTTGAGCCCCGGATGGTCCTCGGTCGCCCTGTTGAGCCCGGCGAGCACCGCGGTGATCGCTTGCCGGATGGTCAGGCCGGCATAGGTGTGGATGATCGGCGCGTACCTGAGCTCCAGGGCGCGCACTCCGCTGGCCCAGGCCGCGTCGGCGATGCGTCGGGTGACCTCGGTGATGTTGCCGTAGAACTGGGTGACCCACAGCGGGTAGTGGAACTTGTCCAGGTAGTCGAGGAGAGTGCCTTCCTCCTCCGCCTGGAGCACGAGCAAGCGCCGCATCTCTTCGAGGGTATCGACCGGCGCGAGCCCGTGGTGCTGCATCAGCTCCCACGTCACTTCGACGGGGATGGAGCCGTCCAGGTGCTGGTGCAGCTCGACCTTCTCGAGCTCCTCCAAGGATTCCATCGTGCGCCTCGATGCTGCCCCATGCCTACTCGTTCTCTCGGTCCGCGTCCACCCCCGCTTCGAGGGTCCAGAATACTGGTGGATCGAGCGACGGACGGGTATACATCGAATTCCGGAGTCACGAGGGGAGGTCGATATGCGGAGCACGTGGTTGGCCCTGTACGTGGTCGCGCTCGCGGGGATGCTGGCGAATGCCTGCGACGACGCGGGAGGAGATGGGGATTCGGACGCGGACACCGACGTGGACACCGACGTGGACACCGACACGGACGCGGACGGGGATGGCAGCGCGGACTGCGCGGACTGGCCCTGCGCGCAGCGCGATCGCAACCACATCGGGCTCAGGGTGACGGCGATGCACCTGTCGGCGCCGGCGGCGCTGGCGAGCGCCGCTCTTCAACCCATCCTGAACGACAGGCTCGACGGGTTCCATTTCCTGCTCCTGGTCGAAGCGGACTTCACGTCGAGCACCCTCGACATCGGGGCAGGCTGGACCGAGACGCAGCCGCCGACGAGCGATGCCGAGTTCTGCACAGTCCAGTGGAACCCCGACTTCGCCGTCGTGCGGAACGTCCCGTTCGCGCTCGAGGGCGACTCCGTCAGCGTCGAGCCCATCGCCTCGACCCTCGTCATCCCGGTCTACTCGCAGATCGACGGCGCGCTGCTCATGACCCTCCCCATGTCGCTGCTCGAGCTCGACGGGGTCACGCTCTCGGAGGACCGATGCCTCGTCGGGACGCCGCACCCGAGGCCGGGGACCTACGAGTACGCGGGCGACTGGGAGCCGGCGGGAAGGTTCACCGCCTGGATCGGCTGGGACGACGCCGACGCCGCGATGATCTCGGACCCCCTGAACCTGACGCTGTGCGCGCTGCTGTGCGGGCTCCCCGGCCCGACCTGCGAGGACGCGGACCCGGCGGAGTGCCCCCAGGGCGCCCCCGTGACCATCCCCGGGACCGATCGCCTCGGGTGGCAGATCCAGGCCCAGGTTGGCGCCGGCGCGGTCACGATCACCGAGTAGGTATTCACGGGGGAGGCGTTCACGGGGGAAACCCCTTTCTGGAGAAAGGGGTTTCCCCCGGACCCCCTTCCCGAAAGACTTCAGAGATTTTCCTGGCGGGTGAACGAGCTTCAATTGACACTTCGCTCACGCTCACGCTCAGGAAAAAAATATCTGAAGTCTTTTGAGGAGGGGGCTCGGGGGAGGGACTTTTCTTCAGAAAAGTCCCTCCCCCGTGAACGCTCAGGTCATGCCCCCGGGCACTGGGCCGCGACGACGGGGTCGATCCCTTTCGTCCCGTAGGCCTTCTTGAAGTGCGCGGCGAACTCTCCTGCCAGCTTGCGGGCCCGCTGCTCGTACCCCTGCGCGTCGCTCCAGGTGTTGCGCGCCACGAGCATGCTCGCGTCCTCCACGCCGGGGCAGCGGCGGGGGACGAGGACCTTGAAGATCGGGTCGGTGTCGCACTCCATCTCGGCGAGCTGTCCGGAGAGCGCGGCCTGCACGAACTCGCGCGTGAGGTTGATGTCCATCCGCTTCCCCGTCCCGTACGGGCCGCCGCTCCAGCCCGTATTGACCAGGTAGACCTTCGTGCCGTGCTGGCGGAGCTTCTCGCCGAGCATGCGGGCGTAGACGTCCGGGTTGCGGGGCATGAAGGGCTGGCCGAAGAACCGCGAGAACACGGTCACCGGGTCGATCACGCCCGTCTCGGTCCCGGCCAGCTTGCTCGTGTACCCCATCAGGAACCAGAACATGGCCTGCTCTTCGGTCAGCCTGGACACGGGAGGAAGCACGCCGTTGGCGTCGGCGGTCAGGAACAGGATGGTGCCGGGATGCCCCGCCTTCGCCGACGCCTTGATGTTCGAGAGGTAGGTCAGCGGGTACGACGCGCGCGAGTTCGGCGTCAACCGGTCGTCGTAGAAGTCGAAGTGGCCGTCGGGGTACATCATCGCGTTCTCCACGATGGCCCCGTGCGACAGGTAGTCGTCCTTGTGCATCACCGCGTTGAAGATCTCGGGCTCCTTGCTCGGGTCGAGGTCGATGAGCTTGGCGTAGCACCCGTTCTCGAAGTTCCAGATCCCGCCGTCGCTCCAGCCGTGCTCGTCGTCGCCGAGCAGGGCGCGGCGCGGGTCCGCGCTCAGCGTCGTCTTACCCGTGCCCGAGAGGCCGAGGAGCAGCGCCGAGTCTCCGTCCGGCCCTTCGTTGGCCGAGCAATGGAGCGGCAGCACGCCCACGCTGGGGAGCAGGTAGTTCATCACGGTGAAGATGAGCTTCTTGACGCTGCCCCCGTACGCCGAGCCGTAGACCACGCCCTGTCGCCGGTCGAGGTCCATGGCGACCACCATATTCGAGGTCAGCCCGGTCTCCTTGACCTTGCGCAGCCGACCCTCGTACCGTTTCCGGTCCAGCTTGTCGTAGGGCAGGACGAGCAGGTTGAACGGGCGCTCGGCGAACACGCTGCGGTCAATGTCGCGCGGCGTGGGGCGGAACATGTTGTCGCAGAACAGGTCCGTGAGGGCCCAGTAGCTCACGACCCGGACGGGGAGCGCGTACGTGCTCTCCGCTCCGACGACCCTCTCACCGACGTAGAGCTGCCCCTTCTTCGGCAGGTTCTCGAACGCGTCCTCGAGCAGCATGTCGAAGGTGTCCGGGGCGATGGGGAGGTTGTTCGGGGAGTCCCAGTCGATCTCGCCCTCGCTCTCGGGACGCCTGACCGTCACCGTGTCCGCGGGCGCCCTGCCCGTGGACTCCTTTGGCGTCCATGTGGCCAGTGCCCCGTTCGAGGTCCGGACCGCCTCGCCTCGCGCGACGGCATCGGCGATGAGGTCCCTCCGCGAGCGGTTGCGGACCACCCTCGGGTGCCCGGCGAGCACTGCTTCGAGCTTCCTGTCGAACAGCTCCTGCTCCACGTTTGCCTCCGTTGGCTGGGAGTCGAGCCCAGGCCACAGCGAGCATATCCGGTACCCGATATGCGTCAACCCGGATCGGGCTCTCCTCGTGCGAGCCGTCTTCCCCGATCGGGCTCTGGGTTCGACCGCTCCCCGAGAACGGAGTCGTCTCGAGTGGGTTCGCGTGGAGACGATGCATCAGTTCCAGGCGGTCGGCCCGGACAGGTCGCTCGGGAGCTCGAGACCCGCGAGCCGGTACACCGTCCTGACCACGCCGGCCGGGAAGAGCCTGGCGAGATCCCGTGCCCCGAGCCCGGTGCCGCGGCCGATGCGGACCGCGATGGGCGGCTCCCCGTGCATTGCCCGGTGCTCGAGGACGAACCGGATGACGGCCCAGTGATCGGCGGTCAGCGGCCCGAGGCCCTCGGCCGCGGCGCCGTGCTCGATCCGCCCCTGGAGGTGGCCGAACGGCCCGTCCAGGCCGCGCGTCTTCTTCTTCTTGATCGTTCCCATCGCCGAGACCGATCGGCCTGCCACCGACGAGCGTTCCTCATCCGTGGGGCGCGCCAGGCAGGATCACCCGGCGCCGCCGCGCGGGTCAAGGCGAGGTGTCGAGTCGGCGTCTCCGGGCTCCGGCGCGAACAGGGGCACCCTCGGCATGACGATGCGGATACTGGTGCCCTCCTCGGGCCGGGACTCGACGTCGATGTGCCCGCCGTGCTGGCGAACGATCTTGTTCGACACGAACATCCCGAGCCCCGTACCCTCGGCTCCCTTCGACGAGAAGAACAGGGTGAACATCTTCTCGAGCGTCTCGCGGTCCATCCCGATCCCGTTGTCCCGGACCTCGAAGGACACCCGCGCCTCGTCGCACCCGATCACCGAGAACGTGACCCGGTGCCGATCCTTCTTCCGGTCCACCCTGCACGCGTCGAAGGCGTTCTCGAGGATGTTGATCAGCGCGGTCCTCAGGGCCGCGCGATCGGCCTCGAGCTCGCCCGCCGCGATGTCGAAGTCCCTGTCGAACTCGATCCCGAGGTCCTCGGCCCGGTACGTGACCATGTTCCACACGTCCGCGCCGAGCTCGAGGGCGTTGATCGGCTCCGCGTCCAGCTCCCGGTCCTTGGCGTAGTACAGCAGGTCGAGCACCATGGACCGGATGCGGCGCATGTTCCGCTGCACGATGGCCCAGCCCTCCTGGACGCGCTCCTGGTTGTTCCGCGGGAACCCCGAGTTGACCAGGTACATCCCGCCGTCGATGGCGGTGAGGAGCCCCTTGACGCCGTGGGAGACGGAGCCGATCAGCAACCCGAGGGACGTGAGCTGGCTCTCCAGGCGTCGGATCTCGGTGATGTTGGTCGACATCTCCATCACCTCGACGATCTCGCCGTCGCCGCTGCGGATCGGGGCCGTGTTGACGAGCACGTTGTACTGCTCGCCGGAGATCGACGTCACGACCTCCTCGCTGGTGTGCGGGAGGCCGTCGGAGAAGGTCTGCATCACGGGGCACTCGATGCAGGGCTCCTCGCGGTGCTTGTACACCTCGTAGCAGTGGAGGCCGAGGTCGTCGCCGAAGTCGTCCTTGAACCTCCGGTTCGACGCCGTCAGCCGCAGGTCCCGGTCCTGGACCGTGATGTAGCACGGGGCCTCGTCGAAGAGCTGGCGGGACTTCTGCTGTGTCTGGTGGAGCCGCTTCTGGAGGCGCCGGACCTTGGTGATGTCCGCGGCGATGTGCAGGACCCTGACCACGCCGCCGGCTCCGTCGAGGATCGGCGTCGTGTAGACCATGATGGGGATCTCAACCCCGGCGGGCGTGACGACGGTCTCCTGGGCCTCCTGTCCCTTGCCGCTCGTGAAGGTCTTGTCCACGGGGCAGTCGCGGCACGGGGTCGCCCGCTGCTTGCAGACCTCCCAGCACGCGGCGCCGCGCCGGTTGCCGAACCGCTCCTCGAAGAAGCGGTTGGTCTCGACCAGCCTGAGGTCGCGGTCCTGCACCGTGACGAAGCACGGCATCTCGCGGAAGTAGGTCGCGTACTGGCCCGCGTCGGTCGTGCTGTCCGCCGGGTGCTCGTCCGCCGTCATGGGCTCAGCTCGCACCCTTCTTCTTGGTCGTCGACTCCAGCACCCGTCCGACGGTCGTGACGAACACGTCCTCGTTGATGGGCTTCTTCATGAAGCCCTCGGGGGCCTCGACCGTCTTCTGGTACATGAGCTGCCGGAAGTCGGTGACGCCCGTGACGATGAACACCGGCACGTGCTCGGTCGACGAGCCGGGCGCGCGCAGGTCGTAGAACACCTTGACCCCCGACGTGCCCGGCATCGTGATGTCGAGGGTGATCAGGTCCGGCTTCTCGGCCTGTGCCTTGCGCACGCACTCCTCGCCGTCGTGCGCCGTGATGACCCGGTACCCGTTGTCCTCGAGGAGCGTCTTGAGGTAGGTCAGCACGTCGGGCTCGTCGTCGGTGACGAGCACGAGCTTGCCCTTGGTCCGCTCCTTCACGCCCTTCTTGTGCTTCGGGAGCTCCTTGGGGATGACGATGGCCTCGGCCACGAGCTCGCACACGTTCATCACCGGGACGAGCTTGTCCTTGCCCTTCTCGTCCCTGGCCTTGACGCCATGCTCCTTGATGAGGTCCGTCAGGCCGTCGACGCAGTTGTGACAGGCGGTGGCCACGGCAGCGGCGCCGGTCGCCCGGATCTGGTCCGCCTTGATCTTGCTCACGCTCAGGCGTCGCTTGGCGTACTCGGACATCGACATGGCCCCGCCGCCGCCCGTGCAGCAGTACGAATCGACGCGGTTCGGCGTCATCTCGCGGAAGTCGGCGCACGCCCGCTTGAGGCAGAACCGCGGCTCCTCGGTGATGCCGCAGGACCGCGAGAGGTTGCAGGGGTCGTGGTACGTCACCGGCATCGGGTTGCGGTTCGGGTCCAGGATGATCCTGCCGTCGTTGATCAGCTCGACCATCAGGTCGAGGAGCGAGACGATCTCGAACGGGAGCGGGTTGGCCTTGCCCCAGTTCGGCGCCTCCCACTTCGTGCTCCGGAGCCCGTGGCCGCACTCGGAGATGACCATCCGCTTCACGCCGAGCTTCCTGGCGTGGTTGTAGGCGAGGTTGCCCATGTGGCCGCCCAGGTCGGGCTTGCCGGAGAAGAGGCCGAAGTTCGTGTTGTCCCAGCCCTCGGAGCCCATGGTCCAGTCGAGCTTCGCGACGTGGAAGATCTTCGCCGCCGCCTGGAGCGACATGGGCGAGTACTTGATCTCGCGCGGGTTGATCACGTAGACGAACTCGGCGCCCTCCTTGTCGAGCGGGAACTTGAAGTCGGGGTCGTCCAGCTCTTCCTGGAGCTCTTCCTGGAGCCACTCGAGCGTCTCGAGGTAGTCCTGCTTGGACACGGCCATCTGGTTGCCGGTCTCCCACTGGTCCTTCATGACCGTCAGGATGCCGTCCGGGGCGACCTTCTCGTCGACGAGAAGGGACCGGGCGAGGCCGACGAGCACCGCCATGTCAACGCCGAAGGGGCAGTTGACAGTGCACCGCCGGCACCCGGTGCATGACCCGAAGAAGATGTCCTTGAGCTCTTCGAGGTCCTCGTCGGTCGTGACGGCCTCGGCCCCGACCCAGCCGGGCGCGATCTTGCCGAGCCAGTCGAAGTGGTGCTTGTACACACGACGTATCCGGTCGGCCTTGTATGCGGGCGTCATCTTCGGGTCGCCCGTGGCGAGGAAGTAGTGGCACGACTCGTTGCACATCCCGCAGTGGGCGCACACGGCGAGCGAGAGCGAGTGCTGGCGGTTGACTCGCTTCTTGAAGTTCTCGTTGAAGCGCTTGGCTTTCTCAGACATGGTCGACATGTGGTTGTCTCCTACGAGTTCGCCACTCGTTTCTTGGGGAAGACGCCTCGATGCCCGAAGTGCTTGCCGATGTAGAACCGCATGAAAGGCCAGTAGACGTAGTGTGAGATCTTGCTGAACGGCACATAGAAGAGGAAGAACGTGGCGAGCACGAAGTACGCCTGCACCCAGAGCTCGCCGTGCCAGCTCGATTGCGGGGCCATCAACACACCGGACGCCATCCACAGCGTGAGCAGGACGATGCAGAAGAAGTCGTCGGGAGTGCTGATCGCGCGGACCGCGGGATCGGACAGGCGGCGGAGCAGCCGGCTGAGCCCGATCAAGGTCCCGAGCGAGAAGACGGCGAGGAGCGCGAAGATCACCGGCGGTGTCGCCAGGTATTCGTGGCCCCACGGCATGGTGAACGCGACGCCGATGCCGACGGCCATGGCGATGTGGAACATCGCGAACTCGAGGTATCGGAACCAGTGCTTGCGCTGGCTCTCGATCTCCCACGGCATGGCGAGCAGGAAGTACGAGTACCGGATCGCCTTCGCATGGTCGCCCTTGGCGGGCGTCCCTTCGGCGACGGCCGGTTTGGCGAGGAGCTGTTTGATCTTGATCGTGTACGCCACGATCATGAACGCGAGCGAGATGTAGTGGAGCGTGTGGAGCAGGAAATCGGTCCATGGCGCGAAGCTGCTCCAGTCCAGTGTGGCGAACCCTTGCATCCGGAAACCTCCTTGGTCTCGAGTCCTCTTTGTCGAGCTAGCCCACGAGCTTCTTGACCTGGGCCGCGAGGTCGTTGAGGTCGATCGGTTTGGCGATGAACCCCTCGGGCGACGGGACCTGCTTCGTCTTGTCGAGGAACTTCTTCATCGGGCTGCCGAGCGCGGTGATGACGATGACCGGGATCTGGTCGAGGTCGGCGGTCTCCTTGAGCTGCTTGAAGACCTTGACGCCCGACCTCTCGGGCATCGACATGTCGAGGGTGATGAGGTCGGGCTTGTCCCTGCTGGCCCGCTCCATCGCCTCGACGCCGTTCTGGGCCGAGAGCGTGGCGAAGCCACGGTCCTCGAACCACCGGCTGAGGTAGGTCACGACGTCCGGCTCGTCGTCGACGATGAGCACACTCTTGCGGGTCGTGCCCGGAGCGGCGGCCGCGTCACCGGCGCCCGACCCCGTCTCGGCCGGCGTTGCCGCGGCCTCGACCTCGGCGTGCGCACCCGGCTTGCCGTCTCTCCGGAGCTCGCGCGCGCAGAGCTGCCTGAGCTTGTACCCGGCGTCGCGCAGGGTTCCGAAGACGATGCCGCCGTCGACTCCGCCTCCGGCCTGGGTCCCGCTCGCGGCAAGGGCGATCATCTCGTCGCTGATCGCGAGCACC